>Ga0256830_1002122_pt1 | contig 13354 bp, 11 predicted proteins | sample 128326metaG_FD_190537 | JGI IMG/M metagenome (GOLD analysis project Ga0256830, IMG submission 190537) | Hydrothermal vent microbial communities from Lau Basin, Pacific Ocean - 128-326 | ecosystem: Environmental > Aquatic > Marine > Hydrothermal vents | place: Pacific Ocean: Lau Basin | collected...
CACCCTGAAGCCGCGGCCCGCACGTTTGCCTCCGAGTGCGCATCCAAGGGCGAATGAAAAACCCTGCCCCAGAGAGCCCGAGTTGAACTCGACACCGGGTGTTTTCAGCCTGTCAGGGTGTCCCTGGAGCATGCCGCCCACGTGGCGGAGCATCTTGAACTCTTCTGTGCCGAAGAACCCCTTTTGGGCAAGCGCCGCGTACAGGACGGGACATGCGTGTCCCTTGGAAAGAACGAACCTGTCCCTCGCCGGATCATCAAGGTTCCCAGGCGAAAAGTTCATCTCCTCGTTGAAAAGGTAGGTAACCACCTCCACCGCGGAAAGAGACCCGCCTGGATGCCCTGAGCCGGCATGACAGTTCATGGTTATGATGTGCCCTCTCAGTTCAAGAGCCTTTTCAGGTAAACTTCTTCCCTCGCCCGACATTGCCCTCTCCTCGGCCTGAAGCCGCCCATCCGCCTGCCGTAACGCAGGGCCAAGGCCAGAACGTAAAGACCGGCGGCCATCCCGTTCCTTGAAAAGATCTCCCTGAACAAGACCGAAAAGGGCTTGACCCTCTTCCTGTTCAGGGCGAGAAACCTATCCGCTTCAATAATGCTCTTTATCCAAAACGGGGAAAACTCCCTCGTGGATATCACCGCGTTCTTGGTTGTCAGGTCATCCGCCTTGCAACCCCTGATCATGCCGTTCTTTTCTGCTTCAAAATAGACGTCGGTCTGGGGGTACGGCCTCAGACAGTTCATGCCCACCATGTCCAGCTCCAGCTCGTTCGCGAACCTTATCGTGTCCAGTATCTGCTCCTTCGTCTCACCCGGAAACCCGATTATGAAAAAGCCTCTCGTCTTTATCCCCCTGCGCTGTACCTCCTTCGTAAGCCGCCTTGCCTTCTGAAGGTCCAGGGGCTTACGGACGATATCCGTAAGGACCTCCTGGTTCCCCGATTCATAGGCCATGGCAAGGCTGTAACAGCCGCTTTCGGCCATGAGTTCTACATCCTCCTCGTCCAGCGTGAACAATGCTATCCCGTTCGGGGTGGTCCACCTTACATCCAGCTCCTTGAGCCCCTTGAGTATCTTCCTGAACCGCTCCTTGTTCAAGCTTATGTTTTCGTCTATGAAGTGCACCTCGCGTATGCCGTAGAGCTCCTTGAGCATCGATATCTCTCTAAGGACGTTCTCGGCGCTCCTGAACCTGGTCTTCCTTGTCCACATCTTGTGCGCGGAACAGAAGGAGCACTTGAACGGACAGCCGCGGGACGTAAGGACCGTCGTGAACTTCCTTCCAGATGTCATGCCGAAGGCCTTTCTCTGGTAGTCGTCAATATTTATGAGGTCCCTGGCCGGGAAGGGCAGGGTGTCGAGATCCTCCACATAGGGGTTGTGAACGATTCCGCTCCTGATGCCCTTATTGACTATCTCGACGATACTCACCTCCCCTTCGTTCTTTACCACCACGTCTACGGATTCGTCCCTTATCACTTCATCGGAGTAGACCGTCGGATATATGCCGCCCATTATGGTGGTGATATTCCTGCCCACCTCCTTCACCACCTTGCATATGTGGCGGGCCATCGTGCCGTTGAAGAAGAATATGCAGCTTATCCCGACGAACTCCGGCTTGAAGGCCCGTATCCTTTCGGCTATCTCCTCGTCGCCGAGTCCGATTCGAACCTTGCCGTTGAAGCCCCTTCTTTCATCGTACCCCTTCTGGAAGCAATCGAGCACCTCTACTCGATGGCCGTGCTCCCTCAATGCGGAGGCCAGATACAACAGGCCCACCGGCGGCTCGCAATCCAACTCCCCCTTGAGCTCAGACCAATCCCTCAACTGCGGGGGTTCGATAAGCATTACTCTTTTCATTCCAACCTCCTAATCATTATAGTATCGTAATTTGACGGATTCACGGGCATCATCGATGCTCCAGACCGCAGAACAACTCATCGGGTCCGTGTCCGGCTACACCCCTTCGCCGTGCACTTCCAACAACACGGATCCCTCCGGCAGATCATACGGAGGGCCCTCGGCATACTCCTTCCGCCTGGCAGCGATCACCTCACCGATCTCAGCGTAATCTTCTACCGGCAACCGGTCCTTATTAGCTATGAAGAAAGATATCAGGGTATATCTCAAATCACTCCTTATCTCCCCGGAGAATGAACAGGCCAGGTCTAGGTACTCCCTTGCAAGGGTATAGTCCTTTTCCATAAGGGCCCTCTCAGAGTAACAGAGACACGTCCTCGCCAGTCCCTTTATCATCTCTCCCCTGTAGTTCTCCAAATCCTCCATACCAGGCGGGAGGTTATCGAGCAGGTTCATCTTGACCCTGTATTTTTCCATTATCCCAAGCTTCGACCTGAAGTAATACGAACTGCTCATCCCGGAATGAATACGGTATCGGCACAACCTCTTCTTTATGTAGCCGACATCCGAGACCAGGTTCAACTTCATCATGGCATCGATGTCAAAGGCCCAGCCGTACCTTTCATCAAATCCGCCTATACCCTCCAGAAAGGACCTCCTTATCAGGATCTGCGAGGGGTTGGTGTGGCAACCTATGATATTAAGCCTCGCCTCCTCCTTGCCCTTGATGACCCCACTGCACCTGTAAAAGTCCGTGTAATCCATTACAGCGCCGGTTTCGTCTATGCGGTTGCATTCGGTGGCAACGTATCCGACGTTGTCGAAGTCATTGAACAGTGCCATGCACTCTTCGACAAAGACCGGTTCCAGGATATCGTCGGCACTCAGAAGTATCACGTAATAACCTTTCGAGTATTCGAGGCATCTGTTCCAGTTCCTGACCATGCCGATATTCCCGTCGTTCCTGTAGCATCGGAACCTGGCGTCACCGGAATAAGACTCGATTATACTCCATGAGGAGTCGGTGGAGTCGTTATCGACCACGACCACCTCGATATCGGCATACCTCTGGTTCAAGGCGCTCTCGATCGTCTCCCTGACGAAGCGGTCCATGTTGTAATTGGGAATACAGATACTTACCAGCTCGCTCATACGGTCCTATGTGTACTGCTCCGATATCGGGGTTATCTCAAGCACCTTCTTTACCCACTCGGTGTCATACATGCTGTAATTCACCCCGTTCTCCATATTCTTCCTCGTCACATACTCGAGGAACTCCTGGAAGAGACGGAAGTTGCGCTCTATCTCCTCCTTCGAATAGTTCGGGTAGCTCACGACACAACTTGTGGAACCGTTCTGCTTGCAAGGGTTCTCGCTTACAAGATAGCCTTTTTCCTTTACCATATCATAAAAGGGTGTCCCTGGCATCGGGGTGTTTATGGAGACCTGAAAATCATGGACAAGGCCGGCCTCATACAACGCCTTGAGGGAATTCAAGGTGTCCAGATCGGTCTTGGAAGTAGATCCGTACGTACCGACCGATACGGTCACATATACCTTGATGCCCAGTCTTCGACACACATCAAGCACCTCAAAGAGTTTGTCATTGTCCTTCTTCCACTTGTTGCTGAAGATCATATCCGAATTCTCGATGTCCAGGGTCTCCAGACCTATGCGTATCTTGTAATAACCGGCCTTCTTCATGGCGCACAAGAGCTCTTCATCGAGGGTAAAGTAGTTCGTCATGCATTCGTACTTCAGCCCATCGAGCCCGGCCTCCACTATTGCGTCACAGAGCTCTTTCGTATACTTTTTGTTCGCGGTGTGTGTCTCCTCGTTAAAGAATATCCCCTCCAGTTCCGGTATGTCCTCCTTAAGGTACCTTATCTCATCGACCACGCTCCTCACATTGCGCATCCTGAAGTTGGGTTTCTCGTAATAGATATTGGTCGCCACACAGAAGTTGCAACTGGATGGGCATCCACGCGTTGCGAACACCTCAACCTCCCTGTATTCGCAGACATAAAGCCTGCAGTAATCCCTCCGCCTTATGTCGTCGTTCTCGGGAAGCGGCAGGGTGTTGACATCCAGAAGAGGTCTTCTCCTGTTGGGATATATGCCGAGGGTTTCGGGATCAAAGCCGCTCTTGACAAGCTCCAGTATGCTCATCTCGAACTCTCCGATGGCCACGTAATCCGCACCGTCACGCAACGCCTGTTGCGGATAGGTGCTCGGGTAAGGCCCGCACAGGATGACCCTCACGGGCACTGCGGCCTTGACCCTGTTAAGCATCTCTATGTCCTCGGTATACGTGAGGCTGTCGGCCTCCATGACGATCACATCCGGCCTTTCCTCTATCAAAACATCTGAGTACTTTCTGATGGTGTAACCCATGTAGTTGCCGTCTATCATCTTGACGTGATGGTCCGTGTCCCTCTTCAACAGGCTCGACAGATAGCCGAGTTCATACGGATAAAATGTCGATGTATGGTATCTGTTCGTCCAGGACCATCTCGAAGGAAAAAGGTTGAAGTACTCTCCCGATTTATTCTTGCCTATGGCTGTAGCTATTATTATCTTCATGGTTCTTCCTCCCCACAACTCATACCCTGTCAACATTTGAAGGCCACGGCAGCGGGCTTAGACGACCTTCTCTTGCAAGTAATCGTCCGATCTCGCCAGGTTCAGCAACTCCGTAGAGCACTCCGGGAAATGCGCCCACGGCGCATGTTCTGGAAGCCCCTATCCTTGAGCTCCTGCGAAAGCTCGGAAAGACGCTGCTTGAAGAGATCGTCTGATTCCCCCCCTATATCGATGTATTTCCCGAGTCTTGTCGTATCGGCAACAAGCATCCGCATCTCGTCCGGGCGATACGGCAGTTCTCCGAAGCGCATAAGCCGCTCATCCGCTCCAAGGGTCCTGACCACCTTCAGGACGAACTCTCTCAAAACCGTCTTTCTTCCGCTTCCGAGGTTCAGTATACGTCCACTTGGAAAGTCCTCGCACCCCAATATCGAGACCATCATCCCAGCAATATCTGATACGTGCGAATAGTCCCTTACCTGTTCACAACCAGTCAAGGCAAGAGGGGTATTGCATATGCAGGCGCGTACCACCTGCGGAACCAGCCTCCGCACATCCTCCAGCAACCCCCACATACCGAAGGGCCGCACCACCACAAGCTCCAATCCGGAGCCGGCGGCCTCGGCCAGTGCCATCAGTGTCGCCGACACCTTGGTGGCTCCGTAGATGCCCGTTGGAGCCGGAACATCGCCCTCGCCGACCGGATGGTCCTTGTCCCCGTACTCAAAACATGAACCGGTGTGTATAAAGCGTGAAACCCCGCTTGACGAGGCGGCGCGCACGAGCTCATATGTCCCTTTGATATTCACGGCAACGGCCCTGTCCACATCACTTTCGCCGTAGCTCACACCGTATGCGGCGCAGTGCACAACCGCCTCCGGCCTGTGCCTGCTGAAAACCCTGCCGACGGATCCGGTATCCACAAGGTCCAGTTCGACAAGCTCTATACTTTCCATTACGGCATCAAGGCGCCAGGTGTCCGATGACGCACGGCAGGCGGCCATCACGCTGTATCCGCGGTGCAGCAGTTCCCTCACCACATGTGCCCCTAAAAAACCCGTTGCTCCAGTAACAAGTACCTTCATACAGCAACCTTGAAAAACGACATGAAACGCTCTACAACGAACTCCCTCATCTCTTCGTTCAGGCCTGGATACACCCCTATGAAAAAGGTCTTCTCCATGATGCGGTCCGTTTCGGTCAGTTCTCCCACCACCCTGTGCCGGATCCCCCTGAAGCCCGGCTGTTTAAGTATGTTGCCGCCGAAGACGAGCCTTGTTTCAATATTCACCTCCTCGAGATGGCGCACGAGTTCGTTTCTTTCGACGTGATCGCGCACGGTTATCGGAAAACCGAACCACGAGGGGTCTGCCTTGGGATCGGCCTTCGGCAGGATGAGATGCTCCTCCAAGGGCTTGAGCGCCCTGTAGTAGTATGCGAAGTTCTCGCGCCTGGCCTTTATGAACCCCAGGGCCCTCTCCCACTGGACAAGACCTATGGCGGCCTGCAGGTCAGTGACCTTGAGATTGTAGCCAAGGTTGGAGTAGATGTACTTATGGTCGTATCCATACGGCAGATCACCTAACTGCCACTCGAAACGCCTGCCGCATGTATTGTTGGCACCGGGCTCGCACCAGCAGTCACGTCCCCAGTCCCTTATGGACAGGGCGGTTCTCACCAGCCTGGGGTTGTTGATCACGACCCCGCCACCCTCGCCCATTGTTATGTGGTGTGCGGGATAGAAGCTAAGGGAAGCCATATCGCCGAAAGAGCCCACCGGTCTTCCGTCATATGTCGCTCCCAGGGCGTCACAGCTGTCTTCGAGAAGGTAAAGCCCCTTGTCTCTGCACAACCGGGCCAGCCGATCAAGGTCGCACGGGTTACCGAGGGTATGCGGTGCTAATATAGCCCTTGTCCTCGGCCCTATGGCCTCTTCAACGAGCCGGGGATTCATGTTGTAGGTACCGACCTCACAGTCGACAAAGACCGGCACAAGCCCGTTCTGCACTATCGGAGTCAACGTGGTCGGAAAGGTCACCGCGGGTGTTATAACTTCATCGCCTTCCTTCAGGCACCCTTCCACCTGTTTCGACAGCAAGGTTGCGACCATCAGCAGATTTGCCGATGAGCCCGAATTGACGAGCAGAAAACCAGGGGACTTAAAGTAGCCCTTGAGCTCACGTTCAAACCGTGCGGCGTACGGTCCGGCCGTAAGGCCGAAGTCCAGCACAGCATCCACGGCGCAAATGAGTTCCTTGGCGCCGTAGACCCTGCCGGCATAGTTTATCTTGGTAACCCCTGGTTCGAACTTTTTAGTGGCGTGAAAGTCATTGTAGTATCGTTCTATTAGCCCGAATATCTCCTGTTTCAACTCATCCTTGGTCACAGCCCTATACCCTCGTATCTTGGAATCCTGGTTTTGTCCAGCAGCCTGCGGCCATCCACCACGAGGGGAGGATCATCGACATCGTTGAGCATCCCGTTCAACCTCCTGAACTCCTCCCAGCTGGTGACCAGCAGGACCGCATTTACCCCTTTCACGGCCTCTTCAAGCGTGTCGCAGTAGGTTATACCACTGTCACCGAGCACCTTTTCTGCCTCGTACCTCGCCACGGGATCGTATGCCTTAACTGATGCGCCGCCTCTCAAGAGAGCGCTTATTATAGGAACCGCGGGAGATCCCCTCATATCGTCCGTTCCGGGCTTGAAGGCCAGCCCCAGAACTGACACCTTGAGGCCGTTCAGGCAGGCAAAGTGCCTTTTCAGCAACTCCAGCATTTTAAGCGGCTGGTCCCTGTTGACCGTGAGCACACTCTTAAGCAGGTGCATCCTGGTTCCAGCCCTCTCACCGTGGGCCACAAGTGCCTTCAGATCTTTTGGAAAACAACTCCCCCCGAATCCGCAGCCGGCCTCGAGGTATGCCGTAACCCCTGGTACAATACGCCTTCCACCCTGCGCCACAGGTGCGATACGCCTGTCGAGATGCACGCCCCTCATGACATCTACAACATCGACATCACCCAGCGACGAACACAGATTTCCTATCTCATTCGAAAACGAGATCATAGTCGCAAAGAGGGCGTTCGAAGCATACTTGATCATCTCCGCGGTCTTGTTGTTCGTCCTTATCAGATCTGCTCCATTGAAACACCTGTAGAGTTCGCCCATAATCTCCAGACTCTTTCCGTCATTGGCACCGATTACGATCCTGTCGGGGTGAAGAAAGTCCGAGACCGCTGATCCCTCTCTCAGGAACTCCGGATTCATCCCAACACCGAACTCCCTGCCGACCTTCTTGCCCGATGCGCTCTCCAGTATGGGGACTACGACCTCGTCCGTTGTCCCGGGCACAACCGTACTCTTGACGACCACAACATGATAATCCGGTTTGTCACTGAGCGCCCTACCTACCTCTATGGCAGCGTCACGGATGTAGCCGAGATCGATGCCCTTGCCATTGAACGGTGTTCCGACCGCTATCAGGGTCAACTCCGTATCCGCCACGGCCCTGCGTAGATCAGTCGTTGCATAGAGGCGCTTGCCGACGTTCCTTGCAAGCAGGCCCTCGAGCCCTTCTTCATATATGGGGGCCTCTGCCCTGTTTATGGTCTCCACCTTGTCCAAGTCGCGATCCACGCAGACGATCCGGTGGCCCATTTCAGCCAGGCAGACTCCGGTAATTAGCCCTACATATCCTGTTCCTATCACAGAAACCTTCATGTCGCCTCTGCCTTGAAGTTGCCCGCGTACCACAGGAGCGAACGTCTGAGCCCTTCGTCGAGACCTATACCCGGTGAGTAGCCGAGCTCCGTTCTCGCCCTTGTTATGTCTGGACAGCGCCTTTGCGGATTGTCGGTTAGGTAGTCACTGTCACGGCTTCCCTTGTGAACGATACCACCGGCATAACCGAACAGTTCCGCAGCCAGACATCCTATCCTCTCCGCGAGCTCGGCAACCGAAATCTCAGGACAGTCCGTGCCTATGTTGTAAGCCCTGCCGTCGCGGCCGTTCACCAGGGCCTTGTAATAGCCTGTGACCGCGTCTGCAATGTAGCAGAAGGTACGCCTCGGTGAACCGTCCGAGTGGATCACTATGTCGTCACCATTTAGGACGTCCCTGGCAAAGTCCGGAATCACCCTCTTGTCATCGAGCCTAAGACCGGGTCCGTAGTTGTTGAAGGGACGCACTATCCGTACCGGCAACCCGTGGACCCTGGCGAAGTTGACGCAGAGGGTCTCGCCGAACCTCTTTGACTCGTCGTAACACGCACGCGGCCCGGTGCAGGAGACGTTGCCGGGATAGGTCTCTGGCGTCGGGATATTGCCCGGGGTCGGATCGCCGTATATCTCGCTCGATGAAAAGAAGAGAAAACCTTCAACCGCCCTTCCACACTCCTTCTGCCGCAGACAATAATCCAATAGATACCTGAGGCCGTACACGTTGGCGTCCATGGTCTCTATGGGATGCCTTCTGTAAAACGTGGGAGAGGCGATCGATGCGGCGTGTATTATGAACTGGAAATCATCGACATCTTCCGGCAGGGGCCTTGCCACATCGTGTTGCACAAGCCTGAGAGCACCGCTGTCTCCAAACGCTTCGATCCATCCAGCACGGCCGCGGATGTAGTTGTCAAAGACAGTGATACGTATCTTTTTCTCTGCGGATACACGACGGTTCCAGTGCAGGACCGACTGCACGAGGTAGTAGCCGAGGAACCCCGCCCCTCCGGTGATAAGCACGCTTTTACCGGCCAGGCGTGTCAACTCATCGCCTGCCTTCTCCACGATATAGTCAAGGTCTGCGAAGATGACCTCTTCGGCGCTGTTCATACAGGATCATCCCCCGCAACATGATATCTTTTGCTGCTCCTGCACACCGGGTATCCAGAAGGCCTTGTTCTCCTTCCACAACCTGTTCAGATGTGCGACATCCCTCTCGTTGTCGACACACTCCCACTGCCCCTCATGCCTGTAGACCATTATCTCTCCCCTTTTGGCCAGCAGTTCGAATGTGCCGTATTCAAGGTCACAGGACTCGTCGGTCGAAAGAAAGTCGAGAAACCCTCTGTTGAAGACCATGAAACCACCGTTTATGAGCCCGGTCGAGGTCTGGGGTTTCTCCTTGAACTCCAGAAGCCTTCCGTCCCTTTCAATAATCTCCCCGAATCTGGATGGTGGGCGTACACCAGTTATCGTGAGAAGCCTTTTGTGCGACCTATGGAACTTCACCAACTCACTGATGTTTACGTCCGCAACCCCGTCTCCGTATGTGACCATGTTGACGTCGTCATCCAGATACTCGGCCACCTTCTTTATCCTCGCTCCCTTCAACGTATCCAGCCCTGTATCGATAAGGGTTATCTTCCAGTCCCTGCCGTTATGGTCGGTGTGCACGTCTATTTTGTTCCTTCCGAGCTCAATGGTGAAGTCGTTATTGTAAATATTGTAGTTGAGGAAGTACTCCTTTATCACTTCCGACTTGTAGCCTAGGCTCACTATGAAGTCCTTGTAGCCGTAGTACGCATATATCTGCATAACATGCCATATGATCGGCATGCTGCCTATCTTGACCATTGGCTTGGGTATGGCCTCGGTTATCCTTCCAAGTCGTGTTCCGTATCCCCCTGCCAGGATTATCACCTTCATCTTCAGACCCTCTTTGTTATGTGAGTGGATGTATTACAGAACTTGCATATGGGAAGTACCCTGTTGTTCATGATCTTTTCACGGAAACTTCTATACTCTTCGCTGTCCCATATCTCGTCAAGCCCCCGTTCGATGCAATTTCCACGCTTGTACCTGCCGTGTACGTCGAAGCAGCATATGACCACGTCACCGTCGACGGTCACGACACAGTTCTGTATCTCCGGGCACGTCCCCATGTCCTTGAGGACCAGTTCGCCACCACCCGACACCTTGTATCTAGCGACCTCGTCATCGACGTAGTATCCCTTGACCTCTTCTATATAATCCCTGTTGGCCGTATCCTGGTATACGAGGAGTGTTTTCGTGTAGCTGTTGTCCACCCCTATTGACTCGCACAGGCTCTTGAAAAGCGATATCTCGTGCCTGTTCTTGCTGGTCACCACAAGCTGCATCTCCACAAAGGGCCTTGTAAGTCCCCTGGAATTTCTCTCGCTGACAAGCCCCTTTATGTTTGCAAGCACCCTGTCGAAGTCAGCGCCTCTCCTCACGTCTTCGTATGTCTCTTTGGTGGCGCCGTCGAAGGAGACTATGAACCTGTCGAGCCCCGCATCCAGGAGTTCTACCGTTCTTCTGGGGGTCAGGGCCATGGCGTTACTGTGTACCACGGACGGTATGTCGCGCTCCGCAAGGTATTCGATCATCCTGTGTATATCCCTGTTGAGTAGCGGCTCTCCGCTGTATGTAAAACATATCTGGAAGTTGAACCTTCCAGCTATACGGTCGATGATCCTCTGAAAGTCGGACAACGCCATGAACCTCGTCTTACGGTCTTCGGTCACCTCCTCTCCCTCTATGTAGCAGGGACAGAAGACACAGCGCAGGTTGCATATCGGGGTCACCTCTATGAATATGGAACGCGGGTAATCGGCGTTGCTCCTCAGGTAGCTTCCGAGATATTCCTTGTATCTTTCATATTCAGTCATCTGATGTACACCTCTATCGGTTCCCTCCGTTCGAAGGATATCACGTACTTCCCTATGTCGTAGTTGCTCTTGACCTCGCCGTTTATCTCGGCCCTCATGACGGCCCTGTCCACGACCCTTTCTTCGAGCAATGACTCGTCGAGCACCCCTGTGTACCTGAACCCGAGGTACGCCTCCATGGCCCTTATGCTTATGGCGCCCGGTATCATGTGCAGGAAACCCATCTCGCCGTGGAACCTCGGCGCGAACTCAAGCATGTAGAGCCTCTCGCCGTCATAGAGGAAGTCGGCCTTCACCGGGCTTGTGCGTATCCCGAGGTGGCTGGAGAACCTCGACATGGTCGAATACATCTCCTTCTGCACGCGCACATCGAGCGCGGTCGGGCAGACGGCCTCCTTCTGGACGAAGTAGTCCCCCTTCTCCACAAAGGACCTGTGTACTATGCCGCAAGGATAGAACCTCCCATCTATGACAAGCCCGTTCGCATCGAGACAGACACCGTTTATGAACTCCTCTACGATGAGTTCACCCTCACCGCTCAGCATGGAACATTCATCGAAGCCAAGGATGAGCTCCTCTTTCGTACGCACCTTCTTGACGCCGAGGCTGCTGCCGAGGTTCACCGCCTTGATGACAGCTCGGTCCGTCCCCAGCTCCTCAAAGGCACGAATTGCCTCTTCCCTGCTGCTTACCACGTACCCCTTTACAAGTGGCATACCGGCCTCGCTGGCCAACCGCCTGAAGATACTCTTATACTCGGACGCCAGCCCGAGGATCAGCGGAAAGCCATCTATGGACATCGTGTCGTTTATGACACCGACGCTGAAGTTTATGTCCGTACCCGAATACACGCAGTCCACCCCGTGCCTTACGGCTATCTTCGCAAGCGACTCAACATCCTTGGCCGAGACGTTGTAGTTGTAGTCGCCGTGCTTGAGCCCCTCGGCATCTGGGTTGATATCGGTAACAACCACCGAGTACCCGATATCACGCGCCATATCTATGATGGGTACATTGGGCCTGCTTGCACCGATAAGCATGAATGTCTTCTCTTCAGCCCTGCTCATCATGACTTGCGTCCATAGATTATGAGTTCCCTGCCCATACCCTCTTCCATGAAAAACCTGTACAGTCTTTCGAGAAATCCGCCCATACCCTCTCTCCAGAGGTTCAGCTCAAGCTCCTTTCTCATGGCGTGGCACCTTCTGCCAACTTCGCTATTGCCCACGTAGTGCTGGCCCATGAGCAGGAAAAGCTCCATGGGAAAGGTCACCTCCTTATGGATGACCTCAAAGCCATTATTACGTAATAGCCTGGAGGCGCTCTCTATATCAAAGTAGTTTATATGCTCCTTCGGTACCACCCACCAAGGCTTAAGCCCCATCTTCTCTGTAAGGAGTGTCTGTAATCTATTGTATTCGTTAGCTACAACGAGGCAGATGATCCCATTGTCTCTGAGGTTGTCGTAGGCGCACCTTACAAGGAGCTCTGGCCTGGCGACATGTTCCAGGACCTCTGCAGCATGGATCACATCGAACCGCTCGTACTCAGAGAGGTCGACCTCCTCGAAAAACCCCTGGATCACGTCAATGCCCTTACGCCTCAAGTATTCGACAGCTCCCCTGCCTGGCTCCACCCCCAGGGTATGCCACCCCCTCTTCTTACCGTACTGGAGAAAAAAGCCAGGGCCGCATCCAATGGAAAGTATCCTTCCCTTGGTAACATTCCTTTCGAGGAAATCATACATCCTATTGTAATGAAGGTTCCACCATTCAGAGTCCTGCTCCCTTTTCTCGATATATCCGGGCTTTTCATTTGAATAGAAGTCCTCTTCATACTGCCCCTCCATATCCTTTAGGCTCGGTATGGGCACTATGTGCCTGAAGCCGCATACCGTGCAGTCAATGACATCAGAGCTATTGACTGAACTCAGTATTATGCCGGAATGGCCCTGCCATCTCCTTACACTTGTTTTCATGTTTCCTCAGCTCATCAAGTACACCTGTGCCGCAACGGCCTACCATCGCCCCTTACGGCATCAATTAGTACCTGTACTCTCCGGTTGTCGCCGTACACACGACAGACAAGTAAAAACACTACCCTCCCCTTGACATGACCCTCAGACCGACACCGAACTCGTCAAGGAGCACCGCGATGATCTCGGCAACCTTCCTTGCACCATGACCGTCGGTAAGGGAGGCCGCACTACACTTCATCTCCTCCCAGTACTCGCTGTCTTCAACGAACCTCTCGACGGCGTCCCTTATATCCGCCGGGACAACCT
>Ga0256830_1002123_pt1 | contig 13352 bp, 9 predicted proteins | sample 128326metaG_FD_190537 | JGI IMG/M metagenome (GOLD analysis project Ga0256830, IMG submission 190537) | Hydrothermal vent microbial communities from Lau Basin, Pacific Ocean - 128-326 | ecosystem: Environmental > Aquatic > Marine > Hydrothermal vents | place: Pacific Ocean: Lau Basin | collected...
GGCCGGCGCCGCGGCCCCCAGTCCCCGGGTCGCTCCTCGAAGACTCCCGGGCACCGGCGGCCACAGGCCCGGCAGCGGCCCTCCCCGTCCAGGCCCCAGGCGGTCAGGAGGTAGCCGTCGCGGCCGATCAGGAGCGCCCCGCAGCCCGGACACCAGGTGCTCTGCCCTTCGGGATCGCGGACGTTGCCGGTGTAGACGTGGTGGATCCCTGCCTGCAGGGCGATCCGGCGGGCGCGCTCCAGGGTCGAGGGCGGCGTCGGCGGCCGGTCCCGCAGGCGCCAGTCCGGGTGAAAGGCCGTGAAGTGCCAGGGCACCTCAGGACCGAGATGCTCGTGGATCCAGGCGGCCGCCTCGTGGATCTCCTGGTCGGAATCGTTCCGGCCGGGGATCAGGAGGGTCGTGATCTCCAGCCATACGGAGGTCTCCTGCTTCAGCCAGACCAGGGTGTCCAGGACCGGCTGCAGATGGCCACCGCAGACCTTCCAGTAGAAGTCCTCCCGAAAGGCCTTGAGGTCCACGTTGGCCGCGTCCAGGGCCGAGAAGAGGTCCGGCCGGGCCTTCTCCGTGATGTACCCCGCGGTGACGGCGACGGTCCGGATCCCGCGCTCGCGGCAGGCGCGGGCCACGTCCACGGCGTACTCCAGGAAGATGACCGGGTCGTTGTAGGTGAAGGCCACGCTGCGGCAGCCCAGAGCCTCCGCCGCCCGGGCCAGGGCCTCGGGCCGGGCCCGGTCGGCCAGGGTGTCCGTCTCCCGGGACTTGCTGATGTCCCAGTTCTGGCAGAAGCGGCAGCTCAGATTGCAGCCCGCGGTACCGAAGGAGAGGACCGGGGTTCCAGGAAGGAAGTGGAAGAGCGGTTTCTTCTCGATGGGATCGATGCAGAAGCCGCTGGAGCGCCCCCAGGTCGTCAGGACCATCTGGCCGTTCCGGCAGGCGCGGACGAAGCAGAAGCCGCGCTGGCCCTCGCGCAGCTGGCAGAAGCGGGGGCAGACGTCACACTGGACGCGCCCGTCCGGGAGCCGGTGCCCGTGGCGGCCGGGGACCACCGAGCCCTCGGGGCCGTCCAGGAGTTCCCGATCCGGATGATTCTTCGTGCTCATGCCGACCTGGCCTTCCTTGGATTCCGATTCCGAGCCGCCGGCCGACGGAGCCGGCCGCCGGCCCGGCAGGGGCAAGCCATGAAAGGAGTGCGTCCGCCCGCCGTCGCCGGTCTCTTCTACCCCGCCGAGCCCCGCGAGTTGCGCCGCGAGCTGCGCCGCCACCTGGAGGCCGGGCGGCCTTCGGGCCCGGTGCCGCCGCCCCGGGCCCTGGTCGTCCCCCACGCCGGCTACCGTTACTCGGGCCCGGTCGCGGGCCGCGCCTATGCCTGGCTTCGGGCCTCGGGGGCGCGGCCGGAGCGGGTCGTGCTCCTCGGGCCCGCGCACCACCTGCCCTTCCGCGGCTTCGCCCTGTCCAGCGCCGAGGCCTGGGAGACCCCCCTGGGCCTTGTGCGCCTGGACCCGCAGACGCCGGCCCTCCTGGCGGATCTCCCCGGGACCGGCCTCCTGGACGAGGCCCATGTCCGGGAGCACAGCCTGGAGGTCCAGCTGCCCTTCCTCCAGGAGGTCCTCGGCCCGGACTTCCTCCTGGCACCCGTCGCCGCCGGCCTCGCCGACACGGAGGAGGCGGCTGCGCTCCTGGAGCGGCTCTGGGGCGGCCCCGAGACCCTGATCCTGGTGAGCACCGACCTGAGCCACTTCCACGACGCCGGGACCGCCCGCCGCCTGGACCGCGCGACCTGCCGCGCCGTCGAGGCGCTGCGGCCCGAGGACCTGGACGAGGAGAGCGCCTGCGGGCGCGTCCCTCTGCGCGGACTCCTGCGCGCCGCAAACCGCCACGGGCTGCGGCCGCAGACCCTGGACCTGCGCAACTCCGCCGACACCGCCGGCTTCCCGGAACGCGTCGTCGGCTACGGCGCCTGGGCCTTCCTCCCTGCGGATGTCCCCTCCGCCGCCGTCTGAGTCGCTCGGCCCGGAGGAGCGCCGCCTGCTCCTGGAGATCGCACACACCTCCATCGCGACCGGCCTGCACCGCGGCCGGCCCGCCGCGGTGGAACTCCACGGCCTGCCGCCGCGTCTCCTCCGGCCCGGTGCCTCCTTCGTGAGCCTGCACCACGGCGGCCGCCTCCGCGGCTGCATCGGCGCTCTCGAGGCGCGCCGTCCTCTGGCCGAGGACGTCGCCGCTCACGCCTTCGCCGCGGCTTTCCAGGATCCGCGCTTTCCGCCCCTCGTCGCCGGCGAGCTGGAGGGTCTGGAGGTCGAGGTCTCGGTCCTCGGCCCCCTGGAGCCGCTGTCCTTCACGAATCTCGAGGAACTCCAGGCGGCCCTGGTCCCGGAGCGGGACGGTCTGGTGATCGAGCAGGACGGCCGCCGCGCCACCTTCCTGCCCGTGGTCTGGAAGCAGCTTCCCGCCCCCGCGGCCTTCCTGGAGGCCCTGGCCCGCAAGGCCGGCCTCGGGAGGCTGGACCCCCGCCGGCTGCGCGCCTGGCGGTACCGGGCCGAGAGGATCGTCTGAAGGCCCCTACTCGGCGCGGGGCTCGGCGGAGAGGAACATCCAGCCCGCGGTCAGGATCGCCAGGACCGTGAGAATCACGAAACCGCCGACCCAGCGCCGGTGCACCGGACGCCGGCCGCTGCCCCGGGCGAGGCGGACACCGCTCCAGATCACCCCCGGCAGGCAGGCCAGGGCGGCGAAGGCGCAGGCCAGGTGCACCTGCAGACGCAGCTCCTCGAAGGTGAAGCTCCGGCCAATGTGTTCGGCCTGCCAGATCGCTGCGCCCAGCAGCAGGACGGTGCTCAGCGCCAGCCCGTAGTGGCGCCGGCGCAGGCCCTTGCGCCCGGCATGGAGAGTGGCACCCAGGGCGGCCACGGTCAGGAGCAGGTTCGCCACGAAGAGCGGGCCGTTCATGGCCGGGGACGATACCCGCGCCGCGGCCGGCGGGCCACCTCGGCAGGGGACCCGCCGCGGCTAGACTCGCGCCTCCCCGGCCCCCGCGCCGCGGGAACCCGAGATCCCTTCCGTGAATCCCTCCCTCCTCCTGCTCCTGGCCCTGGGCCTGCCCCAGGGCCACGACTCCGCCCCCGCGCCGCGCCGCACCGAGGCGGTCCTCTCCGAGGCCGGCGCCCGCACGGAGGGCCCCCTGGACGGCGTCTTCTTCCTGCGCGGTGTGCGGGTCTGGCAGCCCGACGGCTCCCTCCTCGAGAACCGCAGTCTCCTCCTGCGCAACGGCCGCATCGAAGCCGCCGGCGGTCCGGAGCTGGACCCGCCGCCGGAGGCGCGCATCCTCGAGGCCGAGGAGGACTGGGTCGTCTATCCCGGCCTCCTCCACGCCGCCTTCCCGGCGACCCTGCGCGAGGCGCCGCCGAACTGGTACGTCGCCACCGCCTCGGATCCCGCCGCGGGGCCGGTGCCGCGCATGGAATGGGGCGACCGTGCGGTTCTGCGGGCCACCGTCCGGGCCGGAGCCCTGGCCGAGTGGCCGCCGAAGGACGACGCCGCCTGGCGCGAGGCCGGCTTCACCACGGCCCAGGTCCTGCCCGCCACCGGTCTGGTCCGCGGCCGCGCCTCCTGGCTGGCCCTGGACGGCCAGCCCGCCGCCGAGGCCCTGCTCCAGGACGCGGGCCTCCTGACCCTCGGCCTGGGCGCGAGGACCGGCGGCTACCCGCGCACCCCCATGGCCGCGCTTGCGGTCCTGCGCCAGGCCTTTCTCGACGCCGCCGCCCCGGGGCCCGGAGGTCGCCTGCGGCCGGCGGACCCCGACCTCCAGGAGCTGCGCCGCGATCCGGCCCGCCCGCTCCTCTTCGAAGCCCGGAGCGCCCGCGAGATCGAGAACGTCCTGGACCTCCTGGAGGAGTTCGCCCCGGCGCGCCGGGCCGTGATCCTCGGCGGCCGCGAGGCCTGGCGCCTCGCCGACCGCCTGCGCGAGGCCGGCGCCGCGGTCCTCTACCGCCTCGACCTCCCGGATCCGCCGAAGACCGACGAGGAGCGCGGCCTCCGGCCGGCCGGGGAGCGGCCCTGGTGGCAGAAGCCCGCCGCCGAGCGTGAGGAGGAGCGGCGCCGCCACGCCGAGCAGGTCGCCGCCTTCCGGCGCCTGCGCGAAGCCGGCGTCCCCTGCGCCCTGGTCCCCGGGGACCGTCCCGAGGAGCTCGGGAAGGACCTGAAGCAGCTGGAAGAGGACGGCCTCGACCGCGACGTCCTCCTGCGCGCCCTGAGCCTGGATGTGGCCGCCATCCTCGGTCTGCCCGAAGCCGGGGCGGTCGCACCCGGACGCGGCGCGGACCTCCTCGTCCACCGCGGACCCTGGGATCCTGCCGACCCGGATCCGGCGTGGGTCTTCGCCGACGGCCGCGGCTGGTTCTGGCCGCGGGAGGAGAAGGAGAACGAGGACCGCAAGGTGCCGGGGGACGGGGCCGGCGGCGGCCTCGGCAGGCTGCTCGGCATCTGGGCCTGGGAGATCGACGCCGGTGGTGCCGCCATGGACCTTCGCCTGGAGGTGGCCGAAGGCGATCCTCCCGCGGTCCGCTTCTGGCGCGCCGAGGATCCGGAGGACCGCCTGGACGCGCGCGAGGTCGCCGTCGACGCCGGGACCCTGCGCTGCACCCTCGAGCCGCCCGAACTCGGCGCCTCCCTGGAAGTCCAGCTGGAGCCCCGGGGCGAGGACCGGGCCGCCCTGCGCATGGAGACGCCCTTCGGCGCCTTCGCCGCCGAGGCCCGCCGCCTGGAGGGAGGCGGCGAGAGCGCCGGCGGGAAGACCGGCCGCGGGGCCGGAGGGCCGGAAGCAGGCGAGGGCTTCTGGCCCCGGGGCCACCCCGAGCCTCTCTTCGAAGGTGAGGAGGACCGCCTCCGCCTCACGGCGCCCGGCGGCGACCTCCTGCTGCGCGGCGGCACCCTCTACCCCCTCGACGGCCGGGGCGTCCGCACGGGCGACCTCCTGATCCGAAACGGCTTGATCGAGGCGGTCTCGGCGCCCGGAGAGCGCCTGGAGGCCCCTGAAGGAGTCCAGGTCCTGGACGCCCGGGGGTGGCACCTGATCCCCGGCATCCTCGATGCCCACAGCCACCTGGCCCTGGACTCCATCAACGAGGGCAGCGTTGCCATCAGCGCCGAGTGCCGCATCGCCGACATGATCCGCGCCGGCGACGCCGGGATCTTCCGTGCGGCTGCCGGTGGCACCGCCGTCGCCCAGGCCCTGCACGGCTCGGCCAATCCGATCGGCGGCCAGGCAGCGGTCTGGGAGCTGGACCTGAGCCGGCGCAGCATCCGCGAGCTCCTGCTCCCCGGGGCCCCCCAGGGCATCAAGTTCGCCCTCGGTGAGAACGTGAAGCGCAGCAACGGCGGTTCGCCGAACACCAGCCGTTTCCCCGCCTCCCGGGCCGGAGTCCGGGCACTCTACCGCCGCGCCTTCACCGCCGCCCGCGACTACATCGCCGCCCGCGACTACATCGCCGCCCGCGAGGGCGGCGGCCCCGGCTTCCGCCGGGACGTCCGCCTCGAGGTCCTGGCCGGGATCCTGGAAGGCCGGATCCACATCCAGTGCCACTCCTACCGGGCCGACGAGATCCTCATGTTCCTCGAGGTCTGCCGCGAGTTCGGCATCCAGGCCCCGACCTTCCAGCATGTCCTCGAGGGCTACAAGGTGGCGCCGGAACTGGCCCGCGCCGGGGCCATGGCCTCCACCTTCTCCGACTGGTGGGCCTACAAGATCGAGGCCTACGACGCGATCCCCTGGAACCCGGCGCTGATGCTGCGCGCGGGCGTCGTGACCTCGATCAACTCCGACTCCTCCGAGATGATCCGGCGTCTGAACACCGAGGCCGGCAAGAGCCAGCGCTACGGCGGTCTGAGTGTCGAGGAGGCCCTGAGCCTCTGCACCCTGGGGCCGGCGCGGCAGCTGCACCTCGACTCCGTGCTCGGGACCCTGGAACCGGGCAAGCACGCCACGGTCACGGTCTTCGACGGTCCGCCCCTCTCGACCTATTCCCGCTGCCTGCTGACCCTGGCGCGGGGGCGGGTCCTCTTTCGCCACGAGGAGGCCCACGACCGCGCCTGGGAGGCCTACACGAAAGCGGTCGCCGACTTCGCCGAGGCGCACCGCCAGCCAGCGGCCCACCGCCCGCGGCGCGAGCTGGACCCCGCACCCTTCACGGCGCCCGGACGCGGCCGGACGGTGCTGATCCGCGGAGCGACGCTCCATCCGGTCCGCCGCAGCCCCTTCCCGGGGGACCTCCTGGCACGCGACGGCCGCATCGAGTTCGTCGGCGAGTCCTGGGACGGCGAACTCCCGGAGGACGCCCAGGTCGTGGAAGCCCGGGGCCTGGATCTCTATCCGGGTTTCCTGGAGGCCGGCAACCGCATCGGCCTCTACGAGATCGGCTCCCTCCGGGCGACCCAGGACCACACCGAGACCGGCGACTGGCATCCGGACCTCTCCTTCGCCAGGGCCGTCCACCCCGGCAGCGCCCACATCCGGGTGCACCGCATGAACGGCATCGCCTACGCCCTGGTTCAGGGCAGCTCCGGCACGATCCCCGGCCAGGCGGCCCTGATCGCCCTGGACGGGGACCTCTGGACCGAGATGGCCGTGGCCCCCGACCTCTTCCTCCAGATCCGCTTCCCACGTGCCCGCCTGCCCGAGGAGGGCCAAGAGCCCGAACGGCCGGCCGCCCTCGAGGAACTCGACCGCCGCTTCGACGAGGCCCTGGCCTACGCCGAGCGCCACGAGCGCCAGCGGGCGGCCGGGGTCCCCGAGGAGCCGCGGGATCCGCGCCTGGAGGCCCTGGCCCCCTACGCCCGCGGCGAGAAACCCCTCCTCGTCGAGTGCCGGGACCACGCCACCCTGATGCAGGCCGTGCAGTGGGTCGAGGAGCGGGGCCTGGACGCCGTCTACCAGACCGGAAACGACGCCTGGAAGGTGGCCGGCCTTCTGGGCGCCCGCAACCTCCGCTTGATCACCGGACCGGTCCACGCCCTGCCCCGGGCGGGCGATCCCTACGACGCCCCCTACCGCAACCCGGGGATCCTCGATCGGGCCGGCGTGCCCCTCGCCCTGCGCGTCGGGAACCCGGAGACGGCGCGCAACCTCCCCTTCCAGGCGGCGACGGCGGCCGCCCACGGCTGGCAGCGCGAGCGGGCCCTGCGTGCCCTCACCCTCGGCGCCGCCGAGGTCCTCGGGGTGGACGCCCTCCTCGGCAGCCTCGATCCGGGCAAGGTGGCCACGTTCTTCCTCGCCAAGGGCGATCCCCTGGACACCTCGGGGCGGGTCCTGCGTCTGTGGATCGGCGGCCGCGAGGTCGAGCTCACGAGCAAGCAGACCGAGCTGCGCGACCGCTACGCCGCACGGATCAAAGCGGCCCGGGCCGGGTCCGGGAAGAGGCCTTAGCCGACATCAGGGGAAGGTCCGGCCGCCCCGGGCGCGGCCCTCCGGACCCGCCCGCGAGACCGCCGCTCCTTCCGGACCCATGGCAGTTGGCTGCCCTGGAATCCGAAGCCCTGCGGCTTATAATGCCCGGTAGTGGGACAGGTCACCGTCGGGGAAGAGGTTCAATTGCCTGCCGGTTACGGCGACGAGGAGGTCCGGCGCGGTCTCGGCCAGATGGCCGCCACCATGGTCGGTTCCCCCATCCTGCAGGTCGCGGCCCAGATCCGCGCCCTCCAGGAGGCCGGCGAACCGGTCGTGGACATGACGGTCGGGGACTTCGCGCCCTCCGAGTTCCCGATCCCGGACCGGCTGCGCGAGGCCCTGCACCGCGCCATCGACGCCGGCGAGAACAACTACCCGCCCGCTGCCGGCCTGCGTGAGCTGCGCGAGGCCATCCGCTTCCACCTCGCCCGCACCCAGGGACTCGAGGTCCCGCTGGAGTCCATTCTCGTCGTCGGCGGCGCCCGGCCAGGGATCTTCGCGGTCTACACCCTGCTCACGGACCCCGGCGACGTGGTCGTCTACCCGGTCCCGTCCTGGAACAATCCCAACTACGAGCATGTCTGCCGGCTGCGGGCGCGGGTGATCCGAACCGGACCGGAGAACGCCTTCCAACCCACGGCCGAGGACCTGCGCCGCCATTGCCGGGACGCTCGGCTGGTCGTCCTGAACAGCCCGCAGAACCCCTCGGGCGGCGTCTTCCGCAAGGACGAGGTCGAGGCCATCGGCCGCTTCCTCCTGGAGGAGAACCGCCGCCGGTCGGACCGCGGCGAGCGTCCGCTCTTCCTGCTCCTGGACCAGATCTACCGTTCCCTGGTCTTCCCCGGTTCCGAGCACTGGTCGCCGGTCCAGCTGGTCCCCGAGTGTGCACCCTGGGTCATCCACATCGACGGCATCAGCAAGTGCTGCGCCGCCACCGGCCTGCGTGTGGGCTGGATGGTCGGACCGCCCGCCCTGGTGCAGAAGGGTCTCGCCCTCTCCACCCACATGGGCTCCTGGGCGCCGCGCCCGGCCCAGGTCGCCACGGCCGAGTTCCTGCGCGACGCCGCCGCCTGGGACGACTGGGAGACGCAGATGGTCACCCGCGTCCAGGTGCGCCTCCAGGCCCTGTACGAAGGCCTCGACTCCCTGCGCCGGGAAGGCCTGCCGGTGGAGGCCATCGCCCCTCAGGGGGCCATCTACTGCTCGGCGCGCTTCGCCATCCAGGGCCGGCGCACCGCCGAGGGCCGGATCCTGGAGAGCAGCGAGGACGTGCGCTCCTGGCTCCTGGAACGGGCCCGCTTCGCGGTGCTTCCCTTCTCCGCCTTCGGCGTGGCCGCCGACGACGAGGACGGCTGGTTCCGGGTCTCCGTCGGCGCCAGCAGTGTCGCCGCCATCCGCGAGGCCATTCCGCGCTTGCACGGCGCCCTGGCGTCGCTGGAATAGGCGCCGTGCCCGAGAGCGTCGGCCCCTCCCGGATCTCCCCCACCCTCGCCGCCGTGGGCCTGGGGCTCCTGAGCCTGGCCGTGGCCGGGGTCGGCTTCCACCACCTCGGCGCCTGGATCCGGCTCCTGGATGTCCCCTTGAACGCCCTCCTCTTCGTGCTCTGCGCCTGGATCGCCCTGGCCAGCCGCGGCCGCGACCGCGAGGGCGCCGCCCTCGGCTTGATCCTGGCCGCGACGGGCTTCGCCGTCAGCGCCCTGGTCCTGGCCCTGGACCGGACCCACCCGTGGCGGATCTGAGGGAACGGCGGATCCGGAACCCGGCACTCCCCACCTCCCGGCCGTTCACGAAGAACAGCACCCGGCCCGGACCGTCCAGGAGCGGTGCCGTCCGGCGGTCGAAGATGCGTTCGCGCAGGCGCAGTTCCACGGTCTCGCCGGCGGGCAGCTCCAGGGTGCCGCCGGCATGGCGCTGCCGGCGCGGGCGCCCGGCCTGGCGGCCCGGCGTCTGCACCTCGTAGATCAGGCGCGCCCGCGCCTCGACAGGCGAGCGCAGGCGCAGGCGGAAGCGCAAGGTATGGTTGGGCGGAACCTCCTCGGGGCCCTCACGTTCGACCTCGGCCTCGAGTTCCAGCTCCGGAAAACCGAGCAGGGCCAGGGCCCGGGCGTCGCCTTCCTTGACCAGGGTGCGCAGCCCCTTGGCGGCGATCCGCTCGCACCAGGGGCCGCGCTCCTGTTCGGCGAGCCAGCGTCCGGCCACCGCCAGGACGAGGCCGGGGTGGTCGCGGCTCAGGTCGTTCAGGGCGTTGCCCACGGCGTTCGCCACCTTGCGCGCCGGGTCCCGCCGCAGGGCCTCGAGCAGCGGCAGAACCAGAGCCGGCTGCCTGCGCACCCAGTCGAGGTGGCGCACCCAGACGCCCCGCGCGCGCGTGCCCTCCACCGCCGCGCGCCGGACCTCCGGGGAAGGATCCCGTGCCCAGTCCAGGAGCGGCGCGACGACCTCCGGGCCGAGGGCCTCGGCCTGGGGCCGGACCCCGAAGGCCTGGACCGCCTCGGCCACCCGGAAGTCGGCGTCGCGGGCCAGGGGGTGGAGTTCGGCGAGGGCCCGGAGGGGGCTCTCCCGGAGGAGGCGGGCCAGGACCCCTGGCGCGTGGAAGCGCACCCGGGGTTCCTCCGAGGCGGCCAGGGCCCGGGCCACGGCCAGGGGATCCGGCGCCTCGAGGGCATGCTCGGCGAGCTGCTCCTGGACGAGCCGCCACTGATCCAGGAGCCCGAGCTCGAAGAAACCGGCCAGTTCCAGCTCCCGCCCGAGGCCGAAAGCCCCGGGCAGGCCGCAGCTTGCGGCCGCCGCCTCGAGGAGCGGCAGGTGCGTGCTGGCCGGGGACTCCCGGGGCGTCCCCTGGCGACGCGGACGCGGCCTCAGGCGGCCCGCCACCGCTCCACGCCCTCCCGGCGAGGGGATCCGGGCCGGGAGCACACCCGCCCGGGGCAGGAAAGGAAAGGCCGGTCCGGCATTCCTGTGGCAGAATACCAGGGGCCGCCGGGGCCCTGCCGCCGGCGCCTCCCCTGACCCCGTCTCCATGCTCCGAGCCCTCCTGCACGCCCTCGTGCTGGTTCCGGCCGCGCTGTACCCCACGGCGGCCGGCGCCCAGATCTTCGAGGTCGGCGACCATATCGAGCTGCCCCAGGCAGCGGCCGGAGACGCCGATCACGCCACGGTCGCCATGAACGAGGACGGCGACGTCCTGGTCGTCTGGCAGGCCGCGCGGACCGACCTGCCCGGCGCTCCGAAGCAGGTCGAAGCCGTCTTCATCCCGCATCTCGGCGGCAACGACTGGGAACTGCCTCAGCTCGCCACCCACCACTTCGTCCTCGGCGACCCCGAGGCCGACGCCATCCCGGGCGCCACCCTCGAGGCGAACCGCAAGCCGGATGTCGTCGCCATGGGCCGGGATTTCGTGGTCACCTGGCCGCGCGCCCCGCAGGGCGAGAGTCTGAGCCAGCTCGAGGTCGTGCAGATCGAAGTCAATGGCGGCACCGCCGTCCTGCGGGCCCCCGCCCCGGGCCAGGGCTGGATCGTGGATCCGGCCGTCGAGGCCGGGGACGCCGGTGTCATGCCGGACCTCTTCACCCAGGAGATCCAGCGCGACCAGGCCGCCGGGGTGGTCTACGTCCACGAGCTGTGGGCCGCTCCGCCGCTTCGCGAGTACGACCTCCGCGCCTGCGTCCTCGATTTCGGCACCTACAACGGCACGCCTCGGATCGTCGGCCCGGTCGTGCTCCAGGCGGCCCTGCCCCTGGACGACGACGCCGCCGGCGGGCTGACCAACGGCGGCCTGGTCCTGCCCGACGCCGAGGAGGACGACTTCGGCAACCTCGTCGTCGCCTTCGAGGAGTACGTGCGCGCCGGCCACCAGGGCGCCGTCCAGGATGAGGGAAGTATCGTCGTCCAGCGCTGGCACCGGGGCGACAGCGGCCCGGAGCTCATCGACGAGATCCGCGTCTTCGGGCGTGATCCGGTCAACCGCCAGCGCCGCCCGAACATCATGGGCAGCTTCCTGGATTTCCGGAACGCCGTCTCCCTGACCCACATGGACCTGACGCCGGGCCAGACCGACGGCGACACGGTGCACGTGGAGCTGATCTTCGAGGGCGGTCCGAATCCGGGCACCATCACCCTGCGCAATCTCCTCTATCCCAACGACTCTCTCTTCGACGACATCATGCCGGTGCCGGTCCACGCCACGGAAATGCGCATGAGCATGGCGATCCGCGAGCCCATGCCCGGCCGGCAGATGGTGTCCTGGTACCCGACCAACAGCACCGTCCTCTGGAACGTCACGACCTTGACCGCGGACCCCTACCGCCCGGCCGTGGATGTCCTCGAGTTCGGCAATCCCGGAGATCCTGGCTCGCGCTTCGTCCCTCTCGCCTACGAGGGGCCGGACACCGCCGGCCAGGGCCACATCTACCTGGTGATCAATCTCTTCTAGGGCCCGCCGGGTCCTCCCCCTCCAGGCGCCGGGCCAGGGCGCGCACCAGGAAGGCCACCGCCGGGGTGTGGAAAGGCCGCGGGTGGCCGTCCACCTTGAGCAGTCCCTTCTCCCCGCGTGCCTCCAGGCGCAGGTGGAACATCTGGGCGAAATCGCCGTCGGCGGCGAGGACGCGCAGGAGATAGTCCCCGTCCGCTCCCAGGCGGGCGTGGACCTCCTTCACCACGCCAAGGAGGCGGACGCCGGCCGGATCGGTCTCCCGGAAAGAGATCCCGGCGAGGCCGGCCAGGAGCCGGGCTTCGGGCATGCGGCTCAGGAAGACATGGTCCATGGGTCGAGGAAGGAAGCGCCGCTGGACCGGACGCGGCCGGACGAGCTCCACCTCCAGACGGTGGATGCTGCGGCCCTCTTGCAGCCAGCGGCTCTCGTAGCGGGTGCGGAAGGGGCGCTCCGGATCGGTCTCACGGGTGAGGATCCGGAAGGCGCCGGCGGCCTCGAGGGCGGCCGCGGCTTCGTCGGCATACCAGCCTTGGTCGGTGACCAGTTCGAAGTGTCCGCCCGGCTCCAGGACGGCGGCCAGGGTCGCGGCGAAGGCCGGGCCGGCGACGCGGTGCTTGGCATGGCGCTCCTTGGGCCAGGGCATGGGAAACTGCATGAGGACCTTGCGCACTGAGGCCGGCGGCAGGACCTCGCGCAGGAGCACCCGGGCGTCCCCCTGGAGGAGTCGGACATGGCCCAGGCCCTCGCGGTCCAGGCGAGCGGCGGCCCGCTGCAGGCACTCCGGCGGCCGTTCGATGCCCAGCAGGTTCCAGTCCGGCCGCCGGCGAGCCCACCAGGCGAGAGCCTCGCCGTTGCCGAAGCCCACTTCGACGGCCAGCGGTGCCTTGCGGCCGAAGACCACCGACGGCTCCAGGGGCAGGGGCCCTTCTTCCGGACGCAGAAGGAGGCTGGCGAGGCCGCGGGGGGAGGAGGCCATGGGCGCGGGACGCTCAGGCCGGGCGGCGGCGGCTCGCCGCCTGCACCAGGAGCAAGACGGCCAGATTCATGCACAGGGCCGGGAGGACAGAGTCCAGTTCGCCGAGGAGGCCCGGCTTCGCCACCCCGGGCAGGAGCCAGGGCCAGAGCCACTCCCAGACCACGACGGTCCCCAGGCCGGCGGCCATGCCGGCCAGGACCGCCCGCGGCGGGGTGTCCGGCCAGAGCAGGGCGCAGGCCACGGCCGGCGTCAGGGTCGCGCCGTAGATCGTGTAGGCGACCAGGGCCACCTCGAAGAAGCGGCTGCTCAGGAAGGCCATGCCCAGGGCCAGGAGACCGAGAAGCAGGACCAGGAGGCGCTGGCGGAAGGGCGTCGTCATGCCGCCGCCCAGGTCGGTGGCAGCGGTCGTCGAACAGGCCAGGAGGAAGCTGTCGGCGGTGGAGACGATCACCGCCACGACCGCCGCGGCGATGAAGACACCGATCCCTGCGGGCACCAGGTGGAAG
>Ga0256830_1002124_pt1 | contig 13350 bp, 11 predicted proteins | sample 128326metaG_FD_190537 | JGI IMG/M metagenome (GOLD analysis project Ga0256830, IMG submission 190537) | Hydrothermal vent microbial communities from Lau Basin, Pacific Ocean - 128-326 | ecosystem: Environmental > Aquatic > Marine > Hydrothermal vents | place: Pacific Ocean: Lau Basin | collected...
ATCCGGCGGAGCATGGGAACCGTGCTCGCTGCTCTTTGCCTTTGCGCGTCCTTCGCCGTTGCGGAGCAGCAAGATCCGAAAGCCGCCGTCGCGCCCACCGCGCCATCTCTCGATGCGGCGCGGCAGGCCTATTCCGATCTGGAATTGGAGAGCGCCGAAGCCTTGGCCCGCGCTTTCTTGGAAGACGCGCCCGCCGAGCCGGCCGACGAGTCATTGCGCAGGCTTCGAGCCGAGGCTTGGGACATCGTCGCGCAATGCCGCTTTCACGCGGGGGACGAAGCGGGGCGAAGCGCCGCCATCGCGGAGGCGATCGGAGAGGATCCGGACTACCTCCCCGACGACCGTCTTGCCGGACCGAAGTATGCAGCTCTCTACGCCGGGCAGCGCGACGAACTCACCGGGATGATCGAAGTGACCTGCCGTCCCGTGCCCTGCGATTTCATCACCATCGCCGGGCGCCCGTTGGATTCGACGGCTTTCGAACGAGGCCTGCGGGGACCTCTCCGTGCGGCGGTCGGCACGATGACGGTGCGGGCCGGTGCTCGCAATTTCGCCGAAGCGCAGCGCGAAGCCGTCGAAGTCAAGGCGGGCGAGGTCTCGTCGGTAGAGATCGACTTGGAACAGGTCGCAAGGGATTTGACGTTTTCCGTCGAGCCGCCTTCGGCGGTCGCCTCCTTGGTCAGAGAGAACCAAGCCGGTGAGTCGCTGCAAGGCGAGGTGCTCGGAGCGCGCTCGGGCCAAGATGCTTCGGCGCGCATGATGCTTCCGGGCCTCGCACCGGGACGCTACGTCCTGACGCTCGTCGCGCCTTGCCGCCGTCGCATCGAGCAGTCGGTGCAGATCACCATCGACGAACTCGATCCCGGACCGCTCGATCTCGGTTCATTCGTCATGGAAGAGGCCAAGGCGACCATCGAAGTGGTTTGGACGAGACCCGAAGGTGTCTTGGTGCTCGATGCTCGACCGGTGGAAGCCGGATCCCTTACGGTCTGTCCCGGAACTCACGATCTCTCCCTCGAGGTCGGGGGACGAAGGGTGTGGTTCGAGAAGGTCGAAGTGGCGCCCGAGGAAAATCGCCGGCTCGTGGCCGTGCCCCGCCCGTCTCTGGCCCTGATCGGCCCGACGGAAGATCTCGCTTCGCTCTTCGACGAGAAAGAGTGGAATCTCGCCGAGATCAGCGATGCTGCGGGAAAGGCGCTAGAGAAGGTCTTGACGACCGCTCTCTCCCCGATGGAAAACGACCTCGCATCCTTTCCCGAGATCCGGCGCTTCGATCAAGAACGTCTCGCGGCCGCAGTGAAGGCGAGCGTTCCGGGAGCGGATCTCTTGCTGGCCTTGGTGGATGGACGAGGGCGCCTCGCACGATCTCGAACCCTGGCCGTGGTCGATGCTCGACGCGGCCTCGTCGAAGTGACGCGCTGGCCTCGGCAACGCTCCGAACTCGCCGCTGAGATCGCACGCTTCTTCTCTCCCGACACCGGGAAGGATTGGCCCTACTGGGGCTTCGATCTGGTCGGTCGCAACGACCCATACCCTGTGATTGCCCGCATTGCGGCATCGGGGCCGGCGGCGGCATCGGGGCTAGCCGCCGGTGATCTGATCACTGCGATCAACGGTCGTGCCGCCTCCGATCTTTTCGCCGCGCGGCGTATGCTCTTGGAAGCCGAGCCCGGAGCGACCGCGCAGGTGAGCGTCTTGTCCGGTGGTGCCGAGCGAACGCTCGAAGTGACTCCTGCGGCCAACGTCTCGGCACCGCTTCCCGCCACCTTGGTCGACGGTTTCGCATTGCCCCGATTGGCTCACGCCGATCTTCTTCGCTTGGCCGGGGAGGGAAGCGAACGCCTTGCCGGTGCGGTGCGCGCGGGCCTATTGCTCGCGGGGCTCGGGCGGGATGAGGACGCTGCAGAAGTGCTCGGTGTGGCGGCGGTCGATCGCGCGATCGACCCTTCGGGCTATGCGAGGGCTACCGTGGCCTGGGTGCTCGAAGGTCTTCTTCGGCGTCTCGGCGAGCAGGAGTGGGCGGACGAAATCCACGCCCGCGCGGCGGAACTCGACGACCCCCGCCTCGGCGGTCCCGACGGACCTCGCCTCCCCTCCGCCGGCAGATGACCCGTCGGGGGCGGGGAGATCTCGAAACGGTGTGAACGAAAAAGGTTGACCCCGAGCAGGATTTCTCGATAGACTGCCCCTCTCAAGCGATCCGCTCATCTGCGCCGCTGCTCGCGCCGCAGAGAGATCATGTCGACGAAGAAGAGAAACGACACGAGAAGCAACACGAGAAGCAACAGAGTTCACGGGGATCCGGTGCTCTCGGGCATCTTGGATTTGCTCGGCCGACCCGCCGTTGCGATCTCGGACGTTGGAGCCACGCTCGCCGCCAATGAGGCTTTTCGCCGACTCGGAATCGCCGCTCCTAGCGAGTTCTTCATTCGGCTCACCTCGTCGTCGCGTGCCCGGGTGATGTCGGCGATCTCCGCCGGATCCTACCCCGCACGGATCGAAGTCGAGTTTCACGACGGAAGGACCTGCACCGTGCACCTCGCCGGCATGGAAGTGATCGGATCGAGCCGGCCCGCTTATCTCGCCGTCTTCGAAAATCACCGTGTGCGCAGCAAACAAACGCGCGCGCCGGCATTGCACCACGACCTCGCAGGCCCGCTGACTGCGGTCTTGGGGACGGCCGAATTGCTGCTGCTGCGAGAACGCGAGCTTTCTCGGGATGTGCGCGATAGTCTGGGGCAGATCTTGGAGAACTGCGGCCGAATGAGCGAGATCCTGATGCGTGATCGACACGCCGCCGCCGAGCGGAGTCCGCGCGATCGTCGCTCGCCGGGTCCGCCCGACGCCGGAAAGGCGGCTCCGTGACGTCGTCGTCCGAATTCTCCCCGCTCGATTCGTCGCTTTCGCCGGAACGAGGTGCTGCGCACGAGCGGGCTCGCGTATTGCTGGTGGAAGACGATCAGCGTGTCCGCGAGTGGCTCGCGGACGTGCTCGTCGGGCTCGGATACGAGGTGGACGACGTCCCTAGCCTCGAACTAGCCCGTGCGCGTGTACGGGCGCGCCCTTACGATGTCGTCTTGAGCGATCTGATGCTCGGCAACGGCACGGGACTCGATCTGCTCGAGGAAATCCGCGAGGCGGAGTTGGCTTGCGAAGTCATCATCATGACCGGCCATGTCGGGGTCGATACAGCCGTCGCCGCCATTCGCAAGGGCGCTTACAACTATGTAACCAAACCGCTCTCGGTCGATCGCATCGAAGTCGAAGTGCGGCGCGCGCTCGAGAAAAAACGCCTTCAAGACGCGCTGCATCGCGCTTCGGAGTCGAAGTCGGGGCGCTTCGGACGGATGATCGGCGCTTCCGATGCCATGCAGGCCGTCTTCGCGCTCCTCGATCGTTGCGCCTCTTGCGACAGCAACGTGCTCTTGCTCGGCGAATCGGGCACCGGCAAGGAGGTTGCGGCGCGCGCCATCCACGAGAAATCCGCGCGCTCTTCCCGCCCGTTCGTACCGGTCAATCTTGGCGCTCTTCCCGCGGAGATCATGGAGAGCGAGCTTTTCGGGCATTTGCGCGGGGCATTCACCGGCGCGCACCAGCGTCGCCGCGGACTGTTCGGGGCGGCCGAGGGCGGCACGATCTTTCTCGACGAATTGGCGACGGCGCCGGAACGGGTGCAAGTCAGCCTGCTGCGCGTCTTGCAAGAGCGCGTGATTCGCCCCGTCGGGGGAGAGAGCAGCGAGGCGATCGACGTGCGCGTGATTGCGGCGACGAATGCCGATCTAGACAACGAGATCGAATCCGGGCGATTCCGCCAGGATCTCTATTTCCGCCTCGCCACCATCGTCGTCAGGCTTCCGCCCCTGCGCGAGAGGCGAGGAGACATCCCGCTCTTGATCGGACCGATGCTCGAGCGCATCGCGCAAACGGCCGGCCGGCGTTTGACCCTCGCCCCCAAGGCTCTCGAGTGGCTGATCGAGCAGGAGTGGCCGGGGAACGTGCGGCAGCTCGATCACGCGCTCGAGCAGGCCTCTTTGCTCTCCCGTCAAGATGTCATCAGCGTCGCCGACTTCAAGGGGCCCGATGCCGCGGACGACAGCCGGGTGGAGACGCTCGAAGAGGTCGAACGCGCGCATATCGCCCGGGTCATGGAACTCGCCGGGGGGAACAAGCAAAAGGCCGCGAGAATGCTCGGAATACCCCGGGGCAATCTCTATCGGCGGCTCGAGAGGTACGGTCTCGAGGCTGCTCCTCGGCCGAAGGTCCCCAAGTCCAAGCCCACCGCCCCCGAGCCGCCTCCGTTTCGGCCCGAAAGTCCTCGTGCTTGATCGCTAGGCTTCGGCCGGGCGAGGCGATCGTCGGCTGAGCACTCGCAACCGCGACCCTTTCTCCGAGGAAAATCAAAAAAGATTGACGGTGTCCGTACGCGGACAGTCCGTGGCGTGGAATGTGTCGTGGAAGTGCTCATTTCGTGGTGCCGGGGCCCGGGACTGTCAAAAATTGGCACCCGCCGGGGTGGTGATCGTCCCGATTCGGACACTTTTACCAGCTATTCGACAAGGGGAAAAGGTGTGAAAGGCCGAAGTCGGTCCGAAAGTTCCAGCGATGGCGGCCGATTAGAAGGAGCGGACGGCAGGAACGACATGGATGGCACGGCCGTTGCTTTTATCACTGGCTGCCGGCGGACACCGGCCTGATCGAGGAAGCGACATGAAAGAGCAAACCCAAAACGCCCTTCGAAACCGATCCCGAGACGACGAAAGCGGACGTGCGCTTCGCCCCGTCGATGGTTTCGTCGTCGGAGGAGATGCCGACTGGGAAACCGGCAAGAACCTTTGGGTGTTGCTCTCCCGACCCGGCGAACGGCTGATCGACTTCTTCCTCGAGGATGACGACTTTGAAGTCTCGCCGGATCCGGTGCCGTGCGCATGCGCCGGTCTTCGTTCCGACAAGGGCGTGTCCGTGGGAGAGGTGGATTGGGAGCTCGATCGCTTCCTTTCCGAGATGCTGGACGACCAAGAGATTCCGGTCAATTCCTGAAGCGAATGGAGTCAGTGAGAATGAGCAGACAGAGCGTGGCGATGATCGGTGAGAAGCAGGGCAATCTTCAAAGTGAACAGATTTCTTCCTTCGGCATGGCGGGACACGAAGACATGCTTCGATTGGAAGCCGAAGTGACGGCCGAAGTGCTCGACGAAGTCGTCGATGAGACGGCGGAGGAAGTGTCCTTTGCGTTTCTCGGTCGTGCCATCCGGGCGCGCCCGATCGATACGCGTCGCTTCGTTCAGGCGATGGCTCGCCACATCTGTTTCAACTGATTCCATGGCCTCCGTCTCGAAAGTTCCGGCGGCGGCATCCGCGGCGCAGCAGGTTTTCCGCGAGCACATGCCGACATTGCTTCGGCAGATGGCTCACGATCTGAACAACCATCTGGCGACGATGCTCGGTCAAGCGGAATTGGCTTTGCTGGTCAACGATGCGGCGCGATTCAAGCTTGGGTTGGAGAACGTGCTTGCCTCCGGCACGGGAGCCCGCCAACTGGTCACCGATTTGCAACGCTTGGTGATTTGGGGCGAGCAGGAGACCGAGCCGGTCGTCGTATCCAGCACCCTGCAGATGGTCTCGCGACTGACGGCGCATCGACGCCACTCGCTGCGCGTCGATCTCGAATGCGATCTTGGCGAGGCTCCGAATCTCGACTTTGGGGCGGCGGTGTTGGTTCTCGGAGTCTTCGGCGTCTTTCAGCAGGCTATCGACAGCTACGAGGGAGACGGGGACCTGTGGCGCGTGCGAAGCGAGAATGCACGGTCGGGTTCCGGTTGGTCGCTCGTTGCGGATCTTCCCGGAGTCCGGTGGCCGCCCGAGATGCGCGTCGGAGTCGAACGCGCGCAAAGGCTCGGCGAAGAGACGGACGGCGCGCTTGGATGCACTTTGGCCTGCTTCGGGGTTCTCCAAGCCGAACTCGGCTTCACCAACGAGGGCTTCAGCGTCGCGTTCTGATCGCGTGCAGCAGCGTGACTCCCACGAAAACCAGCAGCAAGAAGATAGCGACGAGCGCGTTGGCTCCGAGCACGTTGCGCCCATCGTCGAGCAGCGGAAGCGGGATCAGTTCCGACAGCAGCAAGTTGATCACCGCATGGGCGAAGAATGCCAAGTAGAGGCTGCGAGAGACTTCGAGCAGAATGCCGAGCGCGGCGGACATCGAAAACACGAAAAGCAGTGAGCGAAGCGCGTCGTCGGAGGAGAACGCGGCCGCGAGATGTTCGAGCGAAAAGCCCGCCGAGATGACCAGGATTCCCAGAACTCGAACCGGTCTGCCCTCGCTCATCCCCGCTTCGATGAGGACTCGGATCAAGGTGATCTGCAGCAGGCCTCGAAAGAAGAGTTCTTCGCTCGCAGCCCGCATGCCCTGACCGGCGATGGCCGTGGCGACGATACCCTCCGGAAAATGCCCGATGGACCAGGTGATCTCGGTGAGGCTGTCGCGGGCCGCCGATAGGCTCACCAGCCAGGCCGCAGCGAGAGTCGCCGCGAGCGCCGCGCCCGTCACGAGGACGGCCACGGGAAGGCGATTCCATTCGAGCACCCGCAGAAGACGCGGCCGCGTCTGCCGCATCACGGGCAGCAGAAAGAGGCAGACCCCCAGCAACACGCATCCGGAGAGGAATCGGAAGCGGTGATCCGCCAATTCGGCGGCCGGACCGGAAGCGTCGAGAGCGATCGAAAGCCGTTGATAGGCCCAGACCGTGATCCATTTCTCGAAGATCAATGCCAAAAGAATGGGCCAGAGGGAAGGTAAGCGGGGGTGAGCCCGGATCTCCTCGGCGATGGCCTCGTCCATCGGCCGGAAGAGGTCGTGTCCGCGCCTCCTCGAAATCAGATGCAAGGCACCGACGGCGAGCACCAAAAGAAAGAGCGGTGTTCCAAATAGACCGCCTCGAAACAAGGCATCGACGTCCAGTCCCACTTCGTGCACTTGGTGATACGATCGCAAGAGGCTGGTCGACAGGACGGCGAGCGGCACCACGACGCCGCAGGCGAAGCGATAGAAATGACTGTCGGTGGACGAACTCACCGAAGAAATGTCGTACACTCCGCCGAGCGCTGCAACTTTTGCGGCGTCTCGTGATCAAGATACGCGGCGAGATCGCTTGAGCCGCATCGTTCGAAGACGTTCCGATCGCCGATATGCCGATCGACGGACGTCGCATACGCCGGGAGCCGAGGGTAGGGTCATGGACGATCGAATTCATTGGGCTAGGCCCGCTCTGCTGAGCGGCCTGATCGGGGGGCCGCTCAGCATCGTCTGCTGTTGCGTGCCCGCCATCGTGGCTTGTTTCTGCTTTCCCGTGGAATTCGTGCTGCCGGGATTGATCGCCGGAGTCTGGACGGCGCGAAGCGCCGCAAACGCGGGCCGGTGTCCCGGTGCCGACGTGGGGGCCATGGCCGGTCTCGTCGCCGGTTTGGTGGCGGGGGTCTTCTTCGCGATATTCGACGGTGTCGTCGTGCTCCTCGGTTTCAGCGCGCTCGGGCAATGGCTGCAAGAAGAGGCCGTGCGGGGCGGAAGCGAGTTTCTGCAGGGGATGGCCGAGGCTCAGCGCTCGGCATCGCCCTTCATGGCCGTCCTGAAGGAGGTGGTCATCAACTTCGCCGGTGCCGCATTTTGGAGCACGCTCGGTGGAATCGGTGGACTGCTCTTGGCTCGCCGATCGTCTTTTCCCGATGGTGGCGGTGCGGCGGCCCCGACCTCCGGGTCGAGGCCGTTGACCGGGTCCGCCGCGCATCCCATGCGCGACGTCACACCGGCAACCCCGCCGGTCGCATCTCCTCCTCCCGATCTCCCCGAGGGGCAAGCCGATGCGCCCCCGCCCGATTCCCCGCCCGCGCTCAACGCCGACGAAGATCCGCCCGGCCACGATCCCGAAGGCCGTCGCTAGGAGCACTTTCGAGCACGGATGGCGGAAGCGTGTGGGAATCGAACCCACCCCCCGCCGGCGCGACCGACGGGGCGACCGGTTTTGAAGACCGGGGCAGCCACCAGGCTACATGCGCTTCCACACCGGCGGACGTACCACTTCAACTCCGTTTCGTTCAATCCCCGTTCGGAGTCATCGGCTGCCGCCAACCGCCATGGTATCGGCTTGAATCGAGGCGCGCCGCTCGGGTCGACCGCTCGATGGGGAGAAGACACCTCTTCATCGGCGAGCCCGTCCGCATGGGCGACGACCGCAATATCCCCCTCTCGCGAATGCACCCGAATACCATCGCGCAGACGTTCACCAGCCTCTACGACCGTGAAGTCGTGAGATCGCTGGAGCGCTTGCATTGAAGACCTAGCTAAGCGAAGGAAATCTCAAGATCAAGATTCTATCGAGCAGAAGACATGGAACGAGCCATTCCCTTAGTTCAGGGTTGGGGGTGGCGGGCGAGGAGGTTGTCGAAGTACGTGACGAGTTCGCGGGATACTTTCGAGCGGCGCATTTCCTTGCGGATGCGCTGAATGTCTCCGGCCATGGAGTGGTGCGGGCCGTTGAGGATCTTGATCTCGAAGAGCACGATGCGAACGTGGACGAGGAGGTGGTCGAAGCGGTGTTCGAGGGCCAGCGCTTCCGCAACTCTGAGGACTTCTCTTGCGGCCTTGATCTTGCCGGCTTTGACGAAGGATTTCGCCAGCGTGATGTGGGTACCGCAACGCACTTGGGGGTTGCCGGAGTCGTCGGCGTAGCGCACGGCATCCTGCGCAGCCCTCGTGGCTTCCTCCAGCCGGCCCAAGGCCATCAAGGTCTTGGCCCGTCCGGATGCGGCCATGCTCAAACGGTAGTAGGAACCATCTTCGATGACGCGAAGGGCATGGTCGAAAGACACGAGGGCTTTGCGATGCTCGTCTAGGACGTAATGGCACTGTCCTTTGAGGAAAAGGACCATGCCCCGGATCGAAGGGTAGGCATCGAGGATCGGGTGATCGATGCTTTCGAGAACGCTGAGCGCCGAGCGTTCTCGATCTCCGGAAAAGAGGGCGTGGGCCATGGTGAAGCGCGCGAGGGCTTGATCTTCTAGGTCGAGCGCACCGCTTTCGAGCGCGAGTTCGGCGCGGTCTCGGGCATAACGCCACTGCCCGAGGTGGACCGCCGCCGTCGCCGCCGCGATCATGTAGCGTGCATGCCCGCGAGGGTCTTCGTTTTCTTTGGCGGCATGGGCTGCAGACAGAGCAAGCGAAAGGGAGGCCCGCGGGTTGCCGCGGACGGTGAGCTTGTGGCACTCGTCGAGCACATCGTCCGGCGAGCGCTCCGGCGGGCGATCGAGGTGGTCGATCAGGGCTTGCTCGGCGAGTAGCTCCATGTCGAAGCGGGTGACGTTCCAGTAGGCGAGGAACTTACGGACGGTACCCGGAAGGCCCGCGTTTTCCAGGTTGGCGACGAAATCACGGCTGAGGTCGAGCCCCGAGTCGGCAGACCAGTCTGCGAGTTCTTGCTGGGTGGCTCCGATGGCGCGGCGCATCGAGCGAAAAAGAGCGATTTCCGGGCGGTTTCGGGTCGATGTCGTATCCGCCATGGCTAGTCCCTTCCTCGGAGGTGATCCGCTCGAGCCGGCCGAAAGGCGATGGTGGGCGACGGAGTGTCAAATAATCCCAGGGCTGCGGGTCTCATGATTCGTTTTTCTCGTCGCCCATTTCGTTCAGCTTTCCCCGGCATTTCGCTCGTATCTTCCGCCACTCACGATGTCGATGCGGTGGAAGGGAGTGGTGCTCGAAGTGCTCGGCGATGCGCTCTTCCCATGGCTTCGCCGTCGACCGGTCGCCCTGCCGGGTTTCCCATTCGAACATGCCGAGCTGGGCTTCGAAGCAGGTGCCGGCCTCAGATAGCATCAGCGCCGACAGCAGCGCCTCGCGTGCGTCCTCTTCGCGCCCTAGGCGCAACAAGATGCGCCCTTGCAGGGCTTGAAGATCGGCGAGCGCATGGTGTCCCGGCACCGCCTTGCTCAGGTCCACGGCCAAAGCGATGTTGGATTCCGCCGCTTGCACTTCGCCGGCTTCCATCAGAATGCGTGCGAGCAGGGCCAGTCCTTCGAGGCGCACTTCGAGGGAGTCTTCCGGCGTGAGGTGCAAGGAACGAACGATCGCATCGAGCGCAGGGCGGTGCTCTCCTTCCGCATAGAGGCATTGTCCGCGGGCGTGCAGGACTTCGACGTGGAGTTCCGCGCAATTTTCCAGAACCTCGTCCGAAATGGCGTCTAGGGTCGAGCGGGCCATCACGAATCGGTTTCCGTGAAGCAGAGCTTCGGCCACGGTGAAGACCGCCGCTGCGTTTTGCGTTGCCGAAAGAGCCTTCGTTTCGATCGCTGCTTCGGCGAATTCGCGGGCGAATCGCCACATGGGCACTCGCAGGCAGGCTTGCGCGGCGGCGAGCAGGCCCTCGGCGTAGTCCTCCGGCCGGTCCCCCTCGTAGGCCTTCGCCGCCGTGGCGAGCGCGAGGGAGGCGGCGAGTCGGGCCCTGCTGCGATCCGGAGGGCGGCCCTCTCTCCGATCGGAGCCGGAACTCGCTTTGGGGTGGGGGTCGGGAGCGGCGGCCGCTTCTCGGATGATGTCGAGCGAAAGTCCCGTCGATTTCCAGAAAGGGAGAAAGGCTTCGATGTCGCACGGCAGGCCGGCTGCGCCCACATCGAGCAGAAAGTCGCGGGATACCGGCACTCCGAGCAACTCCGACCAGCGGGCAACCTGCGACTCGCTCAGGTCGAGTTCTGCTTGCAGGCGCCGTGAAGCCGCATCGCCATCCTCTTTGTCTGAGCCGGGCCGAGTTTCTTTCATGCCTGATGGAATCATGGAGTCTCTTTTTTGTCAATTATTGACACGGGGAAAAGTACGCGGATCTTTCACTCGCTGCTCGGAAATATCGAGCGTCTTTCTCGCTTTCGGACAGGAGCGGACGGATACGAGCCGGGAGGACTGGACTTGGAGGGGGGTTCCGGGTTAGATTGTTCGGGGCATGGGGAGTCACGCCAGCCGAAAACCGGGCCGAGTGAGTGGATTCGGCCGGAGCAGCGGTGGTGCGGGGCTTCCGGAGAAAGCGGCTTCTAGGCCGCTCGACGGAACATGGGCAAGCGTCTTTTCGTAGGAAACCTCCCTTACAAAGCGACCGAAGATGAGTTGCGCGCGGTCTTCTCCGAGATAGGAGACGTTGCCGACGTGCATATCGTGCTCGATCGCGAAACCGGTCGGCCGCGCGGCTTCGCTTTCGTTTCGTATACGACGGACGAGAACGCAGCCAAGGCTGCGGCGACGCTGAACGGCCGCGATTTCGGCGGCCGGCCGTTGGCCGTCAGCGAGGCGCGTGATCGTGGGGCGCCTCCGCCGCGCTCGGGCAGCGGTCCTCCCCGTGGCGGGCCGAGGCCGGCAGGGGGTGCGCCGCGACCTCCGCGTCCCGGCGGGCCTCCTCAAGAGATGCCTCCGATGGAGGAATACAAAGAGACCGCTGCACGCCCGCGCATGAAGAAGAGGAAGCAAGGTGGCGGCGACTCGGAGGGTCGCCGAGATCTCCGACGTCGTTTCGAGGAAGAAGAAGAGCGCGGTGGTTCCGGTTCCTGGCGCCAATGGCTCGACGACGACGACTAGCTGCGATTTCGCGCCGGGTTCGTTTGCAGCGCGGCCGACGGAATCGGAGTTTTTCGCAATCAAGAACGCAGATCAGCGCAGGACGCCGTCGAGGCTTTCCATGTCGAGTCCGCGGCGCGTCACCGGCGAGCCGTCGAGAGAGCGGATATCCGAGTGGGTGAGGTCGACTCGCGGAGCCGAGAAGCGCGTGATCATTTCCCAAGCGATGCGCGCCGCCGGGGAAGCCAGCGCGCTGCTTTGAGGCATGGCAATCGGTGGTGGGACGAGAGGGTCCGCCGCGTCCGCTTGGACTTTTCGTCGATCGCTCTTGCCGGGGTCTTTGGCGCAGACCAAGCGCGTTCCGCCGGGTCCTTCGAGGCACAGGATTTCGTCTCGGGCACGCAAGATGAAGGGGCTTGCTCGTTGCCGGTGAAAGCGCGGCGTGGATAGCAGGAAGCGGCCTGCATCGAGGGCCACGGTTTCGCTTCCCCGCAGGTCGACGGGCAGGGAGAGGTCGAGGTGGCGCAGCAGCACCGGCGCTTGCTCGAGCACGCGACCGTAGGACGACCAAGCGATGTCGAGGCGACCGAGTCGTCGCGCCGCATCGGCGCGACGCGCGTGAATTCGCGCTCGCAGCATCACGTCCGCCGCCGGGAGTTTGTCGAGGCTGCGTTCGGCGGCATCGAGACAGGATTCGTAGCGTCCGAGCTGCCACTCGATCTCGACCTCCAAGGCGGCGAGTCGCGCAAGCAGCAGCGAGCGCGGAACGGGTGTCGGCGCTTTGCCGACACGCGCGAGTTCTTCGCTGACCAACCCGCGTGCCGGTCCCGGACCGAAGACCTCGACGGCATCGAGCAGCAGCCACAGTGCGCCGTCGAGTTCCGGTCGCAGCGGGTCTTCCGCCGGGTTGCGCGAACGCAGGCCGCCTTCGAGTACGACGGGCAAGACTCGTCGCCCGCTCGCCCAAGCGGAGGCCTCGATCTTTCTCGCTTCGAGCCAGGCGGCGGGTTTCTCGTGAAGAGGAAGAAGCGCCGCCACCTCGCTTCTCATGCGCGAGAGAGTCAGTCGCAAGGCTCGGTCGAGAAGCGAGCCTTCGGACATGATCTCCGCCTGCGAGCCGGACCAGCGCGCCGCGCGATCGGGTTCGGCAAGAGCCCGGGTCGTGGCGGACAAGGCTTGGTCGGGATAGCCGGCGAGGTAGAGAACCAACCCGGAGGTGATCAACTCTTCTGCGGCGCTGTACTGTCTTTGCTGAGGCGGGACGAATCGCGAAAACTCGACCATGCGCTTGGCGGCATCGACGGCTTCAGTCAAGCGACCTTCGAGAGAATAGAGTTCGGCCAGATCGCGCCAAGGGTTGATGTTCGGGTCGGGGTTTTCGGTGGATTCGATCAGGAAGCGTTCCGCTTGCTCTAGTTTTCCAACTTGGATCGCCGCGATGGCGGCGTTTCTCAAGGCGAGTCCCGGGGGCAGATCGTGCTTGCGGACGGCGTCGAGCATGGCCAGACAAGCCGGATAGCCGTCCATGGCGCACAATCCGTTGCGCGCGATGATCTCTTCGATCGGATCGCCTGTAGCTAGGGCGCGCTCGACGGCCTGCCGAGCCTGATCGACTCGCCCGAGCTTCATCAGCGGCCACACGTCGCGGCTGAAGCTGTTCGGATCGTAGCGCACCCGATAAGAGCGCAACATCTCCAGCAGTTCTTCGTATCGTCCGAGATCCGAAAGACAGCGCATCTCGCGGTCGAGAATCCGGGCGTGGAAGT
>Ga0256830_1002125_pt1 | contig 13348 bp, 8 predicted proteins | sample 128326metaG_FD_190537 | JGI IMG/M metagenome (GOLD analysis project Ga0256830, IMG submission 190537) | Hydrothermal vent microbial communities from Lau Basin, Pacific Ocean - 128-326 | ecosystem: Environmental > Aquatic > Marine > Hydrothermal vents | place: Pacific Ocean: Lau Basin | collected...
CCACCCTTCTACTGCGACGGTGCAATGGCACGCCCTGGCTGGCTTTCGCTCTGTCGGAGTGCTCGACATAGTGTCGACTATGCCTGCGCGCTCCTCGGTCGCGAAAGCCACCCATGCCGCACCCTTGTACCGTCTCGCGACGAACGGTGGTGAGAAATGCGGGCTAGCCAGCTCGGCACGGTACAGGCCAAGCATGTCCGCCATCTGCAGCACGATCAAGGTCAATTGCCGCGGCTCTTGGACCGGTGCCGTCAGTTGATAGTCGATCAGTTTGGGATGCTCCATCTTTCAGTTCAAAATCAGTTGCTTGCCAGTTACAGCCGAGTAACGGCCGGTACAGTGACCAGGGTAGCCCCTGGTCACTGGGTTGATTGCAGCCTATTCTACATAGCCAAACTCCTGCAAGACAGCACAAAGTATTGCCAGTGCACGCCGCAATTCAGCATCCACAGCCAGCGTTCCCGGCTTGCGGCACAGGTTCACCAAGTGAGTAATCTCCGTGCTGCTGGAAGTCGCGACCTGCTTCTCGATTGCCGCCCTGCCGCGTGGGTCCGGCGCTGAAATGATTGCAAAAAACTCGTGATCCATTTGCTTGCGCTCCTTACGAATCAAGGGCGCAATGCTGCCCGCAGGGCCTTTGCGCCCTGTGGGACAACATGATGATTTACAGGCTACGATGCCTGTGCGTGCCAGCACTCGAGCTGAGTGCCTGCGTCCCTGTAGTACACCAGAACCCTGGTGCTGGCGGCTGCACAGTTCCCGGCCTTTTTCGGCCGCTTCTTCGTGTGCAGGCGGCAAGGGGAAATCGTGAGTAAAAGAAATAACGGCGCACGGCGGTGAGAAATGCGGACTAAATAGCTGATTCTACGAACAAAACAAAAAAACCTGTGTTTGCCGGCCGGCAGCACTGCACCAGTCCTTCTCAGGTATTCCCAATTCCAGCCGCTGTACTAGACTGAACATATCGACGCAACTGACAGCAGGCAGGGAAAAATGAAATCGACTTACTTCAAGGTAATACTGATTCTGTTCGCTTCTTCATGGACTTCGCTACAGGCGCACGACCACAGTGAACACATCTGGCCGCCACTGCCGGATTCAGGCTTTATCAAAGGCCGGGCAGCAACCAAGGCAGACGTCGACCAGCGCAACGCAGTCTTTGCATTCATCAAGGACGACGAGAAATCGACACCGCTCAATATCCCGATTCCTCAATACGGACTCTTGACTACGCCGGGGTCGAAAAAAACCACCCCCGTCATCATCATTCAGGCAGAAAAGGTCCGCGGCATGGACATGGTCGGGTATGTCAACCTGAAAAACAACAAACGTGCCGTCACCCTGCTGAAAAAAGTCAAGCTGCTGGGTAAGGAATTAAAAAAGACCAAGTAGGCAGACAACCGGCTACCAGTCGATCGGGGTCATCCCGTGGCGGGACAGGTACTCGTTGGTCCGGCTGAAATGCCGGTTTCCGAACCAGCCGCCACGATTGGCGCTCAGTGGTGACGGATGGCTGCTGGTCAGCAGGTGATGCTTCGACCGGTCTATCTTGGCCCCCTTCTTTTTCGCATACGCTCCCCACAGCAGAAAGACGACATTGTCCTTGTACTGTGAAATCCTGCTGATCACCGCATCGGTAAACCGTTCCCAGCCTTTCTTTTGATGCGAACCGGCCTGGCCAGCACGTACCGTCAAGGTTGCATTGAGCAACAGGACACCCTGCCTGGCCCAGCGCTCCAGGTTGCCGCTCGCCGGCAGCGGCGCGCCGACATCCGCCTCGATTTCCTTGAAGATGTTCAGCAGCGACGGGGGCTGGGCGATGCCGTCGTTGACCGAAAAACACAAGCCATTGGCCTGTCCCGCACCATGGTAGGGATCCTGGCCGATAATCACCACCTTGAGTTGCTCCAGCGCACAATAGTCGAAGGCCGCATAGATCCGGGGCTGAGGCGGATAGCAGGTATGTGTCATGTACTCCTGCTGCACGAAGGCCGACAGCGCGGAAAAATAAGGTTGGCGCACTTCGTCTGCAAAAATTTCCTGCCAGGAACCCAGGCGATGATGGTCAGCGATCACTGTTTTACCTCCTTTCTGACGCGATAAGCTTACCCTGGTTCAGGTCTCGACGAAAGCGCCAGCCCGCATTTCTCACCACCGTTCGCAGCGAGACGGAACAAGGGTGGTGAGAAATGCGGGCTAGTCAGTGCGCGTACTTGCAACACCATGACAGGAAGGGAGCAAAGGATGCGGGGCGGTCAAGAATTACGCAATAAGTACCGCTACTATAATCTAGAGACGACGATAAAGCAGGAAGAGGGTTGAATCCACCGGATCACCCGGTTCGAAACAGGTCCGGCTGGGAGTAATCAATAGCAGGCTGATAAACCCTGATTTCAATCATGAAAGACACTGAATGGTAATCGATAAAATCGTATGTTTATGCCGGCCGACATAGTTAATCAACCCAACAAAACCTATACTTAGGAAGCCTCTGACCGAGAATGAAATTTCGTTGTACAGGAGCCGCCGGGCAGCCAGACTATCGATGACACGAGCAGAAGAAAACCTGTTGAAACAAAAGAAAAGCTCCCGCCGCTCCAGTTCGGCGCTGTTGATCCTGGTTCTGCTGCTCATGGTCGGCGCGGTACTGTGGTGGAACGCCTATATCAACATCAAGGAATACCGTACGAACCAGGCGGATATCGCTGTGCAATCAGTGCAAAGTGCCGCCGTGGAAATCACCCAGCGTATCGACAACCTGAAAACATCACTCAGGCTGCTGGTCAAAGGCCACCAGGAACTGTTTCAGAAACTCGCGCTGAACCCGGAAGATACTGACAGCTACGATCGTATCGCTGCACTGCTGGAAAAATATTTCCCAAGCTATTACGCCTTTACCATTGCCGATGAGAAAGGTGAGGTCATCTACGATGACTTCGAAGAGCAGGTCGGCAAGCGCTGTCGCCAGGACATAAAAAAATTCGTTTCTTCCGGACATAAGTCGCAGATCTACGTACATCCGGGACCAGGCGCCTACCACTTCGATATCATGCTGTCATGGACCGACAAGCGCGGCAAACCCGGCGTCTTGTTCGTCAGTTTCAAACTGTCCTCGATTGCGCGCATTCTCTACCAGGTCCAGGCACCGGGACATAAGCTGGTCCTGCTGCACCGTACCATCCCCAACCTGGTCGAAGTCACTTCACAAGGCAGCCGGGACAAGCTGACCGGTGCATTCCGGCTGGACAGTGAGCAGTTGAAACGTATCCTGTACACCAAGGAAGTCGACGGTACACGCTGGAACCTGGTCGACCTGTACACTGAAGAGTTGTTTTCGTCACATACCTCTCACCAGGTCACCCAGATCATCCTGGCGATGGCCCTGTTTTCGATGATCAGCCTGATCATGTACATGCGGATCCAGACCGAGGAGAAAGGCAGGCTGGAAGCAGAACAGGCGCTGCGCAGGTCCTGCAACGAGCTTGAACAGCGTATCGAGACACGCACACATGAACTGCTCCAGACCAACGAAAACCTGCAACAGCAAATCGAAGAAAAACAACTCGTCCAGCGCCAGGCCGTCAAACTGTCACGTGCCATCGAGCAGACAGACGACTATGTGATGATCACCGACCGAGCGGGTATCATCGAGTATGTCAACCCGGCCTTTATCAAAGTCAGCGGTTACAGTGCAGAAGAGCTTCTGGGACAGCATACGCGGATCATCAAATCCAACCGCCACGACAAGGAATTTTATACCCGGCTGTGGACCACGATCGAAGACGGCAGGCCATTCCGCGAGGTTTTCATCAACCGGCGCAAGGACGGCAGCCTGTACTACGAAGAAAAGACCATCACCCCGCTGAAGGATGACAGCGGTGAAATCACACACTTCGTCTCCACCGGGAAAAACATCACCGACAGGATCGAATACCAGGAGCGGCTGGAATACCTGGCACACCATGATGTGCTGACCGGCCTGCCGAACAGGATGCTGCTGAATACGCAACTGCACCAGACACTCGAGCAGGCACGCCAAAGCAACCTGCTGGCTGCGATCCTGTTTCTCGACCTCGACCGGTTCAAGAATATCAATGACAGTCTCGGCCACAGCGTGGGAGACAGCCTGCTGCAGGCCGCTGCCAAGCGCCTGTCCGAGTGTGTACGCGACAGTGACAATCTCGGACGCCTTGGCGGCGACGAGTTTATCGTCGTACTCGGCAACATCCACCATGTCAACGAAATCACCGAGATGGCGGAAAACATACTCAACAACTTCGTCGAGCCCTTCCATATAGATGGACACGAACTATTGTGCACCACCAGTATCGGTATCACCGTCTATCCTTTCGACGACACCAGCATCAATGCCTTGCTGAAAAATGCCGGCACCGCCATGTACACCGCCAAGGCCACCGGTGGTAACGTCTACAAGTTCTTCGGCTCGAGCATGAACAAGAACATCGAGCGCCGTGTCACGATGGAAAACGCCCTGCACCATGCGCTGGACCGCAACGAGTTCGCGGTCTACTACCAGCCGCGCATCGACATCTGCAAATGCACGGTCACCGGAGCGGAGGCACTGTTGCGCTGGAAGAACCCGACGCTCGGTGACGTCTCGCCAGTCGAATTCATCCCAATACTGGAGGAAACAGGACGTATCAACAGTGTCGGGGAATGGGTTTTACGCACTGCCTGCCGAGACTTCCAGCGGCTGCCTGCCGGTGAATTCAATATGCTGCATGTATCGGTCAACATGTCTCCACGGCAGTTTCACGACAAGCAGATCACACAAAAAGTCAGCGCTGTGCTCAAAGAGTCACGGCTGGATGTCCACCGGCTGGGGATCGAAATCACCGAGAGCCTGTTGATGGATAACATCGAAATCGTCACCGACAGTCTTGAACAGCTCCACGCGATGGGAATCCGCATCGCAATCGACGACTTCGGCACAGGCTATTCGGCGCTCAGCTACCTGAAGCGTTTCCCGATCGACTGCCTGAAGGTCGACCGTTCGTTCGTCAAGGACATGCTCAACAGCAAGGATGAGACCGAACTGGTCAAGGCAATCATTGCGATGGCACACAGCCTGGAGATGAATGTCGTCGCCGAGGGCGTAGAAAACCTCGAGCAACTGCGCTTCCTGCAATCCCTGGGCTGCGAGGAGATCCAGGGCTACCTGTTCGCCAAGCCCCTGCCGTTCGACGAATTCAAGGCCTGGCTGAAAACAGCCGACGAATTCTTCGCTGAACTGTCAAATCTCAACAAGCAGTCGGTTTCACGTTAGCGCACCGATGTATCGACAATGATGCGGTATGGAAAAATCGTGTGTAGAAGGATCGCTACGTGATACCATTTGACTTGTCTTGTTGTTGGTGCGTACAACGCACCCTACTTTGGCGCATGACATTTTTTAACCGTAAATCCTTTGGTGTGCTGCGCACACCATCACGACGAGGTAGGGTGCGTTGTACGCACCACGCACAAAGATAAATCGAATCGCATTATGTGACCGTACTTCCTAAACCGGTGGCAAATAGGTTAGAATCCATGTCTTTTCCGGAAACCACCAACATGCCCGACATCACTGCGCAAATTTCAGCCGAGTTAGCCATCCATCCGCAGCAGGTCAGCAAAACGATCGCGTTGCTCGACGCAGGGTCGACCGTGCCTTTTATCGCCCGTTACCGCAAGGAAGTCACCGGCGGGCTCGATGACACCCAACTGCGCCGGCTGACCGAACGGCTGGACTACCTGCGTGAACTCGATGAACGCCGCCACAGCATTCTGCAAAGTATCGACGAACAGGGAAAACTGGACAGCCGGCTGAAGGCTGCAATCCTGGGGGCACCGACCAAGACCGAACTCGAAGATCTCTACCTGCCGTACAAGAAGAAACGCCGTACCAAGGCACAGATCGCGCGTGAAGCAGGCCTCGAGCCGCTGGCGATGCGGTTGTTGCAGCATCCCGACACCGACCCTGAACGAGAAGCCGGGCGTTACATCGATACGACCAAGAAACTCGACAGCCGTGAAGCGGTGCTGGACGGCGCACGGCAGATCCTGATGGAGCATTTCGCCGAACAGGCAGACCTGCTCAAACAACTGCGCGAATACCTGTGGCAGCATGCGCTGCTGGTGTCGACACTGGTCAAGGACAAAGAACAGGAAGGCAGCAAGTTTCGTGATTATTTCGACTACCGGGAAGCCATCCGCAAAATCCCGTCACACCGCGCGCTGGCACTGTTCCGGGGACGCAACGCCGGTATTCTGCGTCTCAGCCTGAAACTCGACGGCGAACAGGCACTGGCCGTGCACCCATGCCAGCAGATGCTGATGAACCATTTCCAACTCCACGACGGCGGGCGGGCTGCCGACGCCTGGCTGGTGGAAACGGCACGCTGGGCCTGGAAGGTAAAGATCTCCACCACGCTGGAAACCGAGTTGAAAACCCGGCTGCGCGAGGATGCCGAAGCCCAGGCGATCGATGTTTTCGCCGCAAACCTGAAAGACCTGCTGCTGGCCGCACCGGCCGGCGCCCGCACCACGCTGGGCCTCGATCCCGGCCTGCGCACCGGAGTCAAACTGGCCGTCGTCGACCACACCGGAAAACTGCTCGATACGGCAACGCTGTACCCGCATGCGCCGAAAAAGCGCTGGGACGAATCGATCCAGGCACTGGCAGCCCTGTGCGCCCGGCACAAGGTCGAGCTGATCAGTATCGGCAACGGCACCGCGTCACGCGAAACAGACCGCTTGGTCGCTGCACTGATCAAGCAGCACCCGGACCTGGGGCTGACGAAGATCATGGTCTCGGAAGCCGGGGCCTCGGTCTATTCCGCGTCGGAACTCGCCGCGCAGGAGTTTCCTGAACTGGACGTCTCACTGCGCGGAGCAGTATCGATTGCGCGCAGGCTGCAGGACCCGCTGGCCGAACTGGTCAAGATCGAGCCCAAGGCGATCGGCGTCGGCCAGTACCAGCATGATGTCAGCCAGGCAAAGCTGACCCGCCGGCTTGGCGCGGTGGTCGAAGACTGCGTCAACAGCGTCGGCGTCGATGTCAACACGGCATCTGCCCCACTGCTGGCCCAGGTCGCCGGCCTGAACACGATGCTGGCAAAGCACATCGTCGACTACCGCAATCAGCATGGCGCATTCACCAACCGCCGGCAGCTGCTCGAGGTACCGCGCCTTGGCCCCAAGGCCTTCGAGCAGGCCGCGGGGTTTCTGCGAATCGTAAACGGCGACAATCCACTGGATAATTCAGGCGTACACCCGGAGAGCTACGCGATAGTCGAAACCCTGTTGGCTCGACAACAGTGCACACTTGCGCAGGTGATCGGCAACCGCCGTTTGCTGCGTGCGATCGAGCCGGAAACGCTGGTAACCGACCAGGTTGGCCTGCCTACCGTTACCGATATCCTCGCAGAGCTGGAAAAACCCGGCCGCGACCCGCGCCCGGAATTCAAAACCGCCAGTTTCCAGGAGCATATCGAAACCATCGCTGATCTGAAACCGGACATGATCCTGGAAGGCGTCATCTCCAATGTCACCAATTTCGGAGCGTTCGTCGACATCGGCGTCCACCAGGACGGCCTGGTACATATCTCGATGCTGGCGGACAAGTTCGTGCAGGACCCACGCACGGTCGTCAAGGCCGGAGACCTGGTCAAGGTCAAAGTCATGGCGGTGGAACTCGAACGCAGACGCATCGCCTTGAGCATGCGCCTGAACGACAACAGCCGGGACTACGAAAACGGCACACGCCAGCGCTCGACGCCAGCGCCGGCACAACGCAGACCGGCGCGGCGCCCGAATACAGGCAAAAAAAGTACCGTCACACCACGCAACAATTCCATGGCAGAAGCCCTGTCCAAGGCGCTGCGCAAACCATAGTGTCGGTGCCTCACGGCACCACGGCAAAAAAGGAGGATGCACACCAAAACCCGTACCTCTTCACACCTCGCGTGCTGCATGCGGCACACGCTCAACCTTGCACCAATGCGTGAACGTCGGGACAACCCCCAGCCCCATCGATAATCTCCTGCAACAACTGCTGCAGCGGCTGCGGCCGCGCGATGCCAAATCCCTGTACGAAGTCCACGCCGATCTGCTGCACGCAGTGCAGAATCTCCTGGTTCTCGACAAACTCAGCGATAGTCTGCATCCCCAGTACCTTGCCGATCTCGTGAATCGCGCGCACCATCGCCGCATCGATCGGGTCATCGGTGACGTCCCTGACAAAGGCGCCGTCGATTTTCAGGTAGTCCATCGGCAGGTGTTTCAGGTAGGCAAAAGAACAAAAACCACTGCCGAAATCATCCAGCGCGAAGCGGCAGCCCAAGGCCTTGAGCTTCTGGACCGTCATCTTTGCATTGACGACATCGGAGACGGCGGCAGTCTCTGTCACTTCAAAACAAATGCTCGCTGCATCGATCGAATATTCCGCTAATTTTTCCTTAATATAACTATACAGCCCCGAATCACTCATCGACGCACCGGACAAATTGACCGAGAAAATCACCTTGTGGGCAAAGTCCCGGCCAAACTGCTGCAGAATACTGAATACCTTGTCGATCACCCAGTAGTCTATCTTGGTCATCAGGTTATAGCGCTCGGCCAGTGGAATAAACATTCCAGGCATGATCAACTCGTCGTTCTCACCCTGCATCCTGATCAGGACTTCCAGGTGACAGCAGGCATCGTTGTTCGGGTTGACCGCGGCATACTGCTGGGCAAACAGCACGAACCCATCATTGTCCAGCGCATGGATCACGCCGGCAACCGACTCGGTGCCCGCCTGGGCTGCATCCGATGCCCCCGATAAGGGCTTCTGGATATAGAACCGGTTCCGCCCACTCTCCTTGGCCTGGTAGCAGGCCTTGTCCGCCGAGGCCAGCACCGACTGCACATCCGCAGTCTGCGCACTGATGAACGTCACACCGATGCTGGCGCCGATGGAGAACACCTGGTCTTTCCAGCTGAACATAAACTCCTGGATACTCTGGTGCAGCTCGGACACGATACTGGTGGCCACGTTCTCCGGACAAAACTCGAGCAGTACCGCGTACTCGTCACCACCGAGCCGGGCCAGCGTATCGACCTCGCGGATATGTTTTCTGATCAACACACTGATCTGTTTCAGTAACTCGTCACCGGCCAGGTGACCGCAGCTGTCATTGACTATCTTGAAACGGTCGAGGTCGATAAAGAACACCGCATGCTCGACCTGTTCCTTGTGGGCACGATCGATCGCCGCATTCAGGCGCACCTCGAATTCACGCCGGTTGTACAGGCCGGTCAGCGAATCATGCGTTGCGTAGTATGCCAGCCTTTCCTTCTGTTCACACAGTTCCTTCGTGGTACGCTTGTGGCCATGGATCTCCTGTTCCACCCGCACCTTGTAACGTTTCAGCGCCTGGCGCATCGTATCGAAGCTCTTGACCAGGTAGCCGATCTCGTCACTGCGCGCCTTGGGCAGCTCGACGACATAGTTACCCTTGGCCAGATCCTTCGACACTCCGGCCATCAGGCGTACCGGGCCACTGACCACTACCTCGAGCAGCACCGCGATCGCCAGCACGACGATCACCAGCAGAACCAGCAGGACGACAAAAAAATTCCGCTCCAGCGCCCTGATCTCTGCAAGGTCCGCGGCAAAATCGACCACCAGGTCCAGGGTGCCGATCGTTTTATCCAGGATCTTGATCGGCTGGTGAATCGCCATGCCCTGCGGACCGGGCTTTGCCAGCGGTCCGGCGTCGACGGGATAAAGTATCCGGTTCTGGCGGTCACGTAACTGCAACTGTTTCCAGTTGGTATTGGATTTCAACAGGGAATCCAGCGTGTCGTGGACATTTGCCAGTTGTTCCTGCAGCAACAACGGCACCAGGCTTTCGGCGACACTCTGCAAGTGATTCTTGACATGCACCCGGTTCTGCTGCGCGATCGATTCACTGAGCCTTGGCAGCCAGTACCATTGCACGTAGACAATAAAGACCAGCAGAAAAAACAGCAGTGGAGTAAATAATTTTTGCCGCAGCCTCATCGGCCTTCAACGCCCGCGAAATTCATCCAGGCCGAGCCGGCGCACTGCTTCATAGTCCGCTACCGAGGATTCGGTGACCTGCTGAATCGGAATCTTTGCAAGCAATGCCCTGTCCGCACTGTTTTTTCCCATCGCGAGCAGCGCCTGGCGCACCGCCTGGATATGCCTGGCTGGAACACGCGGGTGGGCGACGATCGGGTGCGGGCTGACCCCGGCGGTACGGTAGAGTATTCTTATTTTTTTTCGTATCCTGGGTTTCTGGTGCCGCAGCGTACTGCGCACCCCGCCACCGGCCACGACCAGCTTCTGCACCACGTGCAGGTAGACGGACGAATGAGTCTTGACGTAACGCGGCACCAGCTTGATTCCATAGCGCTGCGACAGCTCTGACCTTGGAAGCAACGACGCACCCAACGCATTGGCCGACGGAAACGCCACCGTCTTGCCCGAAAGTTCCTGTACCGACTTGATCGGGCTGTCATTGCGCACGACGATGACTCCCTGCAACACTCGCGCACCATCCCTGACCAGCGGAATATAACCCTGCTTGTTGTTGGCCACCACCACGTGGTAAGGATTCATATACGCGAAATCGAACTTCCCGGCGATAAAACGGGTTTCAAAGACCGGGATCTGCTCCGAGCCCACCAGTTCGAAGCGCAAGCCGGTCTTCTGCTCCAGGCGCCGCAGGATCGGGATCCAGGTCTGAAAGATTCTGCGCTGTCCGAACTGGGGGACGACACCAAAACGATAGACCTTCGGGGTCTTCGATCCAGTCTCCGCGGCGGCCACCGACACCGGCCAGAAGACCCAGCACGACAGGCCCAGCAGGATCCAGCACACAAAGCGGCCAGAGAGGCGTCGGAAGACTTGTGTTTTCATCAAAAGGCTTACCAATAATCAGGTTATCACACGGCAGTTGCTGCTGTTTCAATAAGCATAGCAGTTTGGGTGGGAATTTTGACCCAATCCTAAGAACACAGTGGACGGGCATGCCCCGATCACTACACCACCGTTCGTCGCGAGACGGTGCAAGGGTGCGGGCTGGGTGGCTTTCACGACCGAGGAGCGCGCAGGTGAGTTAGTATGCGTTTGTACACACGCCACCACGACAAACCGCCTCATATCACGCGAAGAGGCCTTTACACGCCGGCTCGGCTAACAGGGCTCATCCAACCTGCTGCTGGCCATTTTGGACAAAATCTCGGCACTTTCGGGACTGATTTTCTGGTTGCAGTACCGGCTGACTCCCTGGATCACTGCGCTGACCCCAAGCGTCGAAATCAGGTTCTTCTCGTACAGCTGCACTACGGCATCGGCCAGCATGTTCAGCTGATCCGCAGGCACTGCGCCCTGTGCCTGCGGTCTCACTTCCTGGTTCTCCGGCACAGGCTCTTCTTCTGCCGGGTGATCTCTCTGGGTCACCGTCTCCGCGGTCCGGGGCGGACTTTGCTCCATCACCTGTGCCGCTTTCGTCTGCGTGGCCGCTGGTGCGGTACTGTCCTGGCTGACTGCCAGGGTCTTTTGACCAAGACGCCTGCGCAGCCTGGCCGACAGCGGCTCTTTGAACTCCATGTGCAGATGCTGCCGGGAATCCATCACCAGTTTGTTATAGGCCCGCAGGTTGGCGCCAAACGACATCAGGATGATCGCCGACAGTTCGATCAACAGCGAGCGCCCGACCAGAAAATAAAACTCGGTCGACGCGGCCGGCAGCCCGGTGACCTGCTCGACACGTTTGAAAAAATCAGACGAGGTCTGCTTACGGCGGATATTGGCCCGGTACAAGGCTTCACTCAGCTGCATTTTCTTCTGTTCCAGTTTTGCAGCCCGGTTCAGTGAATCCTGGCCCTTGGCACGGCTGTCTTTATAGATCGACCTGCTCTGCTTTTCAGCGTTGAGCCGGTAGCTGTCGATCACTTTCTGCAGGCTTGCAATCTGGCTGCGCAGGTATTGACGCTTTTCATCGATCGCGCTGGCCTGCGACTCCCCGGTCTGCAATGCTGCTTTCTGTGCCAGCGTCATGACTCCGATCGAAAAGCTGAACAACACGACCCCAAGCGTAAACAGGATATAGCGCCAGCGCAACGAGTGATAGGTCAATGCCGACGCACCGATAAAACAGATCGACTCGGTGACCTGAAACAGGACCCCGCCAACGATCAGCATGGTATTGGTCGTCCCGCTGCCTGAAAACTGCGACAGGCCTTGCACCAGGAAATAGCCGGCGACCGCCATACAGGCAAGGCCTGTGGAAAAAATAAGCATATAGGTGATCGACAACGACGGGTAACGCGTACGATCTGGCTGTTGGGCGTCCGGTTTCATTCGACTGGTTCAGAAAAGCGGTTGACTTTGAGCGTCCTTAGATTACCACGTGTCCATGGATTAATACAGCCGGCTTGGCATTCGCTGTCGCACCGACACACTGTACCAGCCGATTGACACCAAGCTTTGGCACCAGGCTGTGGAATCCGTATCGAATTCGATGCTACACTGAACTGTATTTCCCGGACCCGCAGTCTGACAACACGATGACCACATCGATGAAAGCACTGGTAAAATCCAGACCGGCGCCTGGTATCTGGATGGAACAGGTTCCCAGGCCAAGTGCCGGGACCAACGAGGTCGTGATCCGCATTCATAAAACCGGTGTGTGTGGTACAGACCTGCATCTCTATAACTGGGATGACTGGGCACAACGCAATCTCTCGCTGCCACGTGTCATCGGCCACGAATTCGTCGGCGAGATCGTCGAAATCGGTGATGGCGTCTACGGCTATGAAATCGGGGACCGGGTCACTGCCGAAGGCCATATCACTTGCGGCATCTGCCGTAACTGCCGTGCCGGCAAACGTCATCTTTGTGTACATGCTACCGGGATCGGCGGTGGCCGTGACGGCGCGTTCGCGGAATACCTGAAGATGCCGGCCGCCAACCTGTGGAAACTGCACAACGATATCAGCTCGGAGATCGCCGCGATACTCGATCCACTGGGCAATGCAGTTCATACCGCACTGTCGTTCGACATCACCGGCGAAGACGTGTTGATCACCGGCGCCGGCCCGATCGGCATCATGGCAGCGATCGTCTGCCGTTTCGTCGGTGCACGTCATATCGTGATCACCGATGTCAACGAATACCGCCTCGACCTCGTACGCCGGCTCGATGCCGGCCTGGCGGTCAATGTCGCCAATGAAAGCCTCGACGACGTCATCCGGGTGCTGAAGATGAGCAACGGTTTCGATGTCGGCCTGGAGGTTTCCGGCAACCCCACCGCATTCCGCGCCATGCTGCACC
>Ga0256830_1002126_pt1 | contig 13343 bp, 12 predicted proteins | sample 128326metaG_FD_190537 | JGI IMG/M metagenome (GOLD analysis project Ga0256830, IMG submission 190537) | Hydrothermal vent microbial communities from Lau Basin, Pacific Ocean - 128-326 | ecosystem: Environmental > Aquatic > Marine > Hydrothermal vents | place: Pacific Ocean: Lau Basin | collected...
TAGGACCGGCTCGTCCTGGTGGTCGGGAACACCGAAGGCCCGGTCACCGGCCTGACCGGCGAGGTCCAGGCCTTCCACAACGCCGACCCGGCCCACCCCCGTGAGGCCGTGGTCGAGGAACTCGGCGACGGACGCTATCGCTTCGGGCTCGACGTCCACCGCCCCGGTCTGTGGCAGTGGCGCGTCGTGCTCCGACGGGGCGATCAGACCTGGCGCGGCACCCTCCGCCGGGAGGTCGGACGATGACCGTGACCTGGCTCGGCGGCGTGTTCCTGGCGAGCCTCCTCGGCAGCCTGCACTGCGCCGGGATGTGCGGCGGCCTGACCTGCTTCGTCGCCGGCAGGGGAGGCGCCCGCGCGCTCGTCGCCTATCACCTCGGCCGCCTCGCCTCGTACGCCGCAGTCGGCGCCGTCGCCGGCTGGAGCGGACGGGTCCTCGACCTCGGTGGACGGGCCGCCGGTCTGGGCCGGGTCGGCACGTTCCTGTTCCTGACGGTGGTCGTCCTCGGCTCGCTGGCCCTCCTGTTGCGCGGCTTCGGCATCGGAACCTCACTGCGCTCGCCGGCCTCGCCGCTGGGCCGTCTGTTCACCCGACTGGGCCGCTTCCTGCAGACGGTCCCCCCCGGACGCCGCGCACTGGGCCTGGGGCTCCTGACCGTCCTCCTGCCCTGCGGCTGGCTCTACCTGTTCGCCGCCAGCGCCGCGGCCACCGCCGACCCCGTCCTCGGCGCCGCCGCGATGGTCGCCTTCTGGGCCGGCGGGCTCCCCGCCCTCCTCGGCCTGGGCCTGGTCACGGCGCGCTGGACCCCGGCCCTGCGCCGACGCCTGCCGGCCGCCGCCGGCGCCCTGCTCCTCGTCGCCGGCCTGACCTCGCTCGCGCCGCGCCTCGCGCCCCCCTCCTTCACCGCCGCCCAGGCCGCGGGCGATGCCGGCTGCGCTGCGACGGCCGAGCCCGAGCGATGACCGATGCGGCGGCGGCCGGTCCGCGCTGCCGGCACTGCGGCCTGGCGGTGCCGCCGGAGCGCCGGGCGAGGGACGACGAAACGGCCCGCTTCTGCTGCCCCGGCTGCGAGGCCGTCCACCACGCGCTGCGCGACTGGGGGCTCGACCGAGGCTATCGCGCCGTACGCGAGCGCAGCGACGCCGATCCGGTCCCGGCGCGGCCGAGCGGGCGCGACTACCGCGAGTTCGAGACCCCGGAAGTTCTCGAGGACGTGGTCCATCGCGAGGGCGACCGGGCGTCCGCCGAGCTCTTCCTCGATGGTGTGCACTGCGCGGCGTGCGTCTGGTTGATCGAGAAGCTCCCGCTCCACCTGTCGGGTGTGCACGCCGCACGCCTGGACCTGGGCCGTCACGTCGTGGAGCTCGAGTGGGACGCCGAGCAAGTGGGGCTGGCCGAGATCGCGCGCACCCTCGACCGCTTCGGCTACCCCTCGCGACCGGCGCGCTGGGGCGAGGCCCGCGCCCGCCGCGAGGCCGACCGACGCGAGCTGGTCCGACTCGGCGTGGCCGGGGCCCTGGCTGCGAACCTCATGGGCATCGCCTTCGCCCTCTATGGCGGCGAGGTGTCCGGGATGTCGGTGGGCTTCCGTTCCTTCTTCCGGTGGACCTCGCTCGCCCTCGCCTTCGCCGTGGTCTTCGGGCCGGGGGCGGTCTTCCTGCGCGGCGCGGCAGCCGCTCTGCGCACCCGCACCGCGCACATGGACCTGCCCATCGCGCTCGGCATCGTCGCCGGATTCCTCGGCGGCGCGTGGAACACGGTGCGCGGAGGCGGCGAGGTCTACTTCGAATCCGTCGGCGTGCTGGTGTTCCTGCTGCTCGCCGGTCGGTTCCTGCAACGCCGCCAGCAACGGCGGGCCTGGGACGCCGTGGCCCTGCTGCGCGCGCTGGCGCCGCCGCTGGCCCACCGACTCGACGACTCCGGCGACACCCACGACGTCCCGGTCTCGACGCTGCGGCCGGGAGACCGCATCGTCGTCCTCGGCGGCGAGACGGTGCCGGTGGACGGCGTGCTGCGCGAGGCCGGCGCCGACTTCGACCAGTCCTTGCTGACCGGCGAGTCTCGACCGGTGCGGTTGGAGCCCGGAGCCGAAGCCGCCGCGGGGACCACCTGTCTGGCCGGCCCCGCCGTGGTCGAGGTGCTGCGGACCGGATCCGACACGCGCATCGGTCGCATGGCTGAGACCATGGAGCGCGCCGCCCGCGAACGCCCTCCGTCGGTCCAGCTCGCGGACCGGCTCGCAGGCTGGTTCACGGTGGCGGTGGTCGCCGCCGCAGCAGCCACCTTCGCCGTGGTCGGGCGCGGGTACGGCCTCGACGAGGCGCTGGACCGTGCCGTGGCCCTGCTGGTCGTGGCCTGCCCCTGCGCGCTCGGCCTGGCCACGCCGCTCACCCTGGCCGCGGCGCTCGGGGCGGCCGCGCGGCGCGGCATCCTGGTGCGCGGGGGCGAGGCGTTGGAGCGCCTGGCCCGCCCCGGCACGGTGTTCCTCGACAAGACCGGAACCCTGACCGAGGGTCGGTTCCGACTCCTGTCGTGGACAGGCGACGGCGAAGCGGCCCGCCTCGCCGCCGCGCTCGAGGACGGCGTCGCCGGCCCCTACGCCGCCGCCCTGCGCCGACTCGGCGAGGAGGGGCCGGAAGGATCGGCAGGAAGCGGCCGCGACGTCACCGCCCCCGCGAAGACCTCCGGCCCCTCGGTCACCGAGCGCCGCTTCACCCCCGGAGCCGGCGTGACGGGCCGGGTCGACGGCCACGAGGTCATGGTCGGCTCGGCGCGATTCCTGGGGGAGCGGGGGATCACCACCGAGCCCTTCCGGAAACTGGCCCGGCTCGGTGCACTCGCCACGCCGCAACCCACCGAAGGGGCAGGGGTTGCGAACGATTCGGGGGCCGTGCGAGGCCAGGCCGAGAAATCCTCGCAAACCCCTTCCCAGCCGAGCCTTGCGTCAGGAGGAGCGCACCGAGCCGGACCAGTTTCCGACGACGGGGCCACTCCGGTGCTGGTCGCGGTGGACGGCCGCCTCCGTGGGGTGGCCCGGCTCGGGGACCGGTTGCGCGACGGGGCGGCCGAGGCCGTCGCTGGACTGCGAGGCCGGGGCTGGCGCCCCCACGTCCTGTCCGGGGACCACGCTCCGCTGGTCCGCGCCGTGGCGCACGGGCTCGGGCTCGACCCGGACCGCGAGGCCGAGGGTGGGCTCGACCCCGAGGCCAAGGTCCGCCGCGTGCGCGACGGCGACTTCCCCGCCCCCCGGGTGATGGTCGGAGACGGCGTCAACGACGCCCCCGCCCTCGCCGCCGCCGACGTCGGCATCGCGGTACGGACCGGCGCCGAGGTCAGCCTCGAGGCCGCCGACGTCCACCTCGGCGACGCCGGGATCCAGGGCCTCCTCGACCTCCTCGACGGCGCTCGCCGCACCCGCCGCGTCGTCGTCCGCGGCCTGCTGCTCTCGCTCGCCTACAACCTCGCCGGCGTCACCCTCGCCGCCGCCGGTTGGATCGGCCCCATCGAGGCCGCCGTCCTGATGCCGCTGTCGTCGCTGACCGTCGTCACCCTGGCTTGGCGCTCGCGCACCTTCGACCCGCCAGGGGCGCGCCCGAACCGCTAGCCTGCCCGCCCGTGGATCTCGTCTTCCTGGTCCTGCCCATCGCCCTGGTCCTCGCCGGCATCGCGGTGCTCGCCTTCGTGTGGTCGGCCCGGTCCGGCCAGCTGGACGACCTCGAGACCCCGGCGCACCGCATCCTGTTCGACGACGTGGAGGACCGGGTCGCTCAGAAAGACGATGACGCCCCCCCGGAGGGCGACGGACCTCCGCGGGGGGGCGCCGGATCCCAGGCCCAGGAAGCTACTTCGCGAAACCCCGGATGAGCTGGACCAGTCCCTGGACGACCTCGGGATCGTCCTTCAGGTCGGGGTTGGCGGTCATGAGCGGGCTCAAGCCGACCGCCATCCCGCCCTCGACGATGACCTTGGCGATGTGATCGTCGGTGACCGACTCCTGCCAGGCCTGGTCGGCGAAGCTCCGAGGCTTCGGGTTCAGGGCAGCGGCGGCGGCGCCGTCACCGTGACCGGCAGCACCATGACAAGCGGCGCAGCGGGTGGCGAAGACGGACTTGGCCTCGGCCATCGCAGCCTCGGAGACCGCGGCGGGCGCAGCCTGCGCCTCTCCGGCCGCGGCGGCGCCTTCCTGGGAACCGGCGCTGGGCGGTGCAGCCGCCTGCTGGACGCCGGCCGGCTCGGGCTCCTCCGAGCCGCCGCAGGCGAAGGCGAGGGCCCCCGTCGCGAACAGGGCGAGGATGAAGGGGGTGCGGGTGCGGTTCATGGCCGCGGATTCTACCCGCGGCGCCGCCCACCCGGCTGTCAGGCGGGGTGTCCGGTCAGCTCCCGCTCCAGGCGCTCGAGGACCACGTCCCGGACACGCCCCCACTCCGGGGCGGCGCCGAGCTCGGCCGCCATCGTGGTCATCACCTCGGGGTCGAGGCCACAGGGGTCGAAACGACGGAACCACTCGAGGTCGGTGGCCACGTTGAGGGCGAGCCCGTGCCAGGTGACCCACTTGCGCACCGCCACACCGATGCTCGCCACCTTGCGTCCGCTCACCCAGCAACCGGTGTTGCGGGGGTCGCGTCCCGCCTGCAGGCCGAAGTCCTCCATCGCCCGGATCAGCGCCTCCTCCAGCGCGTGCAGGTAGGCGTGGAGATCGCGAGCCTCGCCCTCCAGCTTCAGGATGGGGTACACCACGAGCTGCCCCGGACCGTGGAAGGTCGCCTTGCCGCCGCGCGATACCTCGTGCACGGGGATGCCGAGGTGGGCGTACTCGGCGGCGCGGCCGACGGCGCCGCGGCCGAGCGTCACCACCGGCTCGAACTCGGCGACGACGAAGGTGTCGTCGGCCTCGCCGGCAATCACCCCACGCAGCCGCTCCTCCTGGACCGCCTGCGCCGCGTCGTAGGTGGTGCGTCCGAGGTCCACCACCTCGCGGCGCGGACTCCGGCTGAAGACGGGCGCCATCGCGGTCAGCGCCGCATCGCGTGCGGCGAGAGACCATGCACGTCCTCGCACGCCTCCATGATCACCTCGGCCAGGGTCGGGTGCGGATGGATGGTCAGCGCCAGGTCCTGCACCGTGAGCCCCGCCTCCACCGCGACCGAGACCTCGGTCACGAGGTCGGTCACGCTGGGCCCGACCATGCCGGCGCCGAGCACGACGTCGTCGTCGGCCGAGGCCAGCACCTTGACGAAGCCGTCGGTGGCCTGGAGCGACATGGCGCGCCCGTTGGCGCCGAAGTTGAAGCGGCCGACGCGGTAGGCGATGCCCTGCGCCTTGCACTCCTCCTCGGTGAGCCCGGTCCACGCGATCTCCGGATCGGTGAACACCACCGCAGGGATGGCCCGGAAGTCGGCGGCGACCCCGGGGCGGCCGGCGACGGCGCCGGCGGCGACCAGACCCTGCGCCGACCCCTTGTGGGCCAGCATCGGGCCGTGGGTGACGTCGCCGATGGCGTAGACGTGCGGCACCGCCGTGCGACACTGCTGGTCCACCTCGACGAAACCGCGCTGGTCGGTGTCGAGCCCGATGGCGTCGAGTCCGACGTCGCGGGTGACGGGACGCCGCCCCACCGCCATCAGGATGCGGTCGGCGGCGATGGTGCGCTGCTCGCCGCCCGTCTCGACCACGACCTGCACGCCGTCGCCGTCGGGCTTCCACTCGAGGGCGCGGCTCTTGGTCAGTACCTCGATGCCCATCTTCTTGGCGCGACGCGCGACCACCCGCACCAAGTCGGGGTCGGCCCCGGGCAGGACCTGGTCCATGAACTCGACCACGGTGACCTGGGTGCCGACCTGGGCGTAGAACATGCCGAGCTCGAGCCCGATGACGCCGCCGCCGACGACGAGCAAGGAGCCGGGCAGGACCTCGGGCGCCAACGCCTCGGTGCTCGACCACACCGGGCCGCCGAACTCGAAACCGGGCAGCGCGACCGGCTCGGAGCCGGCCGCGAACACCAGGTCCTGGCCGCGGACCAGGGTCTTGGAGCCGTCGGCCGCGGTGACCTCGACCGAGGTCGGCCCGGAGATGCGGCCCTTGCCCTCGACCCATTGGATGCCGCGGTTCTTGAACAGGGCGCCGATGCCGCCGGTGAGCTTCTTCACGATGCCCTCCTTCCAGGCGACGAGCTTGCCGAGGTCGAGCGTCGGCTCGCCGACGGTGAAACCCATGGCGTCGGCATGACGGCACTGCTCGGCGAAGTGACCGGCCTGGATGAGCGCCTTGGAGGGGATGCAGCCCACGTTGAGGCAGGTCCCTCCGAGGTACTTCTCCTCGACCACGACGACCTTCTTGCCGAGGTCGGCGGCGCGGATGGCGCAGACGTAACCGGCCGGGCCGGCGCCCAGCACCACGAGTTCGGTGTCGATCGTGCTCATGCGTCCTCTTTCCCGGCCGGCGCGGTCGGGGTGCGAAGGACGCACATCATAGGCTCGCGGGGCCTTCCTCCTCGGCAGCCTCGCCGGTGGGTGCCCCACCTTCCGGGGCCGCCTTCCCCGACCCCGCCGCGAGCTCGACGGCCGCGCCCGGGAGGCTTCGGAGCTGCACCCTCGCCGCGGCGAGACGACGCTCGAGGGCGTCCAACCGCGGCCGGATGCGGTCGGAGTGCGTGCCCTCCCAATAGAGGCGGCCGCAGCGTTCGCAGCGCTGGAACGCGTCGCGCCACCGCCAGGTGCGCGGCGGGGCCTCGGCCTCGACCGAAGCCTTGTCCACCGGGTGCAGGGCGCCGCCGCAACCCATGCAGCGAGACGGTCGGCGCTCCAATCCGAGATCGCGAGCGAGTCGGAAGAGCTGCTCGAGTGGAGGCTCGGCGTTGGAGACCCCCACCGCCGGCGGTCGCCCCTCCTTCACCGTGCGGCGCGCCAGGATGCCGCGGTCGGCGGTGACGACGATGCGACCCTCACGTCGCGCTTCGTCCAACAACTCGGCGTCGTCGATACCGTAGGTCCAGGTCGCGTCCCATCCCCAGGCCCGCAGCCAGCGCGCCAGGCCACGCAACATCGCATCGCAGGCGAAGCGGAGCTCCTGCTCGGACATCGGGTCAGTAGAAGTCCACCTGCTGCAGACACTTGCGGGTCCAGAACGCGTCCAGGACGAGCAGGGCGACCAGGCCGGCGGCTGAGACCCACAACGCGGGGACGAGGTCGGAGGGGGCGGTGTCGCGCAACAGGGCGTGGAGGACCAGGGCCAGCAGGACGATCCACAGCGGGATGCGCATCCAGGTCAGGACGTGGAGCCGGGCCCGGGCCGCGGCGCGGGTCAACGCCGGCGCCGAGATGCGCTTGGCGAGGGCGTCCACTCCGGTCGTCAGGGGCAGGAGCTCGGTGATCATCGTGATGAGGGCCAGCGCGTAGCCGATGTGGAGGGCCAGCGCCACCGAGAACGCGACCAAACCGAGCGCGTGGTGCAGGACGAGGTCCTTGCGCGGCTGGATGCCGAAGCGACGCTTGCCGACGTACATCCAGACGAAGTCCGCCACCAGGTGTCCCTGAACGACCAGCAGCCCCCGGCGCATCCAGTCACCATCGGCGTGGCGGTAGAGGAAGGCGGTGTCCCAGTGCGGCAGTGCGGTCACGAAGGCGGCGGCGCCGAGCGAGGTCAGGACCAGGGCGGCGAGCCCGCGCGACAGCTTGAAGGCCCGCGGGAACACGGGTTCCAGCCGCGACAGCGTCAGCACGTGCAGGCCGAGGAACAGGGCCAGACCGCCGAGGAAGGCAAGCACGTCGGTCAGCATGGGGCGCTCCTCCTCCAGACGGGTCCTGAAGCCGTCGAAGGGGCGCGACCGATGGTCACCCGGGCGACAGGACCGCTTCCGGAGGTCCATGGCCCCGACGCCCTGCCTCGCCGCCGGCGCGGCGACGCACAGGGGGGAAGGCTCGCGTGGAGCGACGGCATCCCCCCAGTCTAGGGGGGATCCTCGGCGACGGGGGCCTCCTCTCCGATCGGCCGGCCGTCGTCGGCCTCGCGGAAACGGACCAGGTGGAGAGCCCGACGAGTCCAGGCCTTGGCCTCGGGGTGACCGGCATCGAACAGGAACACCACGAAGACGTCGGCGATTCCGTTCCGGTGGAGGCCGAGGAACAGGGCGTCGGGGAAGCCCGTAGCGTAGGCCGGATCGGGCATGGTCAGACTCATCGCTGCCCAGTCGGCCCCCCACTCACGGGCCAGCTCCGGCGTCAACTCGACCTCTTCGCCCACCCCGTCCACCGTGCTGATGGCCTCGAGCAGGGCCGGGAACAGCATCGGATGGAGGTGGTCGGGTTCGGGCGTGGCGGAATGGGGGTCGTCGTAGTCCACTTGGACCCGCGACAGCGGCCGGAACGATGCCCGGACCTCGAAGCCGAGCCCTGTATCGCGGACGCGGAACTCGCAGGGCAGCGGGCCCGAAGCGATCGGCGTTGCCGACTCGAAACCGTCGAGGGCCCCGATCTCGGCCGCGCACTCGTCCAGGAGACGGAGCAAGGCAGGGGACAGGTCCTGGGCCGAGGGGGCGACTCCGACGGCGGGGGCCCGGTGCGGCGGCGACGAAGCCGCAGTGCGGCCCGCCGCCCCGTCCGCATCGTGACCGCATCCCGCGGCGGCTGCCAGGACCGCTGCGACGACCAGAGGGAAGGCGCCGCCGCACCGGGGCGCGTCACGACGGAGCCGCGGCGGGATCATCGCGGCTGGGCGTGGGCGCGGCCCACCGCCGCCTCGGGGGCCTCGCCACCCGTCGCGGTGGCTCCACCGCCGCCCCGCCATTCGGTCAATACGGACTCGGCGACCGCCCGGCGGTCGGCGTCGTCCTCGCGCTCGAGGAAGGCCTCCAGGTCGGCGACCGCGCCCTCCGCGTCGCCCAAGGAGCGGCGCACCATCGCCCGGTTGAACCAGGGCCCCGTCAGTTCGGGCTGCAAGCGGATCGCTTCGTCCAGGTCGCGCAACGCGTCTTCCTCACGGCCGAGCTGGAGCAGCAGCGTACCCCGATTGAACAGGGCGGGCACGTACTCGGGTCGGGCGGCGAGCGCAGCGTCGAGGTCGGCGAGCGCAGCGTCGCGCCGGCCGAAGCGGAGGTAGACCTGCGACCGGTTGGAGAGCAGGGCCGGATCGCTCGGCGCGAGGGCGACCGCCGCCTCGGCGTCCGCGAGGGCCCCGTCCCAGTCGCCGAGGGCGGAGCGAACCGTGGCCCGCGCATCCCACAGCAACGGATCCTCCCCGTCCTGGGCCAGGGCGAGGTCGAGGTGGGCCGCCGCCGAGTCCAGGTTGCCCTCGGCGTAGTGCCGCATCGCGATCTCGAGCAACCGCGCCGGAGGCAGTGCCTGGTGCGGCGTGGGGTCGCCCTCGAAGGCGAGGTCCGGGCTGGTCGCCGCGGCGCCGCCCGGGACGACGGATCCCCCCGGGATGCCTGCTGCCTCCGCTCCGGAAACCTCCCCGGGCCGGCCGCAGCCGACACCGGGGAGGGCTACCAGGAGTGCGAGCGCTACGAATCGCCTACTGGCCACTCGCGCCGCCCGCCTCCAGGTAGGCTTGGAAGAGCTTGGCCATGTGTTCGGTGTGCTGCTCCTCGGTGAGCCGCCCGGGCGTGTTCACCTTGGCCCACACGTTGGGATCGCTCATGAACTGGTGACAGCCCATGCACAGACCGGTACGACTGATGCCGCGGATGGTCTCGATCGGCAGGGCGCGACTGGCCGGCCAGTGGGTTCCCACGGTCGCGACCTGGGTCCCGTCCTTGCGCATCACCACCGACCAGTCGAAGTCCAACGCAGGGATGGCCTGGATCTGGATCTTGTGGTTGCGCGGGATCGGCTCGCCGGTGCGCTGATCGATGAGGTCCTCGACGATGGCGGTGGCGTAGCGATTCTGGAACACGCCCCCGGAGATGCCCAGCCCCACCGCCTTCGGGTTGTCGTGGCACGACTCGCAGGTCCGAGCCTTGCGCTGCGCCGAGTGCGGCTGGACCGGGGCCATGTCGAGGGCGAGCGGCACGTGCTCCTGGCCGATGGCCCGGGCCTCGTCCTCGGCGCGGGCGATCTGGTTCACCGCGCGGGCCTCGCCATCGCGGCCGATGACGGTCCACACGACCTGGCATCCCGGCATCAGCGGGGTCACCCGTCCTTCACCGTTGATTCCGAGCACCGGCTCTTCCCAACGCAGGTAGCTCCGCGTCTCGTAGACCTTGCCGGGGCTCTTGATGCCCGGCGTGCCGAGCGGCGACTCGGCGGTCTCCCCAGACGAGGTGCGCTGGTTGGCGGACAGGATCCAATCCACGTCCTGGAGCGGCTGACCGTCCGGCGCCTTGCCGTAGTTCACCTGCACGTGGCAGCCGTAGCACTGCGGCACCCACGAAGCGTGGCAGGCGTAGCACTCGAGGTTCTTGGCGTGAGCCTCGACGTCGTGCATGGCGACCTTGGCGTCGACGCTCTTCCAGGTGTTCTCCTCGGAGATCTTCTTCAGCACCGGCACCTCGAAGTCGTTGCCGGTGGCCGAGTGCAGGATCACGCGGTCGCCGTCGCGAACCACGTTGCCGAAGGGGTTGCCGCGTGCAGTGAGCAGGTAGCCGTCCTTCTGGTCGTACAGCGTGGCGAGCGCCGTCTCCGGAAGGACTTGGTCGGCCAGCCCGCGCCCCTCGGCCTGAGACAGGTCGCGCCCGAACTCCTCGCCGAACCCGAGCGGCAGCTCCCACGGGTACTTGTCGGGAGTGCCGTGGCAGTCGGCGCACTCGATCTCGACCTGCGCCAGGGTGGTGCCGAAGATGTTGCCGTCCCCGTGCATGTCCACGGTGGTGTGGCAGTCCTGGCACAGCATGCCGCCCTCCGGGTTGCCGGGCCGGCTTCGCTGCTGGTGGTGCAGGTCGTCGGAGATGAACAGGTACTGCTTGGTGTGCAGTTTGGGCTGCTTGTTCCCGTTCTCGTCGTAGGGACTGCCGTAGGGGAACTCCATCAAGCCCTGGTAGGTGACCCCGATGCGCTTGCCCCGGTTGTGGCAGGAGTTGCAGGTCTCGACCGGGATGCCGTTTCCGGCCTTGCGGCTGCCGTGCATCCTGTGCGTCAGGATGTGGCCCGGCTCGTCCTTCGGAATGGTCGGGTCGTTCCCCTCGTAGATGCCCTCGTTGCCGTAGAGCATGTGGCAGGCCGAGCAGCCCATGCCACGATAGTCGCCGCGCTTCTCACGGCCGCGAACGCCGACGTGGCACCGCTGGCACTGCTGTCGCTGGTAGGTGAAGCCGGCCAGCTTGGGGTCGGCCTCGATCTCGTCGACGCTCGGCAGCGGGATCTGGGTCAGCTCCGTCGGGAACTGCTTCGGATAGGCCGCCACCATGGCCTCCATGTAGTGCTTGTAGGCATCGGTGCCAACGATCGGTGTGGGGCCGTCGGTGTCGGCGACGTCGTAGTTCCCCCAAGGCACGTTGTAGTCCTGCACCTCGGGAATGCCCCAGGTGTGGAGGTTGCCCTGGATCTTGCCGGCCTCGGTGTTCATCAGGGCGCGCTCGAGTCGGTAGACGTACCCCGGGTGGCACTGCCCGCAGGTGTTCTCCGCGACCCACAGGCTGCCGGGGTCACGGTAGAACTCGCGCGGACCGGTCTCGGGCATGCCTTCCGGCACGCCCCGGTGCGCCTCCTCGACCGTGGTGGCCTTCGGGTTGCCGCCGTGGCAGACCACGCAACCCTCGGGATCGCCGTAGGCGCCGCCCATGGCCCGAATGGTGAGGAGCATGGCGCTGGTCTCCTCGCGGATCGGTTCGATGCCTTCGTGGCACGAGAGGCAACCCATCTCGCGGGCCCGTTCGGGAGTCGTGGTGTTCGAGGTATCGGCCTCACTGCCACCATGCTGCAGCGACGCGCGTTCGGCGGGGGCGCCGTCGCCCCCCTGTTGGGAAGCCGGAGCCATCCCGAACGCACCCGCATCGAGCGGGACGCCGGGCGCTGCGGTCATGGAATCGGAAGTCGCCAGGGCCACAGGGGCCGCAGCGGCGAGCAGGAGGATGCCGGGGGTGAGGAGGCGCTTCATGGCTCGGGAAGGATGGACACCTGGATTATCTGCGAGCCGGCGCTGCGGACAACCCTTTTTCGGGTATTTCTTTGCCCGCAGCGCCGATTATCATGGGCGCAATAATGCTCCTTCGATTCGGGGTCAGAGGAGGTCGAAGCTGAAGTCGGTCCGGAACCGGTAGACCATGTCGGCGGGCCCACCGAGGGCGGGGTCATCCGCTTCGCTGGCCATCAGCCAGACGTGGAGCTGGGTCCGCTCGCCGAGCATCTTCTTCCAGCCCAACGCGTGGGTCTTGGCATTGACGGCGAGCAGGAAGTCGTCCTGCACCCACGGCGAGAACAGGGCGTCCTGACCGATCTGCTGGTACTGGTACCAGAACTGACCGTAGCCCGTCTTCAACTTGCCGCCGAACGCGAAGCCGTTGTCCTCGGCGCCGCTCGCAGCCCGCAGGTTGTCGAAGTACTCACCCACGACGGTGAAGGCGCCGTGGTTCCACACCACCATCGGGTTCAGCACGCCGAAGTCGGAGGCGAACTCTCCGCCGACCACCGCATTGCCGCGGTTGCGTGCGGTGATGGCGGTGGCGCCGTCGGGCGTCGGATCGCCGACGAATTCGTACGTCAGGACGAAGTCCCAGGAACCCGCCGAGTCGGCATCGACCAGGACGTGGGCCTGGGTCAGCGACATCCAGGCGTCCTCGGAGGAGCCGTTCTCGATCTGGATCCACTGGCCGTGGGTGACCCCGAAGGTGGTGGATTCACCGAGCGCCCGCTTCCAGGCGAACTGGACGCCCTCGGGCTGGAAGTCGGCATCGAGGAGGAGCTCGCCATAGATGGGGTTGCGGACGTGCGGACTGTCGAACTTGCCCGCGAGGACACGGAAGTTGCCGTCGTCGAGCCAGCTCGGCCGCCAGTCGGCATAGAGCCGGTCGAGGTTCAGCGCGAGGTTGGTGAACCCGGAGCCCCCGCCGAAGTCCGCGTAGGGATTGGTGGGGTTGTTGGGATCACCCGTGCGCATCCGGAAGCCGAAGACGAGGTCGTCCTCGACGTCGAAGGTCGCTCCGAAGCGAAAGCGCATGCGACCGCGATGCCGGTCGGGGGACGGCGCCAGGTTGTCGTTGAACTCGGCGCGCAGTCGGCCGTCGGCGAAGAAGTGGACGCGATCGAGCCAGCCGGGCTCCTGGGCCCGGAGGCTGCCGCCAAGGAAGCCCGCCGCGGCGAAAGCCGCCAGCGGAAGGAGAAGGGGGGAGGAGGCGCGTGCCATGGCGGGGAAGATAGCGCCCCGATGGCGACTCTGGGTTCCCTGTTCAGCCCATTTTTTGCTCTTCCCAGTGC
>Ga0256830_1002127_pt1 | contig 13341 bp, 14 predicted proteins | sample 128326metaG_FD_190537 | JGI IMG/M metagenome (GOLD analysis project Ga0256830, IMG submission 190537) | Hydrothermal vent microbial communities from Lau Basin, Pacific Ocean - 128-326 | ecosystem: Environmental > Aquatic > Marine > Hydrothermal vents | place: Pacific Ocean: Lau Basin | collected...
GGGCGGAAGACGGGTACTACCAGTCCCTGTCCCGGCCTTACCATGCAGCCAACGGTCCTTTTAAAACCCTCACGGAGTTAATCCTGGTAAAGGGGGTGACCTATTCCATGTTCTGGGAAAAACCGGGATTATGGAGGTACTTCACCATATACTCCTCGGGCAGATATAATCCCCAGCTCTCTCCTATGCACCTGGAAGAGGCGGATGAAGCCTCTCCCCCGCCCCTAAAGGAGGACCATGTGTACCGCTTTTGCGTCTACGTTGAAGGGGCCAATGGAAAACCCAGAAGGGCCTTGATATGGTGGGGAAGGCATTCAGGGGGAGACTGGGAAGAGGTGGATAAGCTGGTATGGTGATACCTGGAGAGAGACTGGTAATCTACGTGGGGTTGACAGGGGTCGAGCTGTGGAAACTGAAAGTCTCTTTTTTCCACTCTCAAAAGGTGGAGACTCACCAAGTCTTCCCTTCCATAGAAGATGTTGATGTCCAGGGGAGGGGCAAGGTTTTCCTGATTCTTTCTTCAAAATACGCCTTCTCCATGGTCCTGGAGTATCCTGTGGAAGTGAAAAGCCGTCTGGATCGAGTTCTGGAACTGGACCTCGTCGACAAGGTGCCCTTCGACCCAGCCGATGTTTACTGGGGATACTGGATCCAGGGAGAAGGGGAAAATCTGAGAGTGGTGGTCTCTTTTGCCTTCAAGAAGGACGTTGATCCCATAGTCCAATTTTTAAAGAACAAGGGGTGGTCATTAGGGGGGATAGTGCCTTCTCACTTTTGCATCTCCCTTTATGCCCGATCCAGAGGCCTGGAGCAGGGGGTGTTCGTGTTGGATCAGACCTCCCGGGAGCTGGATGCCGTGGTACTATCCAGGGAGGGAGCGAGACCTGCTCCTTTAAAGCGAGATCGAGCAGCGCTTTTGTCCGGAGACTTGCCTGAGGAGGATCTCTCCAACATCAGGGAAAAAGTGGTTCTTGAGGTCTTAAACCAGGTTGTTATGAGGAGGGTACAGGACAGGCTGCCCCACATAGGTCCCGGAAGATTCAGGAAAGACATAGTAATTCCCCTCAGATTCCTGGCTTATGCAACGCCAATTCTACTTCTGTTTTTCACCTATTTCTGGGCGGGCAGACAGATACAGATGGAACAAATGAGAATTAAATCCTTAAAGAGGGAAGGGGAACAACTACAAAGAAAAATAGATGAAAAACAGAAAACACTGAACAGCATCAAGAGAAACATCGCTCTGAGCGATAGAATGAACAGATTCAGTAGCAGAGGAATACATGCGTTAGAAGTGCTGAGTAAGCTTACCGAACTCATACCGGCAAATTCCTATCTAGACTACCTGGAGTTGAGAGGAAACAGAATAAAGATGAGAGGTAAATCTTCCTCCACCCTAGACATGATCAAGAAGTTAGAAAGCTGTGATCTTTTCAAGAATTGCAGGTTGATTTCCCTGACCAAAGGCATCCGTAGCAACAAGGAAAGATTCACCCTAGAGATGTATGTAAATGATGTCGCCAAGAATAAACAGTGAACTCAGGAACCTGAAAGGACTTGTAGTACGTTACAAGTTTGATTTCATCCTGCTATCGGCGGTACTCTTGACATGCTTGATTGTGTTTAGAGTCGGGTTATTGGAAGAAATCAGGGCCCTAGGAACCATCAGGGAACAGGTGGAAAACTATCGCGCTCTGCTGGAGAAGGAGCGTGTCAAGCTCCAGGGTCTTCAACAGGAGCTGAAGAAACTGAATGGGAGGACCGGCAAGGGATCAAGGGTGGCTATTCCCTATAAAAACCCCTATGAGCTGGCCGCCTCGGTACAAAAAGAGCTAAAGGGGTTGGGGGTATCGGATCTTTCCAGTATAAGGCTTGGAAGGGTGGAGAAATGGGAGGGGTACAAGGTGGCCACGGTGAGCCTCTCTTTCACCACGGATATAGCAGGCCTGTACGGGGCCCTGAAGGCTTTGGAGGGCAAGCCCTATCTCCGCCTCACCAGGCTCTCTGTGATAAGGATTATGAGAAGGGGTAGAGAGGGTGTAACGGCCAGGATAATATTACAGGGACTTTTAACTGGAGACTGACCATGGCGGGTAAAAAAAGGCTTCTGCTGTTGGCCGGAACGGTACTCATCTTTCTCTTGGCTGGCTGCTCCCATGTGGAGCATATAGAGAGGAAACTGGGAATGACCAGCGGTCCCAAGGCCAAGGTAGTCCGTCCGGAAGAAGGAAAGAAGAAGCCCGCCCAAAAAGGAAAGGAGGGAGAGGTCCTCCCCGAAAAACCCGGGAAGGGGAGGGCCGAAGCCCCCGCCGTCACCCAAAAGAAGGGCCTTCCTCCAGAGGTTGGAAGAAGAGCCCCCCGGAAGAAGGTTTCCCGTGGAAAGAGCTATTCCGTGGCCTTCAACTTCGACGACGCCGATATCTACGAGGTCATCAGGGTGATGCTGGGGGAGGTGCTCAAGATAAATTACGTGGTGGACCCCACGGTTAGGGGGAAAGTGACCATTCATACCGAAGGAGCCCTTACAGAGGGCGACCTTTATCACCTGGTTGAGACCATTCTTCAGCTCAACGGCCTGGCCCTGGTGAAGAAGGGAGGACTCTACGCTGTAGTACCCATGTCCAAGTTGCCTGCCCTGGGAAAAATGGGTCCTCCTTCAGCCAAGTTCTCCCGCATAGATATCATCCCTCTCCATTTCACCTCGGCCCAGGGGCTGGCTTCAGTGCTTAGGCACCTCACCTCTCCGGGGGCCACCCTCCTGGTGGAACCCTACACCAACACCCTCATTGTGTCGGATACTCCTGAGAACATAGAGAAGATCAAGTCCATAGTTAGGATAGTGGACACCGACCTCTTTTCCGGCATCAAGTTCAAGCTGGTGCCCCTCAGGTTCATGGATTGCACTGAGATGGCCTCCATTTTGGACAAGGCCCTGGCAGGCCTTCCTACTTCCAAAGGATTGGGGGCACGGTGGATACCCATTAAGTCCACCAACTCCCTCTTGCTGCTGGGGAGGACCCAGGCCGCCCTGGATTCCATGGGCCAGTGGATAGAGGCCCTGGATACCGGGGGAGAAGAGCAAGGCTCCAACGTGTACATATACCCTGTGGAGAACGGTAATGCCGAGGACATTGCCAACCTCTTGAAGGAGCTCTACGGGGGACGTCCCTCGGGGAGTTCTGCCAAGAGGAAGACCCTGGTGAAAGCCAAGAAGGTGGTCTACCAGGGGGGAGTGGCTTCAGGGGAGACGGGAGGGGAAGTGAAGATCATTCCCGACAAGGTGAACAATATGATCATAATAAAGGCCACTCCCAAGGATTACAAAGTGATAGAGTCCGTCATCAAAAAGATAGACATCGTTCCCCGCCAGGTCTTGATCGAGGTTCTCATAGCCGAGGTTAGCCTCAATAAGAACATAGAGTTTGGAGTGGAATGGTACATCAAGACCCGGGGTGCCAGGATCAACGGCACCTCCTACACCGGGGTGATCACCCAGGGCACGGGAAGGGTGGTACCTTACACAGGAGGGCTGGAAACCACCACTCCCTCGGGGCTCACTTACGCAGTCTACAACAACAGCAGGGATCTCAGGGCCCTCATCACCGCCCTATCGGAGATCTCTTCCATCAACATCCTCTCTTCCCCGGCCATCCTGGCCACAGACAATCAAGAGGCCAAGATTGACGTAGGACGGGAGGTTCCCACCCTCAGCAGCAGCGTGGTGAACACAAGTGCTCAGAATCCCAACATCACCTACACGGTGGAGTACAGAAACTCGGGAATTCTGCTTACGGTGAAACCCCACATAAACTCCAGTGGTCTGGTGAGCCTGGATATCAGCCAGGAGGTGAGCCAGGCCGAACCCAACACCACTTCGGGCATAGACTCCCCCATCTTCCTCAAAAGAACGGCCCAGACCCACGTGGTGGTGAGAGACGGGCAGACCATCATCTTCGGCGGCCTCATCCAGGAGAACAAGGCCCTCAGTAAGACGGGGATCCCCTACCTCATGGACATCCCCGTCATAGGCTCCCTCTTTGGAAGGACCCGCTGGGAGAAGAAACGTACAGAGCTCCTCATAGCCATTACCCCCCACGTGGTCAGAAACGAGACCGAAGCCCAGGCCATGACGGAGGAGTTCAAGTCCCGGATCAAAGAACTGAAGAAGCTCCTGAGAGAGGGAAAGGCCACCCTGCCTAAAGGGGCTCAGAATTTGGGGGAGGAGTAAAACCTTCTTTTAAGCAGTGGTCATCAAGCCGCGAGGAAGTATGTGATTGGCAACTACGCCTTTGTGGCGGGCAAGGGCCTGGTGGTGGTGGATGTGAGCAACCCCGCTTCTCCCGTTGTCAAGAGGACCGTGGAGGTTGGCAAGGGCAAGGCGGTCTTTATGGGTGGGGATCAGGCCTGCTACCTGGACTACACCGGGACCTTGGATATGTTGGACACGAGCTCCTGTGGGGAGAACGAGCCACTTTCTAAAAACGGCACATCCCAGAGCTACGCTGCAAATGGCTCTGATCTGTTGACGCTGATAGCGAGGGATTGGGCTGCCGGAAACGGTATCCTGTGAAAGCTGAAGGGGGAAAAGGGGCCTCTCACTGAGAGGCCCCTTTCCGTTTTTGGGCTTTTCTGCGTTTTTTATTTGTCTTTCTGTGGTTCTTTTTTCCTTTTCTTTCCTTGTAGACCGAAGGGGGGCGCGAAATATGCGATGGCCCTCCCCTTGGATAGTCTGCCAGGATGAGTTTGATGGCCTTGCCCTCGCCTTTTAATAGGATGTAGTTCCTCCCTATGTCCGTCACCGTGAAGTTCCCCAGGGATTCTCCCTCTCCAACCTTTATGAATCCCCGCGAGTCTGTGTTTATGCCCCATTTATCTGCCAGTATCCTCGATATTTTCAGCAGAGCCTTGGGATGTCCGTTGATCTCATAGATGCCATGGACCAGAACTTCTCTCTTCATACGTTTTTTCCAGGGATCGTTTTCCTCTGTCTTGTCTGGCATGGGGGTGTAATGCCTCTCTTGGGAAAAAAGGTTCTTCTCCACAATTATGGCTGTATTGGAGGGGGGTTTTTGAGAGTGCTGCTTGCCCAGGGTTACAGAAGGACAAACTGAAAACGAGCCCAGCAAGGCTATTAGGGCAATGTAGCTAAAGCAGGGTCTTCTCATCAGGTGCAAAATCGGTCTCCTATTCTGATGGGTGCTAGTTTATCACAAGCAAGGCATGCTTCTGTCAAGGAGAAGGGTCTTATGTTTGGGCGGTTTTGGCCTTGGGCGGAGCTTTATACCGAGGGGCCGTATGGGGTAGATCCTTTGTCCTCTCCGGAGGCGTGGCCGGGGGGAAAGAAGAGGAATAGACCCTTTCACTTCACAAACCTGGGAAGCAATAGCACCAGCTGGGGGACGTAGGTGATGAGGAGCAGGACCATGAAGAGGAGGATCACCATAGGGAGAACCGCCCGGCTGATGCGCTCCAGGGAGATCCTGGCTATGGAGCTGGCCACGTAGAGGCAGATGGCCACCGGGGGTGTCACCATGCCGATGGCTAGGCCCGTCACCATGATGAGGCCGAAGTGGACCAGATTCACGTGGAGGGCCTCCACCATGGGCAGAAAAACGGGGGTGAGGATGACCAGGGCCGAGGCCGTCTCCATGAAGGTGCCTGCCGCAACGATGATGAGGTCAATGATCAGCAGGATAAGGATTTTATTGTGGGTGAGGCCCAGGAGTTTTCCCGCCACCAGCTGGGGGATCCTCTCGCTGGCCAGGACCCAGCTGAAGATCCCCGAGGTGGAGATGATGAGCATGACCAGGGCCGTGGTCATGGCCGAGGCGGCAAAGATGCCGTAGAGGTCTTTCCAGGAGAGGTCCCGGTAGACCAAAAGAGCCACGATGAGGGCGTAATCCACGGCCACGGCCGCCGCCTCCGAGGGGGTGAAGACCCCCGAGAAGATGCCCCCCAGGATGATGACGGGAGTGAGGAGGGCGAAGAAGGAGGAGCGGAAGGTGCGCCAGATCCTCTTGGGACTGAAGGGGGCCCCCTTGGGGTAGTTGCGTCTGTGGGCCACGTAGAGGGCTGCGGCTATGAGGATGATGCCCATGAGAATTCCGGGGATGAACCCTCCTATGAAGAGCTTGGCCACCGACTGGTCCGCCAGCATGGCATAGATGATCATGGGGACGCTGGGGGGGATGACCACTCCGATGGTGCCCGCCGTGGCCATGAGGGCCGCCGAGTAGTCCACGTGGTAGCCCTTGAGTTTCATCTCGGGGAGGAGGGAGGCCCCTATGGCTGCTGTGTCGGCTGCTGCGGACCCTGAGATGCCGGCGAAGAACATGGCCCCGGCCACCACCACGATGGAGAGCCCTCCCTTGATGAAGCCCAGGAAGGAGTCCACAAAGTCCACCAGCCTGTGGGAGATGCGCCCCTTGGCGAAGATGTCCCCCGCCAGGATGAAGAAGGGTACGGCTACCAGGGCGAAGGTGTCTATGCTGGCAAACATGCGCTGGGGCACCAGCATGAGGGGAAAGTGGCGCAGGGTGAGGACCAGGCTCCCCGAGAGGCCGATGGCTATGGCGATGGGCATCCCTATGAGGATGAGAAGGACAAAAGCGCCGAAGAGGATCAGGGCCATGGTTTCTCCCCCGAGAGGAGTTGGAGTATCTCGGACACAATGTGGACGGCGCACAGGAGTCCCCCCACAGGGAGGGAGACATAGACATAGCGCATGGAGACGCCCAGCCCTGCCGACACCTGGAAGGCCTGGAGGTTCATGAGCTTCCATCCATAAAGGGCCACCAGGAGGAAGAAGTAGAGGGCCAGGAGTTGCACCAGCAGGGCCAGACCCTGACGCCATCTGGGAGCCAGGGGGGAGACGGCGAAGGTGACGGCGATGTGGGTCCCCCGTTTCACCCCCATGGAGGCTCCCAGGAAAGTGAGCCAGATCATGAGGTAGCGGGAGAGCTCCTCAGACCAGGAGAGGGCGGTGAAGAAGAAGCGGCATACAATCTGGAGGGTGGTGACGGCGGTCATGGCTGCCAGGGCCACCACGGCCAGGAAGGTGGCTACCCTGTCCACTCCCTGGGAGAATGAGGTGAAGCTCTGGGATACCCTTTTAGGCACAGGGGTGATCACCTTTTTCCTCCCCTTGTGGGCAAAAAGGAGGGGGGAGGACCCGGTTGGCCTCCCCCCTGGGCTCTTACTGGTTTACGGCTTTGAGGATCCTGTCCAGGTAGTCCCCGAACTTGGGGCGGTACTTGTCATAGACGGGCTTAACGGCGGCCCTGAAGGCCTTGATGTCGGGATAGGTGACCACCATGCCCTGTTTCTTGATGAACTCCAGCTGTTTGGCTTCCTGGGAGGCGTCCCAGGCCCTCTCGTACTCGGCGGCTTCCTGGGCGCACTGGACCAGGAGTTTCTGGTCCGCCGGGGAGAACTGCTTCCACAGATTGAGCCCCATCATGATGACGGCGGGGGCGTAGGTGTGGCGGGTCATGGCCAGGTATTTCTGGGTCTCGTAGATTTTGAAGGCATAGATGACGTTGATGGGGTTTTCCTGGCCGTCTATGGTGCCCTGCTGAAGGGCCGTGAGGCAGTCACCCCAGGCCATGGGCACGGCATTGGCTCCAAGGGCCCGGAAGGTGTCCACGTAGACGGGGTTCTGCATCACCCTGATCTTGAGGCCCTTCACGTCCGAGGGCTTATAGATGGGCCTCTTGTTGTTGGTGAGGTTACGAAAGCCCCTCTCGGCAAAGGCCAGGCCCTTGAGGTGGGCCTTCTCCAGCTCCTTCAGGAGGTCTTTTCCTATGGGCCCGTCCAGGATCCGGTAGGCCGTCTTGGCGTCCTTGAAGAGGAAGGGCATGTCCACCACGGCGAACTTGGGGGCGAAGTTGGAGATAGGGCCGCTGGTGATGATGGCGAAGTCCACGGACCCCATCTGGAGCTCTTCCAGGAGGGTCCTTTCGTCTCCCAGCTGGGCGTTGGGATAGATCTGGATCTTGATCCTCCCGTGGGAGCGCTTCTCCACCAGTTCCTTGAATTTGACGGCTGCCACGTGGAAGGCGTCTTTCTCGTTCACCACGTGTCCCAGGCGATACACCCGGGCCTGGGCCGTGAGGGTGGCGGCAAAGAAGAAGGCCGCAATGAGGACCAAAAACCTTTTCATACTGCTACCTCCTTTTCAGTTTTTTCTCCCTGGGGATACTCTTTGGTAGGAGAGGGGTCGCCTGATGTCAAGCGGCCTTGCTCCCACGGCTATGACAGGTAGAAGATTTCCACGTATCTCTGGAAGAAAGTGTCTCGGGTAATGAGGGCATGGGAGGTCTCCTGGGCGAAGGCGGCGATGAGGAAGTCTACCAGGATCCGCTCTTTTCTCTTCCCTCCCTTTGTGAGGTAATTCCTCCACCAGGTACCTGCCAGGTGTAGGGTCTTTTTCGTGAAGGGTTTTAGTCGGATGCCCATTTTGCCGAGGGCTTCATCCTGGTTTTGGGGGTTTGGGAACAGAGGTGCCAGCTCGGCGTATACCAGAGGACATATGATCAATTGCCCTTGGGCTGTAGCCTCTTCCAGGGTCCTTTTGGATGGGAGACCGTGGAGGGGATCGGCCAGGAGAATGTCTAGGATGACGTTGGTGTCCACGGAAAATGTCACCTTTCTCCCCTCATGGCCCTCACATAGGCGTCGATATCCTCCACTTCTTGGGCCTTATCTTTGAGGAGGCCCCAGACCTCTTCCAGGGGTTTGGGCCCCTTTTCGATTATGATACGGCTGCCCTCCAGCCGCAGGATGACAGTGTCTCCCGAGTCCAGGGAGAGCCTTTCCAGCATCCTTTTGGGCAAGGTGATCTGTCTTTTCCGGGTGAGCTTTAAAACCTTCTCCATCTCCCTATTCCTCCTTACTTTACAAGGTAAGGAAGACTTCGGGGTTGGTCAAGCTTTTCTCTCATTTACAGGGCCAGATACCGGCTCTGGACCTCTTCATTGGCCAGGAGCTCCTCCCTGGTGCCCTGGAACTTGATCCGGCCCTTTTCTATGACGTAGCCCCGGTGGGAGACCCTCAGGGCGAAGGGGGCGTTCTGCTCCGCCAGGAGGATGGTGACCTCCCGGCGGATCTCCAGGATCACCTTCTCCAGCTCCTCCACGATGATGGGGGCCAGTCCCTCGCAGGGCTCATCCAGGAGGAGCATGGTGGGATTGGCCAAGAGGGCCCGGGCGATGACCAGGAGCTGCTGCTCCCCTCCGCTGAGGTGGCCCCCCTTGCGGTGGCGCAGGCGCTCCAGCATGGGAAAGACCTCCAGGATGCCCTTCACCGTCCATCGCCCCTCCCGGCGAGCGGCTATATGGGCCACTTCCAGGTTCTCCTCCACGGTGAGATGGGGGAAGACCCGGCGATCCTCGGGCACGTAAGCCATGCCCCTTTTCACCATGCGGTAGGGAGGCAGGCCCGTGGTCTCCTCCCCCATGAAGAAGATGTGGCCCCGGCGGGGAGGAACGAGACCCATGATACTCTTCATGGTGGTGGACTTGCCCGCCCCGTTTCTTCCCAACAGGCACACCACCTCCCCCCGGTTCACCTCCAGGCTCACCCCCTGGAGGACGTGGCTGTCGCCGTAGTAGGTGTGGATATCCTTCACTTCAAGCATCCAGGCTTCCTCCCAGATAGGCCTCTCTCACCCGGGGGTTGTTCCTGATCTCCTCCGGGCTCCCCTGGGCCAGGAGGCTTCCCTGGTGGAGGACCAGGATCCTGTGGGCTATGGAGAAGACCACCTTCATGTCGTGCTCCGTGAGGAAGAAGGTGATGCCCGTCTCCTGGAAGAGGCCCTGGATCATGGCCACCATGCGGTCCGTCTCCTCCGGGGTCATCCCCGCCGTGGGCTCGTCCAGCATGATGAGCTTGGGATGGCCCGCCATGGCGATGCCTATCTCCACCAGACGCTTGTCCCCATAGGCCAGGTTCTTGGCCACCTCCCGGGCCCTGTCGGCCAGCCCCAGCATCTCCAGGATCTCATGGGCCTCCTCCTTCAGGTCCCGGTAGGCGTTGAGGCCCCTGAAGAGGCTGAGGCCCCTGCCGTGGTAGGCCACCAGGGCCGCCAGGATGTTCTCTTCTACCGTGTTTTCCAGGAAGATGTTGGTGATCTGGAAAGAGCGGCCCAGGCCCAACCGGGCGGTCTTATGGGGGGGCAGGCCCGTGATCTCCCTGCCTTCAAAAACGATGCGTCCCGTGGTGGGTTTGTACTTGCCGGTGACCACGTTGTAGAAGGTGGTCTTTCCTGCCCCATTGGGGCCTATGAGGGCCGTGATCTCTCCCTTTGGCACCTGGAGGGTGACGTCCTTTATGGCGTAGAACTTGCCGAAGGCCTTGGAGAGGTTCTCCACGGAGAGGATGGTCCTATCCTCCATGGTCTTCCCTCCCCTTGAGCCTCCTGCCCCAGGAGATGAGGGTGCCCAGGACCCCCTGGGGGAAGAAGATGACGATGGGCACCAGGATGGCCCCCAAAAAGATCATCCAGGACTGGGTGTACTGGGTGATGAAGTGTTCCAGGAGGTAGAAGATGAGGGCCCCCAGAGCGGGTCCCAAGAAGACCCTGGTCCCTCCCAGGATGGCCATGAGGACGGGCTTGGCAGACATGGTCCAGTGGACCATGGTGGGGGAAGCCATGCGGTCGTACATGGCGAAGAGACCCCCGGCTACCCCTGCCACCAGCCCCGCCAGGGTGAAGGCGATCCACCGGTAGAACTTGATGTCTATGCCTATGAAGGAGACCCTCTCGGCGTTCTCCCTCATGGAGCGCAGGATGAGGCCGAAGGGGGAATGGGTGATGCGCCACAGGAAGAGGGTGAAGAGGAGGCAGACCACCAGGGCGAAGTAGTAGAAGGCCCAGGGGGAGAAGAGGGAGAACTTCTTCACCACCAGGTCCAGAAGGGGCACCTCGAAGCCCGTGATGCCGTCGCTGCCTCCCGTGAGACTCCTCCACTGGTGGACCAGGGTGAAGACCATCATGCCGAAGCCCAGGGTGAGCATGGCAAAGTAGATTTCGTCCCGCCTGATGCAGAAAAAACCAATGATGGCGGCTCCCAGCCCTGCCACCAGCATGGAAACCGCCAGGGCGGGTATCATGGACAGCTGGTAATGCTGGACCAGCAGGGCCATGGCGTAGCCCCCCAGGCCGAAGAAGGCGGCGTGGCCGAAGGAGAGGAGGCCCGTGTACCCGAAGAGGAGATTGAAGCTCAGGGCAAAGAGGGCGAAGATGACAATCTCAGTGAGAAGGAGGACGGGAAAGGCCCCGGCGAAGCGAGGGTAGACGAAGAGGAAGAGTATGCCCGCCGCCAGGGCTATGGTTCTGGCTCCTCTCACCATGTTACTCTCTTCCGAAGAGGCCCCGGGGCCTCACCAGGAGGATCAGGGCTAAAAGGATATAGGGCAGGGCCATCTGGAGCTGGGGGACCAGTTGGACCCCCAGGGCCTCCACCAGGCCCAGGATGATGGCGCCCACGAAGGCCCCCAGGAAACTGCCCAGGCCTCCCACCACCACCACAATGAAGGCGGCAATGATGATGTTGTCTCCCATGGCGGGGCCAACGGCCCTGAGAGGGGCCGCCAGGACCCCGGCCATGCCTGCCAGGAAGGTGCCGAAGAAGAAGACGGCGGTGAAGAGGAGGGGCACGTTTATCCCAATGGCCGAGGCCATCTCCCGGTCCATGGCCGCCGCCCGGATCATCTTTCCCCAGGCCGTCCTGTGGAAGAAGAACCACAGAACCCCGGCTATAATGGGCCCCAGAAGGGCGATGAAGAGGCTGTAGACGGGATAGGTGCTCCCCAGGATGGGCACGGTGCCTGCCAGGACCCGGGGGGCCTCCATGCTGTGGTATCCCGGTCCCCAGATGAGTTTTACGGCGTCGTCCAGGATGAGGAGAACACCGAAGGTGAGGAGGAGCTGGAAGGAGACGTCCCTGCCGTAGAGGGGGCGCAGGAGGGCTACTTCCGAAAGGGCTCCCAGGAGACCCACCAGGAGGGGAGCCACCACCAGGGCCAGCCAGAAGCCGGGGATATGGGGAGCCAGCCACAGGCAGAGATAGGCCCCCAGCATGTAGAAAGAGCCGTGGGCGAAGTTGAGAACCCCCATGACCCCGAAGATGATGGTGAGGCCCATGGAGATGATGAAGAGGAGCATGCCGTAGCACAGGCCGTTGAGGATATTGATGAGCAGGGTCTCCATTTCTCCTCCAGCACAGTCTGGGGAGGACCTCCAGGTCCTCCCCTTCCAGTTATCATGAACCCTGTGCTTTGGGTAGCAGGAGCGGGGCTCGGGTTTTTTACTTCATTTTACAGCCCGTCTCCGACACGGGAGGTGTCACCTCCTCACCCTTGAAGACGACCATGGGCTTCAGGATGCGGATGGGGTATTTGGGATCGGCGGCTGTCTTGCCCCAGGTGACGTTAAGCACGGCCTGATGGTCCCCGGGACGGATGTAGATGTCCCCCGCAGGCACCTTGATTTTGAGCCCCTCCAGGGCCTTGATGACAGCCATCTTGTCCGTGGTTCCCGCCTTCTCTATGGCGGCTTTCAGGGCGTATACGGCGGCGTAGGCGTTCTGGGCGTTGTAGCTGGGATACGCGCCGTAGCGGGCCTTGTAGGCCTCCACGAAGTGCTTGTTCACGGGAGAGTCGTTGGCCAGGAACCAGTAACGGGTGCCCACCCAGATCCCCGTGGGCATCTGGTCCTTCAGGGCGTAGAGGACCTCCGTGGCGGCGCCCAGGGACATGAGGACGGTGTAGCCCTGCTTGAAGAAGCCCATCTTGTTGGCCTGCTTCACGAAGTTCACCAGGTCCCCCGACCACAGGGAGATGAAGACCCCGTCGGGTTTGGCGGCCATGATGGTGGTGATGTAGGGAGAGTAGTCCTCCGTGGCGATCTTGGGGAAGGCCACGGTCTTCATGAACTGGGCCTTGGGATTGAGCTTACCCAGGTACTTCTGGAAGTACTCCCAGGACTGGTGGCCGAAGGCGTAGTCGGGGCCGATGGTGGTCCACTTCACCGCCTTGGTTTTGGCGGCGATCTTGGCGGCGGCCATGACGTTCTGGTTGATGTTGACGCTCACCCGGAAGGTGTACTTGTTGCACTGGGAGCCCGTCACATCGGGAGTGGCGGCGTGGGTGATGATCAAGGGCACCTTGAGTTCCTTTATGTAGGGCACCACCCCCTTGGCCACTCCGCTGCTGTCCAGGCCGATGAGGAAGTCCACATGTTTCTCGTAAACCAGCTTTCTGATGGCCCTGAGAGCGATGGGGGCCTTGGCGTGGGAGTCTTCGAAGTAGACCTCCAGTTTCTTGCCCAGGATACCTCCC
>Ga0256830_1002128_pt1 | contig 13328 bp, 12 predicted proteins | sample 128326metaG_FD_190537 | JGI IMG/M metagenome (GOLD analysis project Ga0256830, IMG submission 190537) | Hydrothermal vent microbial communities from Lau Basin, Pacific Ocean - 128-326 | ecosystem: Environmental > Aquatic > Marine > Hydrothermal vents | place: Pacific Ocean: Lau Basin | collected...
GTAAGTTTCACTTAAAACGGCTTGAATTGCGCCAAAACAATGATCACAATCAAACTAAAAAACATACCGCTGCGAACCAGTTCAAAAGACCGCTCCCGAGCCTCCTGACCGGCTTGAATTTTCTTCAATTTACTCAGGGAAACCCGACTTAGGGTAATAGCAACAACCCCGAGAACTATGTTCACACGCAACCATCCCGCCTGAAGCAAAACCGTGTTCCGGAGTAGCATCAATACCCCGGTAAGCGGTAGAATAATCGCTGCAATTCCTTCCAGGCGGCCGATAATTCCCGATAGATATTCCCGCACGGTATCGGGTTCTCCGTTTTTCCGCCTGGCCCAAATAAGGGAAACAGACAAAGCGGCGCCAAACCAGGTAGCCATCATTAATACGTGTATTGTTCGCAAGATCAGGTAATAATTGCTCATCTCATTCCCATATTTGATGCAATCATATTTACAAAGACGATTGTTTACATTTGCCCGGACTTATTTTCCCCGGTGTCTGTTACGCAAACGAATTCTTCCCACAATATCCGGTTATCCTTCAATCTCCATAATGGAAATTAAGACTCTTGAGAATTTATTTTCCCGGCCATCGTAAAAATAGCTGGTTGATATGCCGGAATTGTTGACTTTGATTGAATAGTTCCCTACTCACCGGTCCCCGCTTCAACCTTACGCTCTTTCTTTTCCGCAACCCTGTTTCCCGACTCCTAATCTAAAATCTGAAATCCAACATCCACATCACTTTCCAAATATCCAAATCCTTTGCTGATTTAATGTTCTTCATAAACTTGTCACCCGTCACCCGTCACTTATCACAAGTTACGGAACGAGCTGTTTGCTTTCCGGCCTGTGGCTCCGTGGTTTTCCCCTCATTCATCATTGTAAAACCGCGATAACCATCTGTAAGTTTTGTCATGAACCCCAGGACACTGCATAATCTTACCTGGATTCCGATATTTCTCATCGGTTTGTCTTTTTCCCTTTTGGGAATCTCGTGGGTCATGGCCCGCGAGCCCTGGCTTTTGGACCGTGCCGCCAACGAGCGCTTGTTGGCGGTTGGTTTTGAACGCCTTTTCCAGGCTGAGGTCAATACCCGTTTACCCGATTATCTTACACTTAGCTACCGGTTCTTTGGCTGGTGGATGTTCTCAATCGGATTGTTGTTAATGACCTATGTTCAGGTCACGCGCATGGGAACACGATTGTCCCGCAATGCGATTCACACCGTCCTGGCGATCATTATTACCGGTGTTTATGTGATCGAATTTTCTTTCATTCCCGGCTCTCCTTTCCTCTGGTTGACCCACCTCCTGACAATATTGTTTTTCATCAGCGTTTATTCATCCCAAAAGTTGAACCGTTTTGATTAATGTCGGTTGAAGATATTCATCCCCTGGTTATTCATTTCCCGATCGTACTATTATCCACCGGTATTTTTTCGATACACTGTCCTTATTATAAAAAATGATCGGTCCCAATTTGCGGGGTATCTCGAATTTAATTCTGGGCCTTTTTTACAGAAGTCATCCGGTCGCCGCCTTAGCGGGACGGTATTAGCCGACCGAAGAGCCAAATCCCGTTTCCTCCTTTTCATAATTCCAATAAACACCCATTGCTGTCCAAAATATTTTGAAAGAGCGGTAATTCAAGTATAGTGCTCCCCGGTCCCGGACGGATTTGACCACTTCTTCCTGAAACCAACTCGAAATATGCTGCCCAGGACGTTTACTATGATCGAAAATATTGTAATAAATCAACTCTATTGTATTTTCCAATCATAATTGAATCATTCAAATTTTCCGGAATCCCCTCTTCCTCTTTTAAGGATATGAATCAAGTCATGGATGGAGAACCGGACCGCAGGCTTATTGTAAGATCGGACTTCACTCTCACCTGATCGTTCATGGTCTTCCGACAATAAACAAAAAGACATTTCCAGGAAGGACAGGACAAAAGTTTGGAAGCCGACAATCGGTGCCGGCAGATATCTCCGTTTTTACGGTATCCAATGATCCCGCAGACCACCCTGCGGATTTGTTTTTATCTTGGTCTGCTGGTGAACGGTTCAAACGTGCGGAAACAAGTTCACGATTTTATTTCTTTGAACAACACCATGATTTAAGGATGTATTCAAATTTTTCATACCACTCCTGTGGTCCCCTCCTCACTTGAGGAGGGGACGTTAACATTGATCCGCCGATCAACAGACAAGTCCCCAACCGGTAGTTAATGCCGGTAAACCGGAAAATCCATGTTTACAGAACTCGTCCGATTACCGAATATTTATATATGCTGTCCAGATAATTCTTCAAACATTTATCTTGGACAGATGTGATAAACACCTGGCAAAAGACGGTTTCCTCTTTTGATTAACCTAAAAGGCAAAGTAACTTTTACGCACCTAAACTGAGAAATAGGGGGCACGATGAATTGGTTTTTTCGATTTATGAACTCCTCCGTCGGGAAAAAGATTATTATGGCGACAACGGGGTTGTTGCTATGTTCGTTTTTAATCATCCATCTCTTCGGGAACCTGTTCTTATACGGAGGACCGGAACTTTTTAACACGTATGTGGAACGACTCGCCAGTATCAAACCGCTGATACGTGTAATCGAGGTTATTCTGGCCTTGATTTTCCTGTTCCACATTATTAATTCCCTCTGGCTGACGCTGTCCAACCGGAAAGCCAATCCGGTTAAGTACGAAGTAAATCGTGCGCAGGATAACAGCTCGTTCTTTTCGCGTTACATGGGTATTACCGGTAGTATCGTTTTCATTTTCCTGGCCGTACACCTGAGCACCTTTTGGTACAGATTCCAAATCGACCATGACGGCGGACAATTTTACCGGATTGTTACCGGCGACGCCGTTGGTTTCAATAACCCCTATATCACCGGTCTTTATATTCTGGCCATGATCCTGCTTGGGTTTCACTTACGACACGGTTTTCAATCAGCCTTCCAAACCTTTGGTCTGCGGTACAACAAATACGGGAAATTAATCGAGGCGATCGCGGTTCTGTTCTGGTTTGCGATTCCTTTGGGGTTTGTATTGATCCCGATTTATTTCGGTTTATTGAAGGGAGGATTTTAATAATGGTACTCGATGCCAAAATTCCGGGTGGTCCGTTAGCGGAAAAATGGACGCAACACCGTTTCGATTTAAAATTGGTCAACCCGGCCAATAAGCGTAAATACAACATTATTATTGTGGGCACCGGATTGGCCGGCGCATCGGCAGCCGCTTCCTTAGCCGAATTGGGCTACAACGTGGATGCCTTCTCCTACCATGAATCCCCGCGCCGGGCGCACAGCATTGCCGCCCAGGGAGGTATCAATGCCGCGAAAAATTATCCCAACGACGGTGACAGTATTTTTCGCCTGTTTTACGACACCATAAAGGGGGGTGACTATCGATCACGGGAAGCCAATGTCTATCGTCTGGCGGAAGTCAGCAACGCGATCATTGACCAGTGCGTTGCCCAGGGGGTGCCGTTCGCCCGGGAATACGGAGGATTGTTGGACAACCGTTCCTTCGGCGGCGCGCAGGTATCGCGAACTTTTTACGCCCGGGGTCAGACCGGACAACAACTGTTGTTAGGAGCCTATTCGGCTTTCGCACGGCAAATGAAAGCCGGAAAAGTCAGATTTCACCCACGCCACGAAATGCTGGACCTGGTTCTGGTGGATGGACACGCCAAAGGTATCATCACCCGGAATTTGATCAACGGTGAAATTCGGTCGTACGCCGCCGATGCCGTGATCCTCGCCTCCGGCGGGTATGGAAATGTTTTCTTCCTGTCCACCAACGCCATGGCCAGCAACGCAACGGCCATCTGGCGGGCTTACAAAAAGGGCGCTTACTTCGCAAACCCCTGTTTTACGCAAATCCACCCCACCTGCATCCCGCTTTCCAGCGAACACCAGTCGAAACTCACGCTCATGAGCGAAAGTCTGCGCAACGACGGCCGTGTCTGGGTGCCCAAGAAAAAAGGCGACTCCCGTGCGCCCAACGATATCCCTGAAGAAGAACGGGATTATTACCTGGAACGGATTTATCCTTCCTTCGGGAACCTGGTTCCCAGGGACGTGGCCAGCCGCCGGGCAAAGGAAATGTGCGACACCGGTCACGGTGTCGGTCCAACCGGTCTGGCTGTTTACCTTGACTTCGAGGATGTTATCGGGCGGAAAGGTAAACAGTGGGTTTCCGACAAATACGGCAACCTCTTCGATATGTACCAGCAGATCACCGGGGAAAACCCGTACGAGGTGCCGATGCGCATTTATCCGGCGGTTCATTATACGATGGGAGGTCTGTGGGTCGATTATAATCTCATGAGTACCGTTCCCGGATTATTTGTCCTGGGCGAAGCCAATTTTTCGGATCACGGGGCCAATCGCCTGGGCGCCAGCGCCCTGATGCAGGGCCTGGCCGACGGGTATTTTATCATTCCCTACACCATAGGAGATTACCTGGCCAAACACCCCCACGGAAAAACGGACACCAACCAGGAATCCTTCAAAACAACGACCCGGGAGGTTGAAGAAAAACTTAACCAACTGTTAGCCGTTGACGGTTCCCAAACCGTCGATGATATCCATAAGGAATTGGGACGAATCCTGTGGGAATACGTGGGCATGGCACGGAACCGCGAGGGATTGGAAAAGGCTCTGAAACTGATTCCGCAATTGCGTGAAACTTTCTGGAAGGAAGTTAAGGTCCCCGGTACGGCAAAGGAATTGAACCCGGAACTGGAAAAGGCCGGACGAGTGGCGGATTTCCTCGAATTAGGAGAACTCATGGCCCGCGATGCGTTGCACCGCGAAGAATCCTGTGGTGGTCATTTTCGCGAAGAATACCAAACCGAGGAAAACGAAGCCTTGCGCGATGACGAAAAGTTTGCCTATGTAGCCGCCTGGGAATTCCAGGGAACCGGGGAACCCGCGAAACTGCACAAGGAAGTCTTGATTTTTGAGAATGTTGAATTGACCACGAGGAGTTACAAGTAATGCAGGTTTTCTTAAAAGTATGGCGACAAGCCGACGCAAAATCCGAAGGTCAGTTTGTTACCTACACGGTTGAAAACGTAACCGAAGACATGTCCTTTTTCGAAATGCTGGATATGCTGAACAATCAACTTGTTTTAAAAGGGAAGGAACCCATTGCCTTTGATCATGATTGCCGTGAGGGAATCTGCGGCACCTGCGGGTTGTTTATCAACGGACGGGCCCATGGCCCCCTGAGAGGAATAACCACCTGTCAGTTGCACATGCGTAGTTTTGACGACGGCGCCAATATTGTGGTCGAGCCGTGGCGCGCGGAGGCTTTTCCGGTTATCAAGGACCTGATAGTGGACCGGACCGCTTTCGACCGTATCATAAGCGCCGGAGGTTATATCTCGGTAAATACCGGCGGTGTCCCGGACGCAAACACCATCCCGGTTCCCAAACCCAAAGCCGATGAAGCTTTCGATGCCGCCACCTGTATCGGGTGCGGCGCCTGTGTGGCAACTTGTAAGAATTCCTCCGCCATGCTGTTTGTGGCCGCCAAAGTTTCGCACCTGGCCTTACTGCCGCAGGGTCAGGTGGAGCGCAAACAGCGGGCATTGAACCTGGTGGCGGCTATGGATATGGAAGGCTTCGGAGCGTGCACAAATACCGGCGCTTGCGAAATTGAATGCCCCAAAGAAATTTCCATCGTGCACATCGCCCGCCTTAACCGGGAATTCCTGAAGGCCAGCCTGCTTTAAACCCTGCCCGGAGATTTATATTAAACGGCCCCGTGGCTTTCCGCCCGGGGCTGTTCCTGTTTTTATATTTACTTCCCGGAATCCGGCGGATTGAACCGCCGATTCCGCTCTATTTAAGCCGGAAATTGATCGGGATTTCGATCCAGACCGCTACCGGTCGATCGCGTTGCTGGGCCGGTTTGAACCGCGTATCCCGAATTGCCCGCATTGCCGCTTCATCCAGGCCCGTATTGGGAACGCCTTTGATCACAACCACATCCCGAACCCGTCCTTTTTCATCAATCAACACATTCAGTCTTACCGTCCCCTCAATACCGGCCGCCTGCGCAATTGCCGGGTAGACCGGGCGGACCGGAGCCAGGGGTTTGGGGTCAACCTCCCATCCGTGAAAAATAACCTTCGGACCTTCGGAAGGCAGCGGGGGAAGACCGCCCAAATCCGGAAAATTTCCCAACTCGGTTTCCATGATCGTGACATCCGGTTCGATATCCGGCTCATCAGACGGTATGGGGACCTTGGGCCTCAGCGGTTCCGGTGGTTTAACATCGAAATCGGTGGGTGGAACTATAATTTTAACGGGGTTCAGGGGAATAAACGCCGTGACGGCTGAGGACCGGGCCAACCGCGGATATGAAAAGAAAGCGCCCACGATTAACAAAAGACTGATAATTCCCATTATTCGCAGGATAATGGGGTATTGCATTGCTCTCAGCGTTTGCTGACGATTTATAATCGCCATGGGGCCCCTCCTTTCAACCTTCCTCCCGAATCCGAAAAAGGCCGTTTATTATCAAACAGTTGCTTACTTATTCAGGTTACCATGCAAATCCTTAAATTTCAAGTAAAAAAAAGCCCCGCTCAATGCGGGGCTTCGAAAGGAGCGATATTAAACTTAGCCTTTTAATTTAAAGTTCACCGGAATGGAAATCCAGACTCCGACGGCACGATCGCGCTGCTTGGCTGGTTTAAAACGTGTTTTCCGAATGGCTTCCATGGCGGCTTCGTCCAAGCCTGTATTCGGGATTCCTCGTAAAACAACTGTTTCCTTTACGCGCCCTTTTTCATCGATAAATGCTTGAATAATGACGGTCCCTTCAATTCCTGCCTCCTGCGCAATTTCAGGGTATTTGGGACTAATCGGTGTCAAAGGTTTGGGCGGATCGTCATAGGGAATAAACCTGACTTGCGGTCCTTCCGGTGGCGGCGGCGGCGCGTCCCATGCTTCAAAGTTTTCCAAATCCGTTTCTTCGATGGTAAGGTCGTCGGCGATATCTTCGTTCTCCGATTCGATTGGGACAGACGGCCTTGCCGGAGGAGGCGGACGTTCCATCTGTTCTGTCTGGGGAATGTCAATTTGTTCGATAATTATCTGTTGTTGCCCTTCGATTACCAACTTATTGACAAATCGCGGAAAGGCCAGCATCAGGATAATCAATAATAAAATTCCCAGTAAACCTGTTATCCGGACTACCACCGGATAATTGAATTTTAATGAACCCAAAGCGTGCGTTGATCCGACCGTTGACAAATCTAATCCACCTCCGTTTTCGTTGAATAATTCAGTTTCAAAGCGTCTGCCTTACGCAACTCATTATGAATTCCGGAGATAATTTCCATCTGCGCCGCTTCGTCCGCTTTTAAAGATACTGTGAGTTGCGGATCGGCGGCCCGTTTCTCATACATGACATTACGTACGTTATTTAAATTGTATAACCGGTCTTCAATCGATATTAATCCTTCTTTGGATACCCAAATCTGGGTAACGTGCCGTTTGGATTGCAGTTTTTCAATCCGTTTCGCTTTCGGCAGTTTGATCGGCAATCCGGAATATTCCCGGAGTACTGTTGTAACCATAAAAAAGATCAATAGCATAAAAATAATATCCGGCATGGAAGCAGTGGGTATATCACTGGATATTTTGGTTTTACGACTGAATTTCATTATTCTGTCTCGGCTATGGAAATACGTGTTGCATTGGCCTGTTTCAACTGGTCAATTACCTTAACGTAGCTTTTGTATTGTGATTTTCCATGGGCTTTTACCGAAATGATCAGACGCGGATTTTCCTGGAGGCGCTTTTTCACGATCCTGGAAATGTCTTTCACGGCCACCGGTTCCCCGCCTAACAGCACTTTCCCGGACGAATTGATCAAACAATTAAGAATATTCTGTTTTTTAATCTCCAGTTCCTGTCCTTCGGCGGGCAGGACAATTCCCAGCCCTTTGTCGGTGTCAATCGTCGTCGTTACCAGGAAGAAAATCAAGAGCAGAAAGGCAATATCAGCCATGGAAGAGGTTGGGATTTCTCCCCCTTTGAAGCGGCGTTTCTTTCTAGCCATGGTCGGTAGTTATTTTTTTGCTTCTAATTCGTACAGACGATCTACCAGTTGTACCGACTGCTCTTCCATTTCGAGGATGAGACGGTCGATCCGGGAAACAAAAAAGTTCTGGAATATCTGAATGATCATCGCGACAATCAATCCGAAGGCGGTGGTTAAAAGCGCTTGAGAGATACCGCCGGCTACGATGGCAGGGGAAATATCGTTGGCTGCGGCTATGGCGTCAAAGGCTACAATCATACCGGCTACCGTCCCCGTAAACCCAAGCATGGGAGCAATCGTGATAACCGCGTTTAACCAGATCATATTCTTCTCTAAAAAAGCCATTTCCACCGCACCGGCGTTCTGAATGGCTTTTTCCACTTCACTCAAGCCGCGATGCAAACGCGTCAACCCGGCATGAAATATCTCGGCTACCGGTCCGCGCGAACGCTCACACAATTCGATGGCAGCATCAACACCTTCATTGTCTAATGTTCCTGAAATTTCGGTAAAAAATTTCTTTGAGTTAATGGAAGACATTATCAGCGAAAAAAACCGCTCAAACGAAAATGCCAATCCAAACAGAAATGCAAACAGAATCGGCCACATAAAAGGCCCGCCGTTTACGAAGTATTCAACCATTTAATCCTCCATTGATTAAAAACATAGTCGGCGAAATTATCACTTCCCCCAGGAAATGTCAACCGCGCCTCGTCCTTAATTTACAGCTATGGTTTCTTGAAAGCAGCAGCTTCTTCAAAATATTTCTGAGCTTCCTGGACCTGATTATCAAATTGCAAACTTATTCCGATTGCCTCATTCCGGCTCCACACAGCGCCGGCAATCTGGGATTTCAAACTGTTCAATAGATAATCCTCGTCAATATATATCTTAGCGGAATCGTATTCAATTTCTTCCTGTTGCAGATACGCTAAAAAGTCTTTGAAATCATCATCGGTCAATCCCCATTCCGATCGAAAGATCTCGTAATCGGGAACCTTGTCACGGTATTTACTGGCATAAACGGATGCCCAGTTAAACAGCGGGCGTTTTGGGTTCATAAGCAATTCCTGGGTTGTTTTCTGCAACTCCAACTTCCGGGGAATATAAACATCCGGTGTAATTCCCCCGCCACCGTAAACAATCCTTCCGTGACGAGTCTTGTATTTCGGACGCAGTTTTTTCAGTGAGTCAAGTTTTGCCTCGCGGTCTTTTTCATACAATTCGCGATAATAAGCATGATCATCCCCGTTTTTATAGGGTCGTTGAATCAATCGACCGCTGGGAGTATAGTACCGGGCAATAGTAACCCGAATGGAGGAACCATCAACCAGGGGAATTTGACGTTGGACCAACCCTTTGCCGAAGGTTGTTTCACCGACAATAATCCCACGATCGAGGTCCTGAACCGCTCCCGCTACAATTTCACTGGCGCTGGCCGAACCGCGGTTGACCAAAACGATCAGGGAAAAATCATCGTATCCTTTCAATGGATCCGCGACAAATACCTGTTCCATGTCCTTGCGTTTCCCCTTGGTATACACCAATGTATCCGCGCGGGTGATGAACAGGTTTGCTATTTCGGCTGCTTGTTCCAAATATCCTCCACTGTTGTTTCTCAAATCGAAAAGCAACCTCGTCATGTTTTCATTTTTCAGTTGTTTGACAGCCGACCTGACCTCTTTGGCGGTAGTGGCTGAAAAACGGGTTAACCAAATGTAACCGGTCGAATCATCCAGCATGGTGGCGGCGCGTACGCTGTATATCGGGATATCGTCCCGAATAATTGTAACATCAAACGGTTCTTCGAGGCCGATTCTGCGAATCGTAATGGTTACCGGCGTGCCTTTCCGTCCCCGTAATTTCTCGAAAACTTCCTTTTTGGTGATTTCATAGGCGTCCTCCCCGTTAATGGCAATAATCTGATCGCCGGGAAGTAATCCCACCCGTTCCGAAGGACTGTCGGCTACCGGAGCGATGACGGTTATGTAACCGTGTAAAATGTCAAACTCAATCCCAATTCCCTGGAATTTCCCCCGAAACTGTTCGTCGATTTCTTCCATGTTTTTTGCGGGAATATAAATTGAATGCGGATCCAGTTCCTTCATAATTCCATTAAAGGCGCCTTCCATGAGCTTTTCCATATCCACCGGCTCGAAATACAACTCATTCACATAAACCAGAATCTGGTTCAATACCTGCATCTTTTCTTTTATGACACTGAACGGGTTCTTGTCCTTGGAATAAACCTTCGGCCCCAGCGGCGCAAGGACCAGGAACAGAACAAAGATCCCGGTTGCCAAAAACGGCCAGTTACATTTTTGTCTGATCTTTTTTATCATATCTTGTCCGGATGTGTGTTATACTTTTCCATCGTTCACAACGGTAATGGTCACTCCGTATATATTTAGTCAACCTCGTAACGGTTCTGATTGTTTGCCATAAACACGAACATCCTTTTTATTTCGCTTTTTATTGTTTTTTTATTTATTTGGAGCCTGATTCGGACCCGGGAGTGACGAGCAAAAATCAATGGCCCTACAATCCGAAATATAACATGGTCCGGATCGCAACGCCCTGTAAGGTGGACTTGGGAGAATCGCTGATCGGCTCCCGATCATTAAGATACCAGCGACCGGCGGGAATCGTTCCCTTGTTAAATCCGACACTGATACGCAATCCGACACGTTCAAGAAACTGCCATTTAACAGCGATATACGGTTGAAAATTAAAAAAGGTTCCGCTTACATCCGTAAGCCGACTGGACATTTTCCCCGAAAGCAATCCGCCGGCCTGCGTTGTGGCAATATCGTCCGTGCTGGAAATTTCATAATAGAGGGTGCTGTCCACAACTTCACCGTAGACGTTGGTAAACGTTTTACTCCAACGCGGGGTACCCGAATGCTGGTCAATGCTGATCGTGGCGCGACCCATTCCCAATAACGCGCCGGTGGCTATCTCCAGGTCACGAAAAATAGGGACGACGTATTCGACGGTTGCGGCCCCCAGGGCAAATGTAAATTTCGCTCCGATCGAAGGCGCAAATTCACCGGTATAGGCAATGGTGGTATCTACCAAAGCCGGATCCTGGACAACCGCCGGCGGCGGCTGGTAACCATCAACCCCATCGCGGTTTATGAATAACATGATTGACGGGACCGTGCTGATCCGCGACACACCGATTCCGGCATATCCGCCGATCCGCCAACGTCCGGCAATCTGCGTAAATCCTTCCCCACCGTGGATGACAAAAGGCGTTGTAAAATCAGCCGGGTTTAATCCCAGCTTTTGCAACAGACTGGACCCGGGAATTGAATCCAGGGTGATATACATCGGACTGTATCCGATACCACCGCCATAAAACTCCTCTACGGGATAGAGATCGTTTTGCCCAAACAGCAAAACGGGAACCAGAGCAATTGAACAAAATATTTTTTTCATAGACCTTTACTGCGCCAAGCGTTAAAGTAATTATTGATCAATTTAGGAAGCACGATGAATTTATCGAAAGGTAAATATTGCCATGAATTTAGCCATTCTACCTCCGAAAAACAGGGGCTTTTCCTTGTTTTATGTAAGACTACTAAATTATATTCGTGTAAATTTGGAGGTAAGGGATGCTGCAACAGACCGTCGTCTTTGTGAGCGGACGGTTATCCTCTCTTTATTGTCCATGATGAAAACAATGTGTACAAAACAACAGTTTTACAGCTTAAGGCGGAAACTTGGAATTCTTTTTACCCTTGTTTTTTTGCCGCCTTTTCTGGCCGCCACAACCATCCATGTCTCCGGTCCCTATGACTTAAATAATAATGGTAACAGCGAATTTGCCGTCCTGTTGAACCGTACCGGCGGTCCGGACCTTGAATACCGGGAAGTTGATGGCGGTGGACAGCTTAAAACCTTGTGGTCCTTCACCGTCCCGGCCTTTCTTTCCGGGCTGTTCACCGACGTAAAACTGGTCGATCTGGATGGCGATCAACAACCGGAATTGGTGGCTTCTTATCTCACGTTGGGAAATCAACGGGACACCAAAAATCCATGGTTATATATCTTTAAATGGGCCGGAAATTCTTTTCATTCCACACCTTTGGTAGTATACGACCGGGATTTGAACCTGGGGCGAATCAGGCCTTCGAACATCGTACCGATCAGCGACGGAAAATCCGTGTCGCTGGCAATTGCCCTTGGGACACCGAAAAGACAAATTTTACTGGTTTCGCCGCAGATTACGGATAACAAAGTAAGTGTGACATCCCCGGTTCTGTTTTCCTCCAAATTAATTAAAAACGGTTATGGCCCGGTATTTGCCGGGGTAATAAACACGGAGGGGAAACGCCTCTTGCTGTCGCTCTGTACCGAAGCGAATCTGCTGAAAACTTCCGTATTCGACATTACCGCGCTTCCTACTGCGGGATCAAAAAAGAAAGAATTGATTTCGGAAATCCTGGTTTTGAACGGCGCGCGCCGACTTTTCGGACCGGGGATCACCACCGACGATGAAAACAAGGATGGTAACGAAGAATTGTTGCTGCCCTTTAGAAACGGAGAATTGCTGTCCCTCTCCTACCTTAAACAGGAGTTATCATTAACCAACAGTTCCCATAAAGACCCGTTTTTGTTTCCGGGGTCGGAGGAAAGCCTGATTTCGACTATTTCAAAAGTAACTCAAGCCCGGGAAACGCCTCCGGCGACGGAAGGAATCGTCCTTCCCGATTCCATTGCGGTAATCGATACCCTGTCGTTAGGGGATACTTTAATCATTGCGACAATGACGGATACAAGCGGTGCCTTTTACAGTTTTCGCTGGCTCAGATCGCCCCCGGCGGGGGCTTCGTTCGACCCCGCGTCCGGGATCATCAACTGGGTGCCGGAAACCGGCCAGACCGGGTTGCACACGTTCGCCTACCAATTGGAAACCCGTGTAAGCGAAACCGTGGTGCAGATGGAAGACCGGATAGGCGACCGGCATCAGGTTGTGCCTGTTCTGGACAAAACAACCAAAATCTTCGCTATTCTGGTGAGCGACACGGCAATCACGGATACCTCACCTTCCACACCCGAAAGCTATCAAATTCCTCCGGCCGAGATGTTTTCCGTGATTGTTACCACACCTGAGATCAACAATAATAAGCGCTTTGTATTTGACGGCGTACCCCCCTTCGGGGTTACCGTGGACGAAATTCCCGGAGGGGCCTCCCAAAAAACCAAATTCACAGGTCATCACATATATGCCGACCTGGCTACCG
>Ga0256830_1002129_pt1 | contig 13322 bp, 8 predicted proteins | sample 128326metaG_FD_190537 | JGI IMG/M metagenome (GOLD analysis project Ga0256830, IMG submission 190537) | Hydrothermal vent microbial communities from Lau Basin, Pacific Ocean - 128-326 | ecosystem: Environmental > Aquatic > Marine > Hydrothermal vents | place: Pacific Ocean: Lau Basin | collected...
CTGCCAGCTCCAGGAAATTGTCCATGGGGCCGCTTCGCATGTCTTCGATGCGAAACCCTGCTTCCTGGACCTTTTCCGGCAAGTCCTTCACCGCCCTGGTCGTGGTTTGCGTGATAAGAATGGTAACAGTGGAAAGAAAAAACCTTGCGATTCCGTTGAAGATGTGTTTCCACGGAGAGCGCGGTACGATCTCGTCTGCGAGCAACAGCCGGCCTCCGGGTTTCAGAATCCGGTGGATCTCGCGCAGTCCGAAACGCAGCTCATCCGGGGTCAGCTCGGAGAAACACAGCCCGCTCATCACCGTGTCGTACGATTCGGATGGTTCATTCCCGACCTCCGCGATCCCCATTTCGCGCAGTTCGACCCGGTCCAGGAGTCCCTCCTCGGCAAGCCGTTTGCGCGCGGTATCCAGCATGTCGGGGTTGATATCGATGCCCGTCACGCGGGCTCCCTTCCGGGCGGCTCGCAGGGTCAGCGCCCCGGTTCCGCACCCGATGTCGAGCACGCGATCCCCTGCGGAAATGTAACCGGCCAGGCGGTCGTACGCTTTATCGAGCTTGCCCAGTGTGATAATCCGAATGCCGGCATCGTACCTGCCGGGAGCCGATTCGAGAATTTTCATCAGCACGTAGGTGCTCATGGAACTTTTGCTCTACTGGTCAATGTTTACTCATCTATCAGCCGGGTTCATCACATACCCGGTTTGTTGATACACGAGAGATATATCATATCAATGGTATGATCATCCAGTCATGTTTCAACTCATGACCTTTAATGAAACGCGCATCTTTCCGCGCGGAGACGAAAATGTGTTATAGACGGGAATCTTTTTTCGGACCAGAGTGTTCGTGCAATAGTGAATTTGATCCCGGACAGGTGTATTTGTCTTGAGCCGGCTGCCAGGGAAGATGTTTTGTGATTGAAACATGATCGAGCCCTATAAATAGAAAAACCCGCTAATTCCACAAACGCCATACTGTATCGTATCAGGAATATATATCCGACAAAGGTATTTATTCATCAAGAGATAGTATGCTTTCTTTGCGTGAAATACAATTTCACAATAGGAGGGCTGCGTTCCCGTGAATGTCGTTCGCTTGTGCAAAACAATCGAGTTGTTATCTTGCATGTGGTCTGAACCCCGTTCGCGAAAGAGATAACATCCCAACAATGTTACATCGTTTATAGTACATCCCATGTCCGGTTGTATCGTATCGAGGAAAAACGTTGGCACAAATATTCCCTGAATGGACTAATCGTCTCCCGGTCCTCGTCATCACTGCCGCAATTCTTCTTGTCGTCCTTGTTACCCTTGGGATCTGGTACTATTGGTCTCCCTGGTACACGGACGTCGGTTATGCTCCCAAGCAGCCCGTGCCGTACAGTCACAAACTCCACGTTGGGGACCTCGGAATGGATTGCCGTTATTGTCACACAGGCGTCGAGGTTTCTCCCGTGGCGATGGTGCCGCCTACACAGACTTGCATGAACTGCCATGTCATGATCAAGGCTGACAGCCCCAAGCTGGCCCCGATTCGCGCCAGTTGGGAGAAGAAAACACCCGTGTTCTGGGTCCGGATTCACAAGTCGCCGGACTACGTGTATTTCGATCACAGCGCACACGTCAACGTGGGCGTGGGATGCGAAAGTTGCCACGGGAATATCGCCGCCATGGAAGTGGTGGAACAAAAGAAGCCGCTCAGCATGAGCTGGTGCCTTGATTGTCACCGCGATCCCGCCCCGCACCTTCGGCCCCGCGACCAGGTTACGGTCATGGGTTGGCAGCCTCCGCCCGACCAGGCGGCCGCGGGAGAAGCAATCATGAAGAAATTCGATATCAAGCCTCCTGTAACGTGTTCCGGATGTCATAGATGAGTCAAGCGCACGATAAGAACAGTAGAAGCGGAAACGACAACCCGGTCGAGTACTGGCGAAGTTTGCGCCACCGCAAAATGGATCCCGCTTACCGCGAAATGCTGGAACGGGAATTTCCTGAAGGAATTACCGAAAAGCCGCTTAACCTGAACCGGCGGTCGTTTCTCACGCTCATGGGCGCGTCGCTGGCCCTGGCGGGACTTGCAAGCTGTCGCAGGCCGGAAGAGAAAATCGTTCCTTATGTGTCCCGCCCGGAAGGGGTCATTCCCGGTACGGTACAGAAGTACGCCACTTCGATGCCGTTTGGAACGGAGTTCTTCACCCTGCTGGTGCACAGCCGTGAAGGCCGGCCGGTGCACGTTTCCGGCAACGACGCAAACCCCCTGACCGGGCGTTCCTCCAACGTATGGGCAAATGCTTCCATACTCGATCTCTACGATCCCGACCGCTCCCAGTTTGTCCTGAATAACGGAGCTGAATCCTCGGTGGCGGCTTTCGCAGACGCATGGAAAGCGCTGGCGGAAAAGCACGCTGTCGATAAAGGCACGGGCCTGACCGTTCTCTCCGGGTCGTTTGCTTCTCCAACCCTCCATCGACTGCGACGGGAATTTCTGGACCGCTATCCATCTGCCCGATGGATCGCGTACGAACCCGTGGATGATGAAAATATCCGCCGGGGAATGGAAACCGCTTTCGGCCGGAACGTGCAGCCCGTGTACGATTTCAGCCGCGCCGATGTTATTCTCGCAATCGACGCCGACTTCCTGGGCACGGAAAGCCGCAGCCTGGCCAACGCCCGCAGTTTTGCCGGGCGCCGCCATGTGGTCAAGGAAACGGACGGCATGAACCGTCTGTACGTCGTCGAGAGTTCACTCACTCAAACCACGACCATGGCGGACCACCGGCTCGTGATGCCCGCTTCGCGGATGTTCGATTTCTTGCTCGCCGTGGCGGGTGAATTGCGCGGCATGGGTCTGTCAATCCCTGCCGAAAGCGTCACACCGAACATCCCGGAGACAGGGAAAAAATGGGTTGAGGCCGTGGCATCGGACCTGGTTCGCGCCGGGAAGTCCGCTCTCGTTCTGGCGGGGAGGAAACAGCCGCCGCACGTCCACGCCTTGGCCGCCGCCATCAATCAGGCATTGGGGAATACCGGGAGCACGGTCACGTACAAAGCGCCGCCGTTTACGCTTGCTTCCGATTCCGGTGAATTTGTCTCGTTGGTACGCGACATGAAAGCAGGGGCGGTGAAGACACTGGTTGTCCTCAACACCAACCCCGTGTACGCCGCTCCGGCCGACCTCGATGTCCGTGCGGCGATGGAAGCGGTGGAAACGGTGATCCAGCTTTCCTCCCATGTCGATGAGACATCGCCGTTTGCCGCGTGGCATGTACCCAGGCATCACTACCTGGAAAGTTGGGGAGATGTCGGCGGCATGGATGAATGTATCGGTGTCATACAACCCCTGATTGCACCGCTGTACCAGGGTATGAGCGTTGTCGAGCTCGCGGGGCTCCTCGCCACCGGTTCCATGCAGAAAGGGTACGATCTCGTTCGGGAGACATGGAAATCATTTTTACCGCCCTCTTCTTTCGAAAAGAAGTGGGAGAAAGTCCTGCACGATGGTCTCCTGCGACACGAAGTTCGGAAGGAGATGGTTCAACTCGATGCGGCAGCGGTTCGTTCCCTTCTGGCGGACACGAAACCGAAAGTTCCCTCCCTGTCTCCCCGCAATCTGGAAATTGTCTTCCAGCCTTCGCTTGCGGTATTCGACGGGCGCTTTGCCAACAACGGGTGGCTGCAGGAATTTCCCGATCCCGTGACAAAGCTGACGTGGGACAATGCTGCGGTGATGAGTCCCGGGACGGCGGAAGCGCTCGGCCTGGAGAACAACGACCTCGTGCGGCTTTCGTACGGGGGTAGGGAAATTGCCCTGCCGGTGTGGATTATGCCGGGCCAGGCGGATTTTTCCATCGGGGTAACGCTTGGTTACGGGAGGCAATTTGCCGGACGCATCGGAAGCAATGTGGGTGGAAACGCTTACCGGTTGCGAACATACGCAAAGCCCTTTATCGATACCGGCCTGAAACTTAGCAGCTCGTTGGGGAAACACGAACTGGCGTGCGTCCAGGATCATCACGGCCTCGATACGGAAAAAATTGCTCGCGAGGGTATCCGGCGTCGCCTTCCGCAGTTGATACGGGAAGCGACTCTCGATGAGTACCGCCGCAAGCCCGATTTCGTGGACGAAATCGCCGAGACGCCGGACTTGCAGAGCATGTGGGACGATCACGTGTACGACGAGGGTAACCAGTGGGGCATGGCCATCGATCTCAACGCCTGCATCGGCTGCGGCGCGTGCACCATCGCGTGCCAGAGTGAAAACAACGTTCCCATCGTGGGGAGGGAACAGGTGCTCAACGGACGGGAGATGCACTGGATCAGGGTTGACCGGTACTTCCACGGCGAAGTCGAGAACCCGGCGGTTCGCGTTCAACCGGTGGGCTGCATGCAATGCGAGATGGCGCCCTGCGAGCAGGTATGCCCTGTCGGCGCGACGTCGCACGATGAAGAAGGGCTGAACACCATGGCGTATAACCGCTGTATCGGCACGCGGTATTGCTCCAACAACTGCCCGTACAAGGTCCGGCGATTCAACTTCTTCAACTATACCAAGGACCTTCCGGAAATTGTGCAGATGGCACAGAACCCGGATGTCACGGTTCGCTTCCGCGGGGTCATGGAAAAATGCACGTACTGCGTGCAGCGGATTCAGCGGGAAAAAATCGCGGCCAAGCGCGAGGATCGCGAGCTTCGCGACGGCGACATCCGCCCGGCATGCGAGGAAACATGTCCGACCCGGGCGATCGTGTTCGGTAACATACTCGATCCGAACAGCCGTGTAACGCAATGGAAACGCCGGAGCCGTGACTACGCGTTACTTGGTGAATTCAATCTTCGGCCGCGCACGACGTACCTGGCCCGGCTGACCAATCCCAATCCTGAACTAACAGGGAAAGGCAACGAAACGTAACCGGTTTTCAATTTTCAGGTGAATAGACGTTGAACGATCAGGAAAATCAATCACCCGTTGCATCCGTTACGGCGGAATACCCTCCTGGTGGGGAGAGCCCTCTCATCACGGGGGGACACACATTCCGGTCCATTACGGAAAAAGTATGTAGCATTGTCGAGAAGAAACCCCCGTCCATGTGGTGGGTGCTGTTCGGCTTTGCCTCGTCCGGGACGCTGATCCTGCTGGGATCGCTGGGCTGGCTGGTGTGGGAAGGGACCGGCGTCTGGGGTCTGAACAATCCCGTCGGCTGGGGTTGGGCGATCGTGAACTTCGTGTTCTGGGTCGGTATCGGCCACGCCGGGACCTTGATTTCCGCAATTCTCTTTCTTCTCCGCCAGAAGTGGCGTACGTCCATCAACCGCTTCGCAGAGGCCATGACTATCGTGGCGGTCATCTGCGCTGGTATCTTTCCGGGATTCCACGTGGGACGATTCTGGGTGGCGTACTACCTTGCGCCGGTACCCAACCAGATGGGAGTGTGGCCGAACTTTCGCAGTCCCTTGCTGTGGGATGTCTTCGCGGTGGGCACCTATTTCACCGTTTCGCTCATGTTCTGGTACGTCGGAATGGTGCCCGATCTTGCCACGCTGCGCGACCGGGCAAAGACGAAAATCCGCCGGCTTGTGTTCGGGTTCCTGTCCCTGGGCTGGCGGGGCGGCAACCGGCAGTGGCAGCACTACGAGGTTGCCTATCTCCTGCTGGCGGGCCTGGCTACACCGCTCGTGCTTTCCGTTCACAGCGTCGTGAGTACCGATTTTGCCACCAGTCTCCTGCCCGGCTGGCACACGACCATTTTTCCGCCCTACTTCGTCGCCGGAGCCATCTTTTCCGGTTTCGGGATGGTATTGACGCTCACGCTCATCGCCCGTAAGGTTTACGGCCTCGAGAATATCATCACGATCGGCCACCTCGAGAAGATGAACAAGATCATCCTCGTGACGGGCAGCATGGTGGGCTACGCTTACATCATGGAATTCTTCATCTCGTGGTACAGCGGAAATATCTACGAGGTGTTCACGTTCGTGAACAGGGCTTTCGGAAACTACGCGTGGGCGTACTGGATCATGATGACGTGCAACGTCATCACCCCGCAGTTTTTCTGGTTCAAGAGAGTGCGGCGCAGCGTTCCAATGATGTTCGTCTTGTCGATATTCGTGAACATCGGCATGTGGTTCGAACGCTTCGTGATTACCGTAACATCCTTGTCCCGCGATTTTCTGCCTTCCTCGTGGGACTATTACGCGCCGACGCTGTGGGACATCCTCACGTTCGTCGGAAGCTTCGGATTATTCTTTACCCTCTTTCTTCTGTTCCTGAGGTTTTTGCCTGCGATTGCCATGTCAGAGGTCAAAGGCGTTTTGCCCCAGGCCGACCCGCACCGTTCTGATGGCCCGGCGCAGTCGGAAGAAGCGGTAATCGAAGGAGCCGCGCCATGAAAACTCCACGGGCAATGATCGCGTCTTTCGATACTCCGGGCGGGCTTCTGCACGCCGCTGAGGAAGTCCGGGATAAAGGCTATACCCGTTTCGATTGTCATTCATCGTTCCCGATTCACGGCATGGATGACGCCATGGGCCTGAAAAGATCTCCCCTGGGCTTTATCGTGGGAGGTATGGCTGTGCTGGGCGCCGTTGTGGGAATGGGGCTCCAGGGATGGGTGACGACCGTGGACTACCCGTTGATTTTCAGCGGCAAACCGCTGTGGAGCTGGCAGGCGTATATCATCATCACGTTCGCGATGTTGGTATTATTCGGCGCTTTTGGAACGGTGCTTGGCATGCTCTTTCTGAACCGGCTTCCCCGTTGGCACCATCCCTTGTTCACCTCCGACCGGTTTGCCAGTGTCACCGATGACGGGTTCTTTATCAGCATCGAAGCCGATGATCCCAAGTTCGACCCGGAGCAGACCGCGGCGTTTCTCGCTTCCATCGGAGGAAAGGATATCGAAACAATCGAAGGGGAGGCGCGATGAGAGCAAGAACCTTCCTCCGTAAACATTCGCCGGGCTTTCAGGCGATGGTGATTGTTGTGGCGCTCGTAGTATTTTCCTCGGGGTGCGGACGAGGGTCGCGCTCCGACAAGCCTCCGATTCATCCGAATCCCAACATGGACACGCAGGAGAAGTACAAGGCGCAATCTGAAAGCCGCTTCTTTCCCGACGGCGCCACCATGCGTACACCCGTGGAACATACGGTTGCGCGCGGACAGTTGCGCGAGGACGACGCCTATTACCGGGGGAAGCTGGAAAACGGCGCGTTTATCAACACCTCGCCGCTGAACGTCACCGACGAAGTGCGTGCCCGCGGGAAGGAGCGCTTCATGATTTTTTGCAAGCCGTGCCACGGCATCAACGGCGATGGAAAGGGGAAGATCCTGGAATACAAGTATCCCATTCCGCCGACATCGTTTTACGATGAAAAAGTGAAAAACATGCCGGACGGACAGATTTTCGACGTCATCACGAACGGAATTCGGAACATGCCTTCCTACCGACAACAGGTTCCGGTGTACGATCGCTGGTGCATTATCGCGCACATCCGGTCCTTGCAGGAACGGGGTTTATCCGCACCGGACACTCTTGCCACCGTCGCTCCTCATCAAAATGAACCGGGACAATGATACAATTTGATTCCAGCACGTTTACGCTTTCCCGAACAGGATCATTACAGAGGATCTTCCTTGTCAGCGGGGTCATCGGTCTGGCGCTTAGCGTTGTAGCGTGGTTCGCGGACAGTCAACACCTGTACCAATCGTACCTGGTGGCGTTCGCGTTCTGGACAACGCTTGCCCTGGGGATGCTTTTCTTCACCATGTTGCACCATGTGACAGGAGCGGTATGGGGACTCGTCATCCGCCGCTCCTCCGAGGCAATGATGACGGTGTTTCCATTGCTGCTCCTCTTCTTCATTCCCGTCGTCATCGGTTCGCACGACCTTTTTCACTGGACGCATGAAGAGGCGGTACGGGAAGATTTTCTCTTGCAGTGGAAAGCCCCGTACCTGAACTTCACGTTCTTCGTAGTACGCGGCGTTCTGTTCTTCGCCGTCTGGATTGCACTGGCCGTGTTTTTGAACCGGTACTCGCTTGCGCAGGACACCGGCGCGGACCCTGGCGCGGCTCGTCGAATGCGCTACCTCAGCGCAGCGGGAATAGTCCTGTATGCGATCAGCTCAACCTTCGCCGCTTTCGATTGGCTCATGAGTCTTGAGCCCCACTGGTACTCGACAATTTTCGGTGTGTACATTTTCGTAGGTGGATTCCTGGCCGCGCTGACGTTCATGACCCTGTTCTTCTTGTTCCTGCGAAGCAAGGGCGCGATGGGGAACGTCGTGACGCGCGAGCATTACCACGACCTGGGACGAATGATTTTTGCGTTCACCGTGTTCTGGGCGTACATCGCCGGATCCCAGTACTTCCTGATCTGGTACGCGAACATTCCCGAGGAAACGTCGTGGTTCCTGACCAGGTGGAACGACGGCTGGAAGACTGTCAGTCTTGTTATCATCATTTTCCATTTCGCGGTTCCATTCGTCGTGTTGGTGTTCCATTCCACGAAACAGAACCTGAAAGTGCTTGGAACAGTTGCCGGGATATTGCTGGTTATGCATTACGTCGATATGTACTGGATCGTAATGCCGAACTTCACGGAGAACGTACAGCTCTCCTGGATGGACCTGGTGACATTCGTGGGTATCGGAGGCTTGGTAATGTGGAGGTTTATCATACGGTATGCACGTTCCCCGCTCGTTCCGGTCAAGGATCCGAAGTTGCGCCAATCCATCGAGCACCGTGTGTGAGAGTCCGAATCACGCTGATACCGATATGTTGAAAACTCACGCAATAGGTTTGAACTCACGGGAGGAAGCAACGGGCGAAGTCGCATGTTTTCATTGCGGCGACCCCTGCCCGTCCGACGCGATTGCCATCGGCGAGAAGCGATTCTGTTGTCACGGCTGCAAAACCGTGTACGAGCTTCTCCACGAGAAGGACCTCTGTCGTTATTACAGCGTGGACGGGACGAACCATGGCGTGAAGCCCCCTGACGCCGTCAGCCGCCGATTCGAATTTCTCGACGATCCCGTGGTCATCGACCAACTGTGCGACTTCGCCGACGGCAGGCGGCGGGTCGTAACGTTCCGCGTTCCCGGAATGTATTGCAGCTCGTGCATTTGGCTTCTGGAGAAACTGAACAAGCTTCATGCGGGTGTGCTTTCATCCCGCGTTGATTTTCTGCGAAAGGAACTGAGGATTGTATTCAACCCGGATTCGATATCTCTCCGTGATCTCGCGGTCCTCCTGGCTTCCATCGGGTACGAGCCCTCGATAAATCTCGAATCCGTAGCGAAGCGGCGCAATCGGTTCACTGACAAGAAGCTGTACTACAAGGTCGGCGTGGCCGGATTTGCGTTCGGTAACGTCATGCTTCTCTCGTTTCCGCATTACCTTGCCGGAGAAGGAGGACTGGACCCCTCGTTCCGGAAATTTTTCGGCTACATCTGCCTGGCGCTCTCCCTGCCCGTGTTGGTTTACTGCGCTTCTGATTATTTCAAGTCCGCGTGGACCGGTCTGAAACAACGCTTCCTCAACATCGACGTTCCCATCGCCCTCGGCATCATCGTCTTGTTTGGAAGGAGCGCCTACGATATTGTGAGTGGTTCCGGCGCGGGATTCCTGGATTCCTTCACCGGCCTGGTTTTCTTTCTCCTGATTGGACAAGTGTTCCAGAAAAAGAGCTTCGACGCGCTGACGTTCGATCGTGATTACCGGTCGTTTTTTCCGTTATCCGTCACGGTCAGGAATGGATCATCGGAGAAGAGCATACCCTTAACGAGATTGAAGGTCGGTGACAGGATCATCGTGCGAAACCACGAGATCGTCCCGGCGGATGCCGTTGTGATTCGCGGCGAGGCCGGTATTGATTACAGCTTTGTGACCGGCGAGTCGGATGTTGTTCCACAGAAAAGCGGTGATGTTATTTACGCCGGGGGTCGCCAGGTCGGCCAGGCCATCGAGTTGGAGGTCGTGCGGACGACCGAGCAAAGTCACCTGGCGAAGTTGTGGCAGAACGATGTTTTCAACAGTTCCGGACAGTCGCGCCTGACAAGGGCGGTGGACAGTGTCAGCAAGTATTTTACCGCCGCCGTCCTGGCCGTTGCCGCCGTGTCGGGTGCGTACTGGTACGTGCATGATCCATCGCTGGCGCCGCTGGTCGTTACTGCCGTGCTGATCGTGGCGTGTCCGTGCGCTCTGGCGCTGTCCACGCCGTTCACGTTCGGTTCAGCCCTGCGGTGGTTCGGGAAAACGCATGTGTACCTGAAGAATACCGACGTGGTGGAATCCCTTGCTAACGTCGATACCATTGTGTTCGACAAGACCGGCACACTGACGCAAACGGGTTCTTCGCGTATTCATTACCACGGCGATGAACTCTGTTCGCGCGAGAAATCCATGATCGCGTCGGTTTTGTATCACTCCACACATCCGCTCAGTCGAAGGATCCTCAAGGAACTTGACGGCGTGGAGCGGTTGCCGGTTTCAGGTTTCGAGGAAGTGCCGGGCAAAGGGGTGAGTGGAGTAGTCGGAGGCGTGGAGGTCAAAGCTGGTTCGGCGTCGTGGGTGGGTTTCCCGGAAGACAAGGAGACGCGTGCGCTGCCGTCCGCCGTGTACGTGACCATTGGAAATGCGAAGAATGGGCGGTTCAGCATCATCGGAAAGTATCGGCAAGGGGTAGAGGAGCTCGTGCAGTCACTGCGAAAACAGTACCGGCTGCTGGTGTTGTCGGGCGACCATGAATACGACCGTTCCTACCTGGAAAAACTCTTCGGCGACGACACAAAAATGCTTTTCCGGCAAACACCGGAGAATAAGCTCGCTCTTGTGCAGGGACTGAAAGACGAAGGTCGCCGCGTGCTCATGATCGGCGACGGACTGAACGACGCCGGGGCGTTGAAAGCCGCCGATGTCGGTATCTCCGTGGCTGAAGATGTGAACACGTTTGCACCCGCTTGCGACGGGATTGTGGATGCGGAACATTTTCCGCGGCTGGACAGGTACATGACATTCGCGCGCGCAAGCTATATCGTCGTGATGGTGAGTTTCGGTATATCGTTTTTATACAACCTCGCGGGGCTGAGTTTTGCCGTCGCCGGCATGTTGTCGCCGCTCGTGTCGGCAATTCTCATGCCGGTCAGCTCTGTGACCATTGTCGCATTCGCGTTACTGGCCACGTCCATTGCGGCAAAGCGGGTCGGGCTGGTGGAAAGATGACCGTTCTTTACGTTCTCATCGGTTTCAGCTTGTTCGTGGCCTTGATTTTTCTCGCTCTTTTCATCTGGTCGGTAAAGAGCGGGCAGTATGAAGACCGTTATACGCCGTCGGTGCGTATGCTGTTCGACCAGGATGACACGGGTGAAACCAAGATTGATCGTGAGATACAGAAAACAGGAGAAGAGAGTAATGGAACTTGAAACCTTCCGTTATGACAATAAGATTGTCCGGATGTTTTTCATCGCCACGGTGTTCTGGGGCATCGTCGGGTTCCTGGTCGGGTTGACGATAGCGCTCCAGTTGCCGATACCGGGATTGAATCTCAGCGCCGGAACCGCCTTCGGACGTCTGCGGCCTCTCCATACGAACGCGGTGATCTTCGCTTTCGTGGGCAACGGCATGTTCGTGGGGTACTACTACATGATTCAGCGGCTGCTGAAAGCGCGGAATTACAGCGACTTGCTGTCGCGCATCCACTTCTGGGGCTGGCAGCTCATCATCGTGGCGGCCGCCGTCACGTTGCTGGCGGGCTATACGACGTCAAAAGAATACGCGGAGCTGGAATGGCCGATCGACATTGCCATCGCCGTCGTGTGGGTGATCTGGGGCGTCAACATGCTGGGAACCATCCTGAAGCGGCGCGAGAAACACCTGTACGTCGCCATCTGGTTCTTCATCGCAACGGTAGTTACGATTGCGGTTCTTCACATCGGGAACTCGATCGAGGTTCCGGTGAGCTTCCTCAAGAGTTACCCGGTGTACGCAGGTGTCCAGGACGCGCTGGTCCAGTGGTGGTACGGGCACAACGCGGTGGCGTTTTTCCTTACCACTCCCATTCTGGGCTTGATGTATTACTACCTGCCCAAGGCCGCCAACCGCCCCGTCTATTCCTACAAGCTTTCCATTATTCATTTCTGGGCGCTCATTTTCATCTATATCTGGGCCGGTCCGCACCACCTGCTGTATTCTCCCACGCCGGGTTGGGCACAATCACTCGGCACTGCCTTTTCCATCATGCTCCTGGCGCCGTCCTGGGGTGGGATGCTGAACGGGTTATTGACGTTGCGCGGGGCGTGGGATCGCGTGCGGGAGGATCCCGTCTTGAAATTCATGGTGGTCGCCGTGACGGCATACGGCATGGCGACCTTCGAGGGGCCGACACTTTCGCTGAAAAACGTGAATGCCCTGTCGCATTTCACCGATTGGACGATCGCCCATGTTCACGTGGGAGCGCTGGGCTGGAACGGGTTCCTGCTTTTCGGCATGCTGTATTGGCTCGCGCCCCGTCTTTACCAGACAAAACTCTATTCCATCAAATTGGCGAACTGGCATTTTTGGATCGGGACGCTGGGTATCCTGTTCTATGTCGTTCCCTTGTATTGGGGTGGAATTACGCAGGGATTGATGTGGAAGCAATTCACTCCGGACGGTATGCTCCTGTACCCGAATTTCCTGGAAACGGTGCTTCAAGTCAAACCCATGTATCTCATGCGTATCGTGGGAGGGACATTGTACCTCGCAGGTGCTTGTATCATGGTCTATAATATTTTCAAGACGGTGAAACAGGGAGTCTTCCTGCCTGAAGAAGAGGCCCAGGCGCCGCCGTTGCGCGCCCTGCACAACGAGGAAAAAAAGACGTACTGGGGACACAAGTGGCTGGAAAGCCGTCCTATCCAGTTTACCCTTCTTACGACTGTGGCCATCCTCATCGGTACCGTCGTTGAGAACATCCCCGTGTTCGTGGTTGAGTCCAATATCCCCACCATTGCAAGTGTCAAGCCATACACACCGCTGGAGCTGGAGGGTCGCGACATCTACATCCGCGAGGGGTGTGTCGGCTGTCATTCCCAGATGATACGGCCGTTCCGCTCCGAGACCGAGCGGTACGGGGAATACAGCAAGGCCGGTGAGTACGTGTACGATCATCCCTTCCTGTGGGGTTCGAAACGAACCGGTCCCGACTTGCAGCGCGTGGGAGGAAAATACCCTGACGCGTGGCATTACAATCACATGAACGATCCCCGGTCCATGTCCCCGGGATCCATCATGCCTTCGTATCCCTGGCTGCTGGTCAATACACTGGATTACTCGTCCCTGCCGGAC
>Ga0256830_1002130_pt1 | contig 13307 bp, 10 predicted proteins | sample 128326metaG_FD_190537 | JGI IMG/M metagenome (GOLD analysis project Ga0256830, IMG submission 190537) | Hydrothermal vent microbial communities from Lau Basin, Pacific Ocean - 128-326 | ecosystem: Environmental > Aquatic > Marine > Hydrothermal vents | place: Pacific Ocean: Lau Basin | collected...
CGTCAACGTCTTCGGATCCCTTCTGGTAGCGCCCTTCGGTGCCGCCAGCCGGCGTCTTTCCACCAATCCCGTCGCCATCGGCGTGCCCACCGGCGACGACGCGCCCTTCGTGCTCGATTTCGCCACCTCCTATGTGGCCGAGGGCAAGGTGGCGGTGGCCCATCAGGGCGGCAAGCCCATCCCCGACACCGCGCTCGTGGACGAGGCCGGCAACCTCAGCGGTGATCCCCGGACCCTCTACGGCGAGGATGCGGGGCAGGCCTATCCCGATCCCACCCGGGGCAAGGGGGCCTTGCGGCCGTTCGGCGAGCACAAGGGCTCGGGGCTGGCGCTCGCCTGCGAACTGCTGGCGGGCGCGCTCACCGGATCCGGCGTCAACGCCGGCCGGCCGGGACCCTTCCACAACGGCATGCTGTCCATCTTTCTGGATCCGGCCCGCTTCGATACCGGGGACCGCTTCCTGGCCGACGTGCGGGCGTTCATCGCATGGGTGAAGTCGGCCAAACCCGTCGATCCCGTGGAAGGCGTGCTGATCCCCGGCGACAAGGAGCGTCGCACCGAAGCCGAACGCCGGGCCGGCGGCATTCCCCTCGCCGCCGACAGCTGGCGGCTCATTCTCGACACCGCCCGCAAGGTCGGGCTGTCCGACGGGGCAATCGCGGAACTCCTGGAGGAGGAGGGGCCATGAACGTCGACGCCGAACTGATCGAGCATCTGCGGGCCTTCGACACGCCCACCATCTGCAACGCCCTCGAGATCCTCGTTCCCCAAAGGCGCGGCCACGGTTTCACCACGAGGCCCTTCGTCGCCGCCGACCCCGAGCTGCCGCCCATCTGCGGACACGCCCGTACCGCCACCATCCGCGCGCGCAAGCCGAGCCATCTGCCGCCGGAGGAGGCGAAGGCGATGCGCCTCGCCTACTACGAGTACGTGGCCAGGGCGCCGCACCCCACCGTGGCGGTGATCCAGGACCTCGATCCCGAGCCCGGCTTCGGCGCCTTCTGGGGCGAGGTCAACAGCGCCATCCACAAGGGCCTCGGCTGTCTCGGCTGCGTGACCGACGGTTCGATCCGCGATCTCGACGCCATCGCGCCCGAGTTCCAGCTGCTCGCGGGCTCGGTGGGACCGAGCCACGCCTTCGTCCATGTCGAGGCCTTCGATCTGCCGGTCGAGGTCCACGGCATGCCGGTCCGGCCCGGTGATCTCGTCCACGCCGACCGCCACGGCGCGGTGGTGATCCCGGAGGCGGCGCTGCCCGGCCTCGCGGAGGCCATCGATCTCCTGGTGCGGCGCGAGCGCCACATCCTGAACGCCGCCCGGGCCGAGGATTTCTCCATCGAACGGCTGCGCCGGGTCCTCGCCGAGGCCGAGGAGATCCACTGAACGAAAGAAAGAGGCCCGTCGGCGAACGACGGGCCCCGCTTCGCGAAACGGCGCTTCGGAGCGCCGCCGGCCGTCAGTTGGGCAGCACGCCGGGCTTTTCGCCCTCGCCGCGGGCCGGCGGCGGCACCGCGACCGCTTCGCCCATGGCCTCGGCGGGAAGTGGCTGCGGCTGGCGAACGAGTGCCCGCGTCAGCACCTCGTCCACCGTCGCCACCGGCACGATCTCCAGCGCCTTCTTCACGTTGTCCGGGATCTCGGCGAGGTCCTTCTCGTTGTCCTTGGGGATGAGCACCGTCTTGATGCCCCCCCGCAGCGCCGCCAGCAGCTTTTCCTTGAGCCCGCCGATCGCGAGCACGCGGCCGCGCAGGGTGATCTCGCCGGTCATGGCGACGCTGGCCCGCACGGGGATCTGCGTCAGCGCGGAGACGATGGAGGTCACCATCGCCACTCCGGCCGAGGGACCGTCCTTCGGGATCGCGCCCTCGGGGACGTGGATATGGATGTCCACCTTCTCGAACAGGCCCGGATCGATGCCCAGCTCCACCGCCCGCGCGCGCACATAAGAGCGTGCCGCCTGCACCGATTCCTGCATCACGTCGCCGAGCTTGCCGGTGATGGTCATCTTGCCCTTGCCGGGCACCACCACCGCCTCCACGGACAGCAGCTCGCCACCGAACTCGGTCCAGGCGAGCCCGGTCGTGAGGCCGACGAGATCGTCGTGCTCCGCCTCGCCGAACCGGTACTTGCGCACGCCCGCGTATTTCTCGAGGTTGCGGCGGGTGATCTTGATCCGCGCCTTCTCGCCGGCCACCAGCTGCTTGACCGCCTTGCGGGCGAGATTGGCGATCTCCCGCTCGAGGTTCCGCACGCCGGCCTCGCGGGTGTAGTAGCGCACGAGGTCGAGGAGCGCCTCCTCGGTGATCTGCCACTCCTTCTCCGACAGACCGTGTGCCTTGCGCTGCTTGGGGATGAGGTGCCGCTTGGCGATCTCCAGCTTCTCGTCCTCGGTGTAGCCGGGGATGCGGATGATCTCCATCCGGTCCATCAGCGGCTGCGGCATCCGCAGCGTGTTGGCGGTGCAGACGAACATCACGTCGGAGAGGTCGTAGTCGACCTCCAGATAGTGGTCGTTGAAATGGGCGTTCTGCTCGGGATCCAGCACCTCGAGCAGGGCCGAGGAGGGGTCGCCGCGGAAATCCGCCCCGAGCTTGTCGATCTCGTCGAGCATGAAGAGGGGGTTGCTGGTCTTGGCCTTCTTCATGCTCTGGATGATCTTGCCCGGCATGGAGCCGATGTAGGTCCGCCGGTGGCCGCGGATCTCGGCCTCGTCGCGGATGCCGCCCAGCGACATGCGCACGAAGTTGCGGCCGGTGGCGCGGGCCAGCGATCTGCCGAGGCTGGTCTTGCCGACCCCGGGCGGGCCGACGAGGCAGAGGATCGGCCCCTTCATCTTCTCGACCCGCTGCTGGACGGCGAGATACTCGATGATCCGCTCCTTGACCTTCTCGAGACCGTAATGGTCGGCGTCGAGGATCTCCTGCGCCTTCGCGATGTCCTTCTTGACCCGTGAGCGCTTCTTCCAGGGCAGCGACAGCATCCAGTCGAGATAGTTGCGCACCACCGTGGCCTCGGCCGACATCGGGCTCATGCTGCGGAGCTTCTTGAGTTCCGCCAGGGCCTTCTCGCGCGCCTCCTTGGACAGCCGGGTCTTCTTGATCCTGTCCTCGAGCTCGCCGAGCTCGTCCTTGCCCTCGTCGAGTTCGCCGAGCTCCTTCTGGATGGCCTTCATCTGCTCGTTCAGGTAGTATTCGCGCTGGGACTTCTCCATCTGGCGCTTGACCCGGGAGCGGATGCGCTTTTCCACCTGCAGCACGCTGATCTCGCCCTGCATGAAGCCGTAGAGGCGCTCGAGGCGCTCGATCAGCGAGACCGTCTCCAGGAGCTCCTGCTTCTCGTGGATCTTGAGGTTGAGATGGGCGGCCACGGTGTCGGCGAGCTTGCCCGGATCCTCGATCTGGGACAGCGACACCAGCACCTCGGGCGGCACCTTCTTGTTGAGCTTGACGTACTCCTCGAACTGACCGACCACCGCCCGGGCCAGGGCCTCGGCCTCGCGGGGATCCCCGATCTCGTCCTCGACCAGCTCGGCCTCGGCCTGGAAGAAGGCAGGGTTGTCGCGGAACGCCCGCACGCGGGCGCGGTGCCCGCCCTCCACCAGCACCTTGACGGTGCCGTCGGGCAGCTTGAGGAGCTGGAGCACGCTCGAGACGGTACCCATGCGGTAGAGATCGTCCGGGCCGGGCTCGTCCTGGCTCGCGTTCTTCTGCGCCACGAGCAGGATCTGCTTGTCCTCCCGCATCACCTCCTCGAGGGCGTTGATCGACTTTTCGCGGCCGACGAAGAGGGGCACGATCATGTGGGGATAGACCACGATGTCGCGCAGCGGCAGGACGGCGAACAGCTGGGCTTCGGGAATCTCGACCATTGTACCTCGCGTTGAGAGCGCGGAAGCCGCCCGACCGGTGGGGGGTGCGGCGAACTTCCGCGTCAGATGTGGCGCCGACGCGGCGGGGTTTCAAGCAGCCGGCACGGAGCCGGCGGCCGGCGCGGGATCAGGAAGCGGAACCGACGTCGCTCTTGCGCTCGGCGTAGATCATGAGGGGCTTGACGCGGCCCTCGACCACCTCCCGGTTGACGACGACCTCCTCGACGTCGGACAGGGAGGGCAGCTCGAACATGGTCTCGAGCAGCACGCCTTCCATGATCGAACGCAGACCGCGGGCCCCGGTGCGGCGCTGGAAGGCCTTGTCGGCGATGGCCTGCAGCGCGTCCTCGGTGAAGGTCAGCCGCACGTTCTCCATGTCGAACAGCTTCTGGTACTGCTTCACGAGCGCGTTCTTGGGCTCCTTGAGGATCTTGACCAGCGCATCGATGTCGAGATCCTCGAGGGTGGCGATCACCGGCAGCCGGCCCACGAACTCGGGGATCAGGCCGAAACGGAGCAGATCGTCCGGCTCCACCCCGCGCAGCAGCTCGCCCGTCGGGCGCTCGTCGGGGCTGCGCACCTCGGCGCCGAAGCCCATCGAGTGCTGGCGCGAGCGCTGGGCGATGATCTTCTCGAGCCCGGCGAAGGCGCCACCGCAGATGAACAGGATGTTGGTGGTGTCGACCTGCAGGAACTCCTGCTGCGGGTGCTTGCGCCCGCCTTGGGGCGGCACCGAGGCGATGGTCCCCTCGATGATCTTGAGGAGCGCCTGCTGCACCCCTTCGCCGGAGACGTCGCGGGTGATCGAGGGATTCTCGGCCTTGCGGCTGATCTTGTCCACCTCGTCGATGTAGACGATGCCCCGCTGCGCCCGCTCGACGTTGTAGTCGGCGGCCTGCAGCAGCTTGAGGATGATGTTCTCGACGTCCTCGCCCACATAGCCGGCCTCGGTAAGCGCGGTGGCGTCGGCCATGGTGAAGGGCACGTCGAGGATGCGGGCCAGGGTCTGGGCGAGCAGCGTCTTGCCCGAGCCCGTGGGGCCGATGAGCAGGATGTTGGACTTGGCGAGCTCGACGTCGGAGCTCTTGGAGCCGTGGGCCAGTCTCTTGTAATGGTTGTGCACGGCCACCGACAGCACGCGCTTCGCGTGCTCCTGGCCGATCACGTAATCGTCGAGGATGCTCTTGATCTCGGCGGGTGCCGGCACCCCGGCCTTGTTCTTGGCGACGGCGCTCTTGTTCTCCTCACGGATGATATCCATGCAGAGCTCGACGCATTCGTCGCAGATGAACACGGTCGGGCCGGCGATGAGCTTGCGCACCTCGTGCTGGCTCTTGCCGCAGAAGGAACAGTAGAGGGTGTTCTTGCTGTCGCCGCTCGGTTTGCTCATCGCCACTCAGATCCGATGCCGAAAACTAGGGTATGGTAACGGCGTGACCCTTACGAGACAACTGGTTATCGAACCGTTACGCGCAAAGGCTCCGCCGCGTTCTCCCGGCGAATGATAAGGTAGGACGCCCGGGCGGGGCTGCAACCGCCACTGTTGCCGGGCGGCCACGGTGCGCTGCGGCGGCCGCGGACGGTCTCAGACCTGGTCCTGCGGCTTGGTCGGACGTTTGGCGATGACCTCGTCGATGAGGCCGAATTCCCTGGCCTCGCCGGCGGTCATGAAGGTGTCGCGCTCCATCTTGGCCTCCACCTCCTCGAGCGGCCGGCCGGTATGCTCGGCGTAGATCTCGTTCAACCTCCGCTTGAGATTGAGGATCTCGCGGGCGTGGATCTCGATGTCGGTGGCCTGCCCCTGGAAGCCGCCCGAAGGCTGATGGGTCATGATCCGGGCGTGGGGGAGGGCGAAACGCTTGCCCTTGGTGCCGGCGGCCAGCAGCAGCGAGCCCATGCTCGCCGCCTGGCCGATGCAGATGGTGGCGATATCGGGGCGGATGTACTGCATGGTGTCGTAGATGGCGAGGCCGGAGGTGACGATGCCGCCCGGCGAATTGATGTAGAGGCTGATGTCCTTGTCCGGATTCTCCGCCTCCAGGAACAGGAGCTGGGCGGTCACCAGGCTCGCCGTGTGGTCGTCGACGGGGCCCATCAGAAAGATGATGCGCTCCTTGAGCATCCGCGAGAAGATGTCGTAGGCGCGCTCGCCCCGCGGGGTCTGCTCGACCACCATCGGTACCAGCTGGGCCATGATCGGGGTCTCGCTCGTCATCCGTCCTCCATCGGCGCGGACGGGGCCTCAGCCCTCGCCCTTGGCACTCTCGGCTGCTTCCACCTCGGCCGCGGCCTTGGCGGCGGCCTTGGCACCCGCGACGGCGTCCTCCTCGTCCTCCGGCTCCTCGAACAGCTCCTCGACGCTCACCTTCTCGTCGCGAATCCTGGCGAGTTCGAAGATGAAATCCACCACCTTGTCCTCGAACAGGGGGGCGCGGAGCTGTTCGAGCGCTCCCGGATTGTTGCGGAAGAAATCGAACACCTCGCGCTCGCGGCCCGGATAGCGCTGCGCCTCGCGGATCATCGCCTGCTGCAGCTCGTCGGCCTCGACCTTGATCTGGTTCCGGTTGCCGATCTCGGAAAGGATCAGGCCGAGACGGACCCGCCGTTCGGCGATGTCGCGATATTCCTTTCGCAGCTCCTCCTCGGTCTTGCCGGTGTCCTCGAAGCTCGTGCCGGAGCGCTCCATCTCCTCGGTGAGCTGCTTCCAGATGGTGTCGAACTCGAGATCGACCATCCCCTGCGGCACCTCGAAGGCGTAGGTTTCGGCCAGATGGTCGAGGAGCTGGCGCTTCATCTTCTCGCGCGCCCGCTGCCTGTACTCCTGCTCGAGGCGCTCGCGGATCGCCTTCTCCAGCTCTTCCAGCTTCTCGAAGCCGTAGGCCTTGGCGAGCTCGTCGTCGATCGCCAGCGGCTTCGGGGCCCGGACCTCCTTCACCGTTCCCTCGAAGACGAGCTGCCTGCCGGCGAGATCCTTGTTCGGATGGTCCTCGGGAACCGTGAGCTCGAGGCGGAAGCCGTCGCCCGGCCTCTTGCCCACGAGCCCCTCCTCGAAACCCGGCAGCATGCTTCCCGAACCGATCACCACCGGCAGGTTCTCGGCGGAGCCGCCCTCGAAGGCCTCGCCGTCGCGATAGCCCGTGAAGTCGATCACCACCTGATCGCCCTCCTGGACGGGGCGGGGCTCCTCCGGCGCCTCGTACTGCCGCTGCGCCTTGGCGAGGTTCTCGAGCGAGCGGCGCACCCGCTCCTCGTCGACCTCGGCCGTGTAGCGCACGAGTTCGATGGCCGAGAGATCGACCTCGGGTACCTCCGGCAGGATCTCGAGATCGATGCTGAATTCGAGATCCTTGCCCTCGTCGAAGGAAGTCACCTCCACCTTGGGACGCAGCGCCGGCTTGAGCTCGTGCTCGTTGATGACCTTGCGCGAGCCCTCCTCCACCACCTGCTCCAGGATCTCGCCCAGCACCGACGGGCCGTAGCGCTTGCGCAGGAGCCCGAGCGGCACCTTGCCGGGGCGGAACCCGGGCAGGCGCACCGTCTTCGCGAGTTCGGCCAGACGCTTTTCGATGCGTTCCTCGATCTCGGCGGCGTCGTAGGTGACCTTGTAGCCCCGCTTGAGGCCCTCCTGGGCGACTTCCTTGATCTGCATGTCCCTGCTCTCGATCGCTCTGGGGGTCCCGCCGCCTGTCCGGCCCGCGGCCCGCTGGTGCGGGCGGCGAGACTCGAACTCGCACGGCTCTCGCCACGGGAACCTAAATCCCGCGTGTCTACCGATTCCACCACGCCCGCGCCGACTGGCGACCGCACGGCCGGCGAACCGGGCCTGCTATAGCGCATCGGGACGAACCGCGCCAACGGTCTTGGCATGGCGTCGGAACGCGCGGCTCAGCCGTTGGCACGGAGAACCGTGGCGGCCAGATAGAGCGACCCCGTGATGAGGACAAGGGCGGGGCCGGCGAGTTCTCGGGCGACGCCCGCGAGGGCCTCTTCGACCCCCGGCGCCGGGCGGGCGGCGAAGCCGAGAGCCGCGAGTTCGCGGGCCATTTCCGCCGGCTCCTGGCTCAGCGGCTCGTCCGGCACCGGGACGGTGACCACGGTGGCCGCGAGTGGTGCCAGCGGCCGGGCGAAGGCCCGCAGATCCTTGGTCCGCAGCATGCCCAGCACGAGATGGATCGGCCGGCCGCGGGCGAGCTCGGGGAGACTGCGGGCGAGCACCTCGCCGGCGGCCGGGTTGTGGCCGCCATCCAGCCACAGTTCGCTGCCTCCGGGCAGCAGCCGGGCGAGCCGTCCCTCGGTGAGACGCTGCAGCCGCGCCGGCCAGCGGGCGCGGCGGAGACCGACGGCGATGGCCGCCGGGGAGGGGGCGAGGTCGCCGAGCGCCCGGGCGGCCGCGATGGCGAGCCCGGCGTTGTCGAGCTGGTGGGGACCGACGAGTGCCGGCCGCGGCAGGCGCAGGTGGATCCCCTCCTCCCGGTAAAGGATGCCTCCTTCCTCCGCCTCCACCGTCCAGTCGCGGCCGGCGATCCCGAGCGGTGCCAGAAGATCCCGGCAACGGGCACGGATGACCGCCAGCACCTCCTCCGGTTGCGGGCCGGAGAGCAGCGGCACGCCCGGCTTGACGATACCCGCCTTCTCGCCGGCGATGGCGGCGAGGGTGCGGCCGAGATGGGCCTCGTGATCGAAGGAGATGGGGCTCATGAGCGTGAGGCGCGGCGCCGGCACCACATTGGTGGCGTCGAGCCGGCCGCCGAGCCCCGTTTCCAGCAGCAGGACATCGGCCGGCACCCGGGAGAAGGCCAGGAAGGCGGCGGCCGTGGTGATCTCGAAGAAGGTGATCGGTCCGCCCGCGTTGGCCCGTTCGCATTCGTCCAGCACATCGGCCAGCAGCGGCTCGTCGATGGGTCTGCCGGCGAGCAGGATGCGCTCGTTGAAGCGCACGAGATGGGGTGAGATGTAGCGATGGACCCGCCGGCCGGCGGCGGTCAGCATCGCATCCAGCATGGCGAGCGTGCTGCCCTTGCCGTTGGTGCCGGCGATGTGCACCACCGGCGGCAGATGGAGCTCCGGATGGCCGAGACGCGCGAGCAGGCGGCGGATGCGGCCGAGGGAGAGATCGATGCTCTTGGGGTGGAGCGCCTGCAGCCGAGCGAGGATGAGCTCGCTCGTGAAGCTAGTCATCCGCCGCCTCGCGCAGCTCCGCCACGGGTTCGGCGGCCTCCTCGGCGAGCTCGCGGGCGGGCTCGGGCTGCGGCTCCTCGTAGGCCACCCGCGGCCGCATGAGGAGACCGATCACCCGTTCGAGGGTGGCGCGCAGCTCGAAACGGTGCACCACCATGTCGACCATGCCGTGCTCGAGCAGGTACTCCGCCCGCTGGAAGCCTTCCGGCAGCTTCTCGCGGATGGTCTGCTCGATCACCCGGCTGCCGGCGAAGCCGATCACCGCGCCCGGTTCGGCGATGTGGATATCGCCGAGCATGGCGAAGGAGGCGGTGACGCCGCCGGTGGTGGGGTCGGTGAGCACCACGATGTAGGGCAGGCCCGCTTCCTTGAGCTCCTGGATGGCGACGGTGGTGCGTGCCATCTGCATGAGCGACACCGCGCCCTCCTGCATGCGGGCGCCCCCGGAGGCGGTGAAGGCGACGAAGGCCGCGCGCCTGCGGATGGCCTCGCGGGCGGCGCTGACGAACCCCTCCCCCACGGCCGCCCCCATCGAGCCGCCCATGAAGGCGAAGTTCATCACCGCGCACACCACCGGCACATCGCCCAGCATGCCGGCCGCCGCCTCGAGGGCGTCCTGGGCCTTGGTCCGCGCCTGGGCCTCCTTGAGACGGTCGGTGTAGCGCTTGAGATCGCGGAACTTGAGGGGATCCACCGGCGCCTTGGGCATCGCCAGCGGCTCGTAGCCGTCCTCCCCGAACAGGCTGCGGAAGCGGTACTCGGGTCCCACCCGCATGTGATGGTTGCAGTGGGGGCAGACCCGCTGGTTGGCCTCGAGATCGCGATGGAAGATCATCCGCTCGCAGGCCGGGCACTGGTTCCAGAGGTTCTCCGGCACCTCGACCCGGTTGCGCTCGACGAGGGCCCGGATGCGCGGACGGACGTAGTTGGTGAGCCAGTTCACGAGCGGTTCACTCCGGCTATGGCCTCGGCCAGGGCGCGCACCCGCGCGAGCACGGCGGGGACGAGCTCCGGGGTGGCACGACCTTCGGAATCGAGATGGCGGGCGACGAGATCGACCAGTGCCGAACCCACGACGGCGGCATCGGCATGGCGGGCGATCTCCGCCGCCTGCGCCGGCTCGCGGATGCCGAAGCCCACGGCGATGGGGAGATCGGTATGGCGGCGGATGCGGGCCACCGCCTCGCCCACCTGCGTCGCGACCGGCGCGGCGCCGCCGGTGATGCCGGTGATCGAGACATAGTAGAGAAACCCCGAGCCGTTCGCGACCACACGGGGCAGGCGGGCGTCGTCGGTGGTGGGCGTCGCGAGACGGATGAAGGCGAGGCCGCGCTCGCGGGCGGGCAGGCAGAGCTCGGCGTCTTCCTCGGGCGGCAGATCGACGATGATCAGCCCGTCCACCCCCGCGGCACGGGCGTCGTCGAGGAACCGCAGGGGGCCGTAGTTCCAGATCGGGTTGTAGTAGCCCATGAGCACGATCGGCGTGTCCGGGTCGCGCTCGCGGAAACGGCGCACCAGCGGCAGGATGTGGCGCAGCTTGGCGCCGGCTTCGAGGGCGCGCAGATTGCCCGCCTGGATGGACGGTCCGTCGGCCATCGGATCCGAAAACGGCATGCCGATCTCGATGATGTCCGCGCCCGCCTCCGGCAGGCCGGCCAGCAGCGTCTCGAAGGTCGCCATGTCGGGATCGCCGGCCACCAAGAAGGTGACGAGGCCGGCCCGTCCCTGCGCCCGCAGCGCCGCGAAGCGCGCCTCGATGCGTCCGCTCACAGCCGCACCCCCATGGCCTCGGCGACGGTGTAGATGTCCTTGTCGCCGCGCCCGCAGAGGTTCATGACGACGATCTCGTCCCGCGACAGGCCGGGCGCCAGGCGGATCACCTCGGCCAGGGCATGGGCGGGCTCCAGTGCCGGCAGGATGCCCTCGAGCCGCGAGCAGAGGGCGAAGGCGTCGAGCGCCTCGCGATCGGTGACCGCGGTCACCTCGATCCGTCCCATGTCCCTGAGCCAGGCGTGTTCGGGGCCGACGCCCGGATAGTCGAGTCCGGCGGAGATGGAATGCGGCTCGACGATCTGCCCGTCGTCGTCCTGCATGAGATAGGAACGCGAGCCGTGCAGGACGCCGGGGCGACCGGCGGTCATGGCGGCGGCGTGCTTTCCCGTCTCGATGCCGAGACCGGCGGCCTCGACGGCGATGATGCGCACCCCCTCGTCGTCGAGGAAGGGATGAAAGAGGCCCATGGCGTTGGAGCCACCACCCACCGCCGCCACCAGCACGTCCGGCAGACGCCCCTCCTTCTCCAGGATCTGGCGCCGCGTCTCCTCGCCGATCACCGACTGGAAGTCGCGCACCATCGCCGGGTAGGGGTGCGGGCCGGCCACCGAGCCGATGAGATAGAAGGTGTTCTCGACGTTGGTGACCCAGTCGCGCAGGGCCTCGTTCATGGCGTCCTTGAGGGTCCTCGAGCCCGAGCTCACGGGCCGCACCTCGGCACCCAGAAGACGCATGCGGAAGACGTTCGGCTGCTGGCGTTCGATGTCCCGCTCGCCCATGTAGACGACGCATTCCATCCCGAAGCGGGCGGCCACGGTGGCGGTCGCCACGCCGTGCTGTCCGGCTCCGGTCTCGGCAATGATGCGGGTCTTGCCCATGCGGCGGGCGAGCAGGATCTGGCCGATGCAGTTGTTGATCTTGTGGGCGCCGGTGTGGTTGAGCTCGTCGCGTTTGAAGTAGATCCGCGCACCGCCCAGGTGTTCGGTCAGCCGCTCGGCGAAGTAGAGCGGTGAGGGGCGCCCCACATAGTCCCGGAACCAGCCCTCCAGCTCGGCCCGGAAGGCCGGATCGGCTCTCGCCTCCTGCCAGGCGCGTTCGAGATCGAGGATGAGCGGCATCAGGGTCTCGGCGACGAAGCGGCCGCCGTAGATGCCGAAATGGCCGTTCTCGTCCGGCCCGGCTCGCAAACTGTTGGGTCTCGCGGTCACGTCGTTCGCTCCGGGGTCGGCACCCCTGGTTGCCGATCGAGGCTGCGGGCACGCCGGAGAAAGGCCCGGATCCTGGCCGGATCCTTGACCCCGGGCGCCTTCTCGACGCCCGAGGAGACATCGACGATCCGGGCGCCCGTCCGCCGCAGCGCCTCGCCAAGATTGTTCACATCGAGTCCCCCTGCAAGGATCCAGGGCCGGTTCGGGGCGGCACCCGCCAGCAGGTCCCAGTCGAACCGCTCGGCATTGCCGCCGGGCAGCGCCCCCGCCCGCCGCGGCGGCGGCGCGTCGAACAGGAACATGTCGGCCACCGTCCCGAAAGCGGCGCATGCGTCGAGATCTTCCACCCGCGCGACCCGGAGCGCCTTGATCAGCGCGAGGCCGAAACGCGCCTTCAGGGCCGCGAGACGCTCCGGCGTCTCGCGGCCGTGGAGCTGCAGACAGTCGAGGGGGGCGGCGGCGAGCACCCGTGCGATCTCCTCCTCCGCCGGATCGACGAACACGCCGACGCATTTGGGGCCGGCGGGGACCGCCGCCCGCAGCTCGGCGAACTTTGCCGGGGTGAGGGCGCGCGGCGAGGGCGGATAGAAGACGAAACCGAGATAGGCCGCGCCCTCGGCGGCGGCGACCGCGATCGCCTCGGAGTCGGTGAGACCGCAGATCTTGACGGCGACCATCTCAGGCGGCCTCCCCGAGCTCGCGGAGGAGCGCCGCGGCCGCCGCGGCGGGATCGGGCGCGGCGGTGATCGGCCGTCCGACGACGAGGTAGTCGGCGCCCGCGGCGAGGGCCGCCGCCGCCGTCGTGGTGCGCTTCTGGTCGTCGGCGCCCGCCGGACCGCTCCGGATACCCGGCACCACGAGCAGCGGATCGGGGCCGAAGCGGGCGCGAAGCGGCGCCACCTCGAGGGGCGAGCAGACGAGCCCGTCGATGCCGGCGGCGAGGGCCGTCTCGGCGAGCCTCGTCACCTGGTCGGTCACCGAACCGGTCATCCCCATCCGCTCGAGGTCCCGGCGTTCGAGACTGGTCAGCACCGTCACCGCGAGCAGGCGCAGCCGGCTTCCGCACCCGTCGCGGGCCTCGCGGGCGGCCCGCAGCATGGCCTCGCCGCCGCTGGCGTGGAGGGTGGTCATGGCCACCGGCAGGCGCGCGATCCCCCGTACCGCGCCGGCGACGGTGTTCGGGATGTCGTGGAGCTTGAGATCGAGGAAGAGCGGCATCCCCTCGCCCGCGACCGCCCGCACCCCCTCGGGGCCGTTGGCGACGAAGAACTCGAGCCCCA
>Ga0256830_1002131_pt1 | contig 13306 bp, 13 predicted proteins | sample 128326metaG_FD_190537 | JGI IMG/M metagenome (GOLD analysis project Ga0256830, IMG submission 190537) | Hydrothermal vent microbial communities from Lau Basin, Pacific Ocean - 128-326 | ecosystem: Environmental > Aquatic > Marine > Hydrothermal vents | place: Pacific Ocean: Lau Basin | collected...
GGTATGGAGTACTGCGTGCTGGTGGACCGGGGCTGGATCCCGGCACCGGGCGACCGCAGCCGGGTGCCGGAGCCCCGCGTGCCCGCGGGAACGGTGAGCGTGCGCGGTCTGCTGGACCAGGCCCCGGAGCCGGGGATCCGCCTGGGCACGGCGGTGGCCGAACCGGTGCGGTGGCCGCTGGTGGTTCCGTGGGTGGACCCCGCTGCCCTGGCCCCTCACCTGGGCTGCCGGCCGGTGCCACTGGTGCTCAAGATGGACGCGGATCTCGCCGGCGGCTTCGTGCGCGACTGGCGGCCGGTGAGCCTGCAGCCGGAGAAAAGCGTGAGCTATGCCGTCCAGTGGTTCGCCATGGCGGCGTTGCTGGTGGTGATCTACCTGGTGCTGCACCTGCGGCGCCGCAACGATGACGAGGCAACATGAGCGGCACGACTGCAAACAGGACACGCAATCGCATCACCCTGCTGCTGCTGCTGCTGGTGTTCGTGGGTCCGCTGGGTTACGCGGTCTGGGTCTACAACACCATGGACCAGCCGGCGCGGATGAAGAACCACGGCACCCTGGTGCAGCCGCCCAGGCCGCTGCCCGTTGACCTGACGCTGGTGGAGAGCGGAGAGATCCCCCTCAAGGATGCATTCACCGGCAAGTGGACGCTGGTGGTGGTGGGAGGCACGGAGTGCGGCGGGCCGTGCCGCCTCGCCCTGTACAAGTCGCGCCAGAGCCGTCTGGCCCAGGGCGAGGCGGTGCGCCGGGTGCAGCGGATCTACCTGCTGCTGGCCGATGCGCCGGGAGACACCCTGGAGCGCCTGCGTGCCGACCACCCGGACCTGCGCATCCTGCGGGTGCCGGTTCCGGAGCGCGCACGGATCGTCACGCTGTTCGAAGACGACGGCAGCGGCGGCAGCGTCTACGTGGTGGACCCGCTCGGCAACTACATGATGCGTTTCGACGGTGCGTTCGAGGCCAAGGGCCTGGCCCAGGACCTGCGCCTGTTGCTGCGCGCCTCACAAATCGGATGACGACCATGCCCTGGACCGCCCGCCTTGCCCTGTTTGCCGCCTTCTTCGCCCTCGGCGTGGTGCTGCTGGGCGCCTACACCCGCCTGTCCGATGCCGGTCTCGGCTGTCCCGACTGGCCCGGCTGCTACGGTCACCTGGCCGTGCCCCAGGCCGAACACGAGGTGGCCCGCGCGCAGCAGGCCTTTCCCGAGCGGCCGCTGGACGCACCCAAGGCCTGGAAGGAGATGATCCACCGTTACTTCGCCGGCACCCTGGGGCTGTTCATTCTCGTCCTGGCCGCGGGTGCCGTGGCCGCGCGCCGGCACGATCCGCGTCAACCCGTCGCGCTGCCCGTTTTCCTCCTCGCGCTGGTGGTGTTCCAGGCCCTGCTGGGCATGTGGACCGTCACCTGGCTGCTCAAGCCGGTGGTGGTCATGGCCCACCTGCTGGGGGGGCTGAGCGTGCTCGCCCTGTTGTGGTGGTACGGCCTGCGCCACGGCCGGCTGCTGGCCGCGCCGGGCGATACCGCCGCCCGCACCCGGCTACGGGGTCCGGCCCTGGCCGCCCTCGCGGTGCTGGCACTGCAGATCGCCCTGGGCGGGTGGACCTCGGCCAACTATGCCGCCCTGGCGTGCACCGACTTCCCCACCTGCGGCGGCCAATGGTGGCCGGAGATGGATTTCTCCGAGGCCTTCGTGCTCTGGCGCGGACTGGGCATCAACTACGAGTTCGGGGTGCTGGACTCGGCCGCGCGCAAGGCCATCCACGTCACCCACCGCCTGGGCGCGGTGGCCGCGCTGCTGGTGGTGGGGTGGGCCGCGGTGGCCGCCCTGCGCCAGGGCGGGGACCGGCTGCTGGCCCGCACCGGCGCGGTGGTCCTGGGGCTGCTGCTGGTGCAGGTGTCACTGGGCATCGCCAACGTGGTATTCTCGTTGCCACTGCCGGTGGCCGTGGCCCACAACGGCGGTGCCGCGCTCCTGCTGCTGGGGGTCGTGACCCTCAACCATGTGGCGCGGACATAGAACAAGGGGTGGAGGAAAAGCCATGCTGACTCTGCGCAAGCACCTGGGGCTGGCATCCGTGGTCCGCCACTGGCGCGACTACTACGAGCTGTGCAAGCCGCGGGTGGTGATGCTCATCGTCTTCACCGCCATGGTGGGCATGTTCCTGGCCACGCCCGGGATGGTTCCCCTGGACGTGCTGCTGCTGGGCACCCTGGGCATCGGCCTGGCCGCCAGCTCCGCCGCCGCCATCAACCAGCTGGTGGAGCAGCAGGTGGACTCCCTCATGAACCGCACCCGCACCCGGCCCCTGCCCACCGGCCACGTGACACCGCGCCAGGCCATCGTGTTTGCCGCCATCCTGGGGACCGCCTCCATGGTGATCCTGTGGGGCTACGTCAACCCCCTTACCGCGGTGCTCACCTTCGCCTCCCTCATCGGCTACGCGGTGATCTACACCGTGTTCCTCAAGCGTGCCACGCCGCAGAACATTGTCATCGGCGGCGCGGCCGGGGCGGCGCCGCCGGTGCTGGGCTGGACGGCGGTCACCGGCAGCCTCGACCCTTACGCCGGCCTGCTGTTCCTGATCATCTTCGCCTGGACTCCGCCCCACTTCTGGGCGCTGGCCATCGCCCGGCGCGAGGAGTACGCCAAGGCCGACATGCCCATGCTGCCGGTGACCCACGGGGAGGCCTTCACCCGCCTCCACGTGCTGCTCTATACCATTATATTGGCGGCCGTCACCCTGCTGCCCTTCGCCACCCGCATGAGTGGGTGGATCTATCTTGCGGGCATCATTCCTCTCAACGCCGTGTTCCTCTGGTATGCCGTGCGCATGCAGAGGGACACCGGCCACCGCCTGCCCATGCGCACCTTCGGCTACTCCATCATCTACCTCATGCTCCTGTTCGCGCTGCTGCTGGTGGACCACTACGTTCCCACCGCCTGACCGGTGCCGCACCTGGGTCGACGCATGCCGCCACGCAGCTGGGGCTTCGCGATCGACCCGCCCCTTTACTTCGGTCGGCCCTCCGGCATCTGCCCCTGGTTCGCTGTTTTGTGAAACACCGTTTCCCGGCTCGGCGCTACTAGGCAAGCTGTACCCAGCGCCGAGGCAGCGAGGCCTCGTATTCGGCTCATAGTCGTAACTCCGATTTCCGCTTTGGTCGATCGTAAAGCCCCAGCCTGGCGATCCACGGCAGGTCCCATGAGTCCCAGAGCCAGCCAGGGCACGCACCTCCAAACCACGGGTCCTCGGTGGCGCAATGCGTAGACTGCGAGTTGGAGTCTTGCGCAGTGCATCACGGATTTACATGGCGAGGCTTCGGTTTAATCGGTGTGCAGCACCTATCGGGACATGCGCCGGGGTTCGATGCTGGAGACGGGATTTTTTGCGGTTGTTTTCCTTGCCGCCTCAGCAGTGGGGTGGAGGCGCTGGGCCTGGCGGCGCCGTCGGAGGCGACTGCGCGAGGTGAAACGCCTGCGGCTGGGGCGCATGCTGGTGGCCCTGGGCGTGGATCCGCGCCGCTATGCTGCCCTGGTGCCGGCGGAGGTCATCGCCCGTCACCAGGCCCGGTGCCGGGGCTGCCGGTGTACCGGCGCCTGCGAGCGCTGGCTGCGGGACCCGCGGCGCCGGCTGGATGCACCGCGGTTCTGTCCCAACTATCCTTCCCTGGTGCGTTGCGCCGCTCACTTCGCCCTCGCCACCCGGCGGCGGCGGCCTGGCGTCGCGGGACGTCCCCTATAAATTCTTCTGATACAGCCAGTTAACGGGTTATCCCTCGCTTTGCGGCAGCGGTTTCCGGTTGCCGTGAAAGTCGGTCGTCTATTATAATATTCTGATATTTTGAATTTCCTAGTGGCCCGCTCAGGGAATGGGCGCCGGCAATCCAGTAATCGGCTCTAGAAGACGCGAGGAAAGACATGGCTGTGGCAACCGCAGGCGCTGCTGAGCAGTACAACTACGATATCGTCCGCAAGTTCACCGTCATGGCGGTGGTCTGGGGGGTGCTGGGCATGCTGGTGGGGGTGTACATCGCCTCCGAGCTGGCCTGGCCCGCCCTCAACCTGGACATTCCCTACATCACCTTCGGCCGGCTGCGGCCGGTGCACACCACCCTGGTGATCTTCGGCTTCGGCGGCTCGGCGCTGTTCGCGACCTCCTACTACGTCGTGCAGCGCACGTGCCAGACCCGCCTCTACGGCGACGGGCTGGCGGAGTTCACCTTCTGGGGCTGGCAGATCGCCATCGGTGCGGCCGCGGTGTCGTACATGCTGGGTTACACCCAGGCCCGCGAGTACGCCGAGATGGTGTGGCCCATCGACATCCTCATCGCCGTCACCTGGGTGATCTACTTCTATATATATGTCCAGACGCTGCGCCGGCGCAGCCAGCCGCACATCTACGTGGCCAACTGGTTCTTCATCGCCTTCATCCTGGCCACGGCGCTGCTGCACATCTTCAACAACATGGAAGTGCCGGTGAGCCTGTTCTCGCTCAAGTCGTACAGCCTGCACGCCGGCGTGCAGGACGCCATGACGCAGTGGTGGTACGGCCATAACGCGGTGGGCTTTTTCCTCACCGCGGCCTTCCTGGGCATGATGTACTACTTCGTGCCCAAGCAGGCGGGCCGGCCGGTGTACTCGTACCGCCTGTCCATCATCCACTTCTGGGCGCTGATCTTCCTCTACATGTGGGTGGGTGCCCACCACCTGCACTGGACCGCGCTGCCGGACTGGACCTCGACCCTGGCGGCGACGTTCTCCATCCTGCTGCTGATGCCGTCCTGGGGCGGGATGATCAACGGCATCATGACCCTGTCCGGGGCCTGGGACAAGCTGCGCACCGACCCGGTGATACGTTTCCTCATCGTGGCGCTGTCCTTCTACGGCATGTCCACCTTCGAGGGGCCGCTCTTGTCGCTCAAGAGCGTCAACGCCCTGTCCCACTACACCGACTGGACCGTGGGTCACGTGCACATGGGCGCCCTGGGGTGGGTGGCCATGATCTCCTTCGGCTCGCTGTACCACCTGGTGCCGCGCCTGTGGAACACCACCCTCTACAGCCTGCGCCTGGTGTACCTGCACTTCTGGCTCGCCACCATCGGCATCGTGCTCTATATCTCGGCCATGTGGGGCGCGGGCATCATACAGGGCCTGATGCTGCGCGCATTCGACGAGTACGGCAACCTCGCCTACACCTTCATCGAGTCCGTGGCCTTCCTGCACAAGCCCTACGTGGTACGGGCGGCGGGCGGTGCCCTGTTCGTGACCGGCATCATCGTCATGGCCTACAACATCTTCATGACCGTGCGCAAGGCGCGCCGCGAGGAGGCCGAGCTTGAAGCCAGGCTGGCTGCCAAGATGGCGCGGGCCGCGGCATCCTGAGGAGGGTCCGGAACATGAAGCACGAGAAGATCGAGACCAATTCCGGGCTGCTCATCGTCCTGACGCTGATCGTGATCAGCATCGGCGGCCTGGTGGAAATCGTCCCGCTGTACCTCATCGACAGCACGGTGGAGACGGTCAAGGTGGAGGGCAAGGACACCATCCGGCCCTACACGCCGCTGGAGCTGGCGGGACGTGACATCTACCTGCGCGAGGGGTGCTATACCTGCCACTCGCAGATGATCCGGCCCTTCCGCGACGAGGCCCTGCGCTACGGGCACTATTCCCTGGCCGCGGAGTCGCAGTACGACCACCCGTTCCAGTGGGGGTCCAAGCGCACGGGCCCGGACCTGGCCCGGGTGGGGGGCAAGTACTCCAACCAGTGGCACGTGCAGCACCTCATCGCACCGCGCTCGGTGGTGCCCGAGTCCATCATGCCCAACTACCCCTGGCTCATGGACACCCTGCTGAGATACAAGGACATGCCGGCACGCATGCGTGCGCTGAAGAAGGTGGGCGTGCCCTACTCGGAAACCGAGGAGGAGTACCAGGCCAACGTGGAGCGGTTCGGCGAGGAAGTGGCCGGATGGCTGGACATCCGCCGGGCCGAGCAGAACCTGCTGAAGCAGGCCGTCGCCGGCAATTACGACGGCGACAACAGCGACGTGACCGAGATGGACGCGCTGGTGGCCTACCTCCAGGTGCTGGGCACCATGGTGGACTTCAGCAAGTTCGACGAGGGCTACTTCGCCAGCTTCCGCTGATCGGGGATCATTGCCATGGGCGAGCTTCTGGAATGGTTCATGCGGCTTGAAAACACCAAGCCCTTCGCCCTGGTGCTGTTTTTTGTCACCTTTGTCGCCATCGTCTTGTACGTCTACACCGGCCGCAACCGCACGCAGCGCCTGGAGTCGTACAAGAACATCCCCCTCGAAGACGACGAGGGGGATGCCGCGCTTCGCGAGGACAAGCAGAAATGAGCAGTAAAGAGACACACAAGCCGGCCGTCCAGACCACGGGCCATGCCTGGGACGGCGACCTGCAGGAGTTCAACAATCCGCTGCCGCGGTGGTGGCTGTGGGCCTTTTACGCCACCGTGGTGTTCGCCGTCATCTACTGGGTGATCTACCCGGCCTGGCCGCTGGGGCGCGACTACACCAAGGGCCTGTTCAACACCATCACCTACGAGACCAGCGATGGCCGGCAGGTGGAGACGCACTGGAACACGCGCGCGCGCTTCCTGCGCGAGATGCAGGCCGCCCGCGCCAAGCAGGAGCAGATCCTGCAGCGGCTGGCCGGCGTGCCATACCAGGAGATCGCCGCCGACCGCGAGCTGTCGGCCTTCGCCTACTCCATGGCCAAGGTGCTGTTCGCCGACAATTGCGCCGCCTGCCACCAGAGTGGCGGGGCCGGTGTGGCGGGGCTGTACCCCAACCTGGCCGACGATGCCTGGCTGTGGGGCGGGACCTACGCCGAGATCGAGCAGACCATCCGCAACGGCCGGCGCGGGTTCATGCCGTCGTTCGCCCGCGCCCTGGACGAGCAGCAGCTCGATGACGTGGCCACCTTCGTCCTCTCGCTGTCGGGCTTCGAGGTGGATCCCGAGGCGGCCCGGCGCGGCGGCGCCATCTTCAATGGCCAGGCCGGCGGCTGCTATTATTGCCACACGCACGAGGGCACCGGCATGACCAGCCAGGGCGCGGCCAATCTCACCGACGCGGTGTGGACCGTGGCCCGGGTGCAGGCTACCGCCGGTGTCGAGGCCAACAAGGAAGCGGTGAAGGCCGTCATCCGCAAGGGCATCCAGCGCGAGATGCCTGCCTGGGCCGGCCGTCTCGATGACACCGAGATCCGCATCCTCACCTTCTACGTACACCAGCTCGGCGGCGGCCAGTAGCACCGCCCCGGCGGTCCGGCGAAGGGAGGCCCTCCATGTTCCATGCAGGGCCTCCTTTCGTCTCAATCATCCGGCGGCAGCCGCGGCGGCGGCGGGAGTGACATGGAGCAACCGGCCTACCAGGCGCGTATTCCCATCTATCCCCGCTCGGTCCGGGGCCGGTTCCGCACGGCCAAGTACGCGGTATTGGTGCTGGCCTACGGGGTGTATTTCTCGCTGCCGTGGCTGCCGTGGCCGCGCCCCGGGGCCCCGTCGCAGGCCGTGCTGTTCGACCTGCCGGGCCGGCACTTCTACGTCTTCGATCTCACCATCTACGCCCAGGACATCTTCTGGCTCGCCGGCCTGCTGGTGATCGCGGCCCTGCTGCTGTTCTTCGTCACCGGCATCGCCGGGCGCGTGTTCTGCGGCTACTTCTGCTTCCAGACCCTGTGGACCGACGTGTTCCTGCTCATCGAGCGGCTGGTGCAGGGCGAGCGCAATGCCCGCATCCGCCTGGCGCAGGCACCGTGGGGCCCGGAGAAGGTCCTCAAGCTGGGCGCGACGCACCTCCTGTGGCTGGCGGTGGCGTTCGTCACCGGGCTCACCTTCACCCTCTACTGGGGGTACGCGCCGGAGCTGGCGCGGCAGTTCTTCACCGGGGCGGCGCCGTTCCCGGCCTATGCCACCACCTTGTTTCTCACCGCCACCACTTACGTCATGGCCGGCCTGGCGCGCGAGCAGGTGTGCACCTACATGTGCCCCTACGCCCGGTTCCAGGGGGTGATGTTCGACCAGGACACGCTGGTGGTGGCCTACGACGAGCGCCGCGGCGAGCCGCGGGGCAAGCCGCGCCGGGACCTGCTGGCGCGCGAGTCGCGGCACGGTGCCGGCCTGGGCGACTGCATCGACTGCGGCTACTGCGTGCAGGTCTGTCCCATGGGCATCGACATCCGCAACGGCCTACAGTACCAGTGCATCTCCTGCGCCCTGTGCATCGATGCCTGCGATCGCATGATGGACTCCCTGGGCTGGCCCCGGGGCCTGGTGCGTTACACCTCGGCACGGGCCCTGCGCGGCGAGCACACGCGCTGGTACAAGCCCAAGAACCTGGGCTACGGCCTGGTCCTGCTGGCGGCCGTCGCCGCCCTGGCCTGGAGCATCGGTCACCGCTCGTCGGTGGAGATGGCCGTGCGCCAGGTGCGCCAGCCCATCTCGGTGACCCTGTCCGACGGGCGCGAGCAGAACCGCTACGAGATCAAGATCAACAACAAGACCTCGCGCCCCGCGGTCTACCACCTGGTCCTGGAGGGGCTGCCCGGGGCCGAGCTGGTGGTGGAGGGCGGCGCCGTGTTCCGCCTGGCGCCCGAGGCCAGCACCAAGGCCCTGGCCCTGGTGCGGCTGCACCCGAAGGATGCCCGGACCTCGCGCATGAGCTTCCACTTCGTGCTGGTGCCCGAGTCGGGCGAGGGCGAGCGCCGTGCCTGGGAGGCGGTGTTCTATCTGCCGCCGTGGCGGCTGGAGGCGGGGCGATGAACAACCTGGTGCTGACCCTGACCGGCGGCGCCGGTCTCATGCTGGTGGTGTTCCACCTCCTGTGGCGGGTGGCCCGCGTCAACGGCCGCTTCGCGGCGGGGCTCACCACGCTGGCGGCGCTGGCCGCCTACCTGGGCTGGGCGGTGGTGCGCTGGCCCGGGGCGGACGTGGTGGCCATCCACGTGGCGGTGTTCGCGGTGCTGGGCTACGTGCTGGGCATCGTGGCCGGCCAGCGAGAGCGCCAGCGGCGCGAGGGCCGCCGCTGGTTTCACTGGGGACCGGCGGCGCTGGTGGCCTTCTTCCTCGTGGTGCTGGCGGCGGATGCCCTGTTCGTGATGGTGGCACAGCAGGGCCTGGGGCCGGAGTGGACCCGGCGCCTGCTGCCGGAGCCCCGCAGCGGCGGCCGGGTGCAGTCGTTCTTTCCGGGCACCGTGGCCCGCGATTACCAGAAGCGGGAGGCCGAGTACAACGCCTACCTGGCCCGGGTGCGGGAGCAGCAGGCCCGGGGCTGGCGGGTGCGCAAGGGCTGGCTGGACCGGCCGGTGGCCGGGCGGCCCGGGGACTTCCAGGTGGAGGTGCGTGACCGCGAGGGCCGGCCGGTGTACGGCGCCCGGGTCCACGGCACCTTCATGTGGCCGGCGGACAAGCGCCGCGACGTGGACTTCACCCTGGAACCGGTGGGCCCCGGCCTCTACCGCGGGGTGATAACATTGCCCCGGCCGGGGCGCTGGGAGCTCCTGCTCCTCATTGAGAAGGACGACGCCGTGCACGAGATCAAGGCCCGCACCCGCGTGGCGGACGCCGGGGGCTGATGTCCGGGGCCCCCGCGCGCTGTTTCCATTGCGGCCTGCCCTGTCCGCCCGGCAGCGACTACCGCGTGGAGATCGACGGGCAGGCGCGGCCCATGTGCTGTCCCGGTTGCCAGGCGGTGGCCCGGGCCATCGTCGATAACGGCCTCACCGACTTCTACCGCCTGCGCCGCGAGCCCTCGCGCAATCCCGCCGACCTGGTGCCCGCGGCGCTGAAGGAGGCCGAACTGTTCGACCGGGAGCCGGTGCAGCGGAGCTTCGTGCGCGAGACCGGGGCCTCCCGGTGCGAGGCCTCGCTGATCCTGGAGGGTATCGTGTGTGCCGCCTGCGTGTGGCTGTCGGAGCGCCATGTCTCCGCGCTGCCCGGGGTGGAGTCCTTCCGCGTCAACTACGCCACCCACCGCGCGGTGGTGCGCTGGGACCCGGAGCGCATCCGCCTGTCGGAGATCCTGCGGGCCATCGCCGCCATCGGCTACGTGGCCCATCCCTTCGATCCCGGCCGCCAGGAGGAGGTGTTCCGGCGCGAGCGGCGCCGCGCCCTGTGGCGCATCGCCGTGGCCGGGTTCGGCGCCATGCAGGTGATGATGCTGGCGGTGGCCATGTACGCCGGCGACGCCTCGGGCATGGACCCGGGGCTGTGGCACTTCATGCGCTGGGTGAGCCTGGCCCTGGCCACCCCGGTGGTGCTGTACTCGGCGCGGCCGTTCTTCACCGCCGCCTGGCGGGACCTGCGCCGGCGCCGGGTGGGCATGGACGTGCCGGTGGCGCTGGCCATCGGCGCCGCCTACCTGGCCTCGGCCTGGGCCACGGTGCGCGGCCACGGCGAGGTCTATTTCGATTCCGCCACCATGTTCACCTTCTTCCTCCTCACCGGGCGCTACCTGGAGATGGCCGCGCGCCACCGCGCCGGGCAGGTGGCCGAGGAGCTGGTGCGCATCCTGCCCGCGGTGGCCAGCCGGCGCCGGGCCGGCGGCGGCCTGGAGACGGTGCCGGTGGCGGAGCTGGCGCCGGGCGACACGGTGGTGGTCAAGCCCGGCGAGACCGTGCCCGCCGACGGGCGCATCCTCGAGGGCGCCACCCGCGTCAACGAGGCCCTCATGACCGGCGAGTCGCGGCCGCTGCCGCGCGGTCCCGGCGACGCCGTGGTGGGCGGCACCGTGAACCTGGAGAGCCCCATCGTGATGGCGGTGGAGCAGGTGGGCGAGGGCACGGTGCTCGCGGCCATCGTGCGCCTGCTGGACCGGGCCCAGACCGAGAAGCCGCGCCTGGCGGCCCTGGCCGACCGGGTGGCGGGCGGGTTCGTGGCCGTCCTCCTGGTGGTGGCGGCCGGGGTGGCCTGGTGGTGGTGGGGCCACGACCCGGCGCGGGCCTTCGCCGTGACCCTGTCGGTGCTGGTGGTCACCTGTCCATGCGCCCTGTCCCTGGCCACGCCGGCGGCGCTCACCGCGGCCACCGGGGCGCTGACCCGGCGCGGCCTGCTGGTGACCCGCGGCCATGCCCTGGAGACCCTGGCCCGGGCCACCCACGTGGTGCTGGACAAGACCGGGACCCTGACCCGGGGCCGGCCCCAGGTGGAGCGGGTGCACCGCCTGGCGCCGGGCTGGGACGGGGACCGGGTGCTGGAGGCCGCCGCCCGCCTGGAGGCGGCCTCGGAGCATCCCCTGGCCCAGGCGCTGGTGCAGGGGCGCGAGGCGGTGCCGGCACGGGACCTGTCCAGCACGCCCGGCCGGGGAGTGGAAGGGGAGGTGGACGGCCGCCGCCTGCGCCTGGGCACGGCGGATTTCGTGGCGGAGCTGGCGGGCCCGCTGCCCGGGGTACCCGCGCCCGGGCCGGGGGTCACGCGCATCTGGCTGGGCTCGGCGGACGGCGTGGTGGCGGCCATCGACCTGGCCGACGCCCTGCGCCCGGAGGCCGCGGAGGCGGTGGCGGCCCTGCGCGCCCTGGGCCTGGAGCCGGTGATCCTGAGCGGTGACGCGCCCGAGGCGGTGGCCCGGGTGGCCGGCGCGCTGGGCGTGGACCACTTCGCCGGCGGGCTGCTGCCGGCGGACAAGCTGGCCCGGGTGCGGGCCCTGCAGGAAGCCGGCGCCGTGGTGGCCATGGTGGGGGACGGGATCAACGACGCCCCGGTGCTGGCCGCGGCCCAGGTTTCCATCGCCATGGGGGCCGGCACCCAGCTGGCCCAGGCCAGCGCCGACATGCTGCTCATGGCCGAGGATCTCCGGCGCCTGCCCGAGGGCGTGGCCACGGCGCGCAGGACCCTGGCGGTGGTGCGGCAGAACCTGGGCTGGGCGCTGGCCTACAACATCGTGGCCGTGCCGCTGGCGGCGGCGGGCATGGTGCCACCCTGGGCCGCGGCCCTGGGCATGTCCGCCAGCTCGCTGGTGGTGGTGGTCAACGCCCTGCGGCTGGCGGCGCCGCGTACATCGCCGGCGCCCGCCCGCCCGGACCCCGCGGCCGTCAGCCCTCCGGGCGCGGCGCGGTGAGGGCGGCGAGGAAGGCCTCGGCCCCGTCCAGGGTGGCAAAGGGCCCGGCGGTGCCCTCGCGGGTGCGCACGTACCAGCCCTCGGCGGGCAGGTGGAACATGCGTCCCGGGTGCAGGGGCCGCGGGGCCAGCTCGGGATGATTCACCCACAGGGGCGGCTGGCGCCGGGGCCGGCGGCGGTGGCCCGGGGGACGGAAATCCAGAATGACTGCCATGGATGTCTTACCGTTCTGACTGGTGAACTCCTTCGGTGGCACAATATAGCCGCGGGCCCGTGGCGGGTCTGTCAGGCGAGTCTGAAAATGGTGTAGGAATCGGCCTACGGAGGCGGCGTGGAAATCCTCTATCTCCTCATCCCCCTGGCGGTGGTGCTCATGGTGGTGGCCGTGGCCGGTCTCATCTGGGCCATCCGCTCGGGCCAGTTCGAGGACCTGGAGGGCCCCGCGTGGCGCATCCTCATGGACGACGACGACCCCAGGGTCCCGCGGCCGCCGGAGAAGGAGAAACCGGGGGGACCGCCGCCGGCTTGAAGCCCGGGCGGCTATTTATTAACATTTTCTAATATTCACGCGCGACAGGCGGCAGGCCCATGAAAGAGCTGTTCACCTTCCAGAATTTCCCCATGGCCATCATCATCGCCCTGGTGGCCTTTTCCTACTTCGTCTTCCTGAGCGTCCTGCTGGGCGGCTGAACCCGGCTTCGCGCTCCCCAGGGGTGACGTTTTTCGTCATATCCATGATGGAATGTCGAAAAATGTCATCCGGAATCAGGTGCGCCGGCCCTGTGCCCGGTACGGGCGGCGCCCATTGAGGCGTTTGCGCCATCGGTGAGGGGGGGCATCTCTGCCCCGCTCCGGCAGGCTGTTTTTCACAGCCTGCTAGAACCTATCTCAAAATTCCCCGCGGCCGCGCGCCTGGCGATTTTCGGTGGGAGCCGACGGGCATGGCTGCACGGGAAGGTGATACCGACATTTTTGGCCACGGAGGGTGGCCAGAGAGAAAATCGCCGGCGCCCCGGGGGGTTGCGAGCCACGCCCACGCCGGCGGCGTTGCGCCGCTGGCCCGTACAACGAGTACTGTGCTGCGCGGCGCGCCTGGCCGGCGCGGCCGTGGACTCACAACGCGACACGCGCGGAATTCTGAGATAGGTTCTAAAGTCACGCCGCGCCGCAACCGCTATCCCTGAAAGGAATTTCAGGGACTTGGGGTCATGCGGGACGGAAC
>Ga0256830_1002132_pt1 | contig 13303 bp, 8 predicted proteins | sample 128326metaG_FD_190537 | JGI IMG/M metagenome (GOLD analysis project Ga0256830, IMG submission 190537) | Hydrothermal vent microbial communities from Lau Basin, Pacific Ocean - 128-326 | ecosystem: Environmental > Aquatic > Marine > Hydrothermal vents | place: Pacific Ocean: Lau Basin | collected...
ACCACTTTTTTGCAATGTTACATTGAGCAGGTCGAGGTATAGGGTCATTTTCCAGGTGTTATAGCGAATGAGGCGATCGATTCGAATATCGAGTTTATGGGCGAAGGGTAGGCGCTGACTATTGCGCTCCCCGTACATTGGATTCCAATACGATAAGCTGGGGTCGGCATTCACATTTTCTTGATCGGCACAGGTTTGCACCGTCGTGCCATCGTCACACATTGCGACTCGTCCAACGACTGGGGTATAAGGTTGGCCTGAGTTTGCTTGGAGCTTAAAACCCCAAGTCCATTTATTCCAAGCACCGGTAAAAGGTTGGCTCCAAACCATGCTGAGGGTATGTGGTTGGTCACCAGAAAAATCTCTACCCAGCCCATTAATCATGGTGCGTGAACTTTTTGCGTAGGAGTAACTAAACCATCCCATTTTGCGATTACCATAATCACGTTTGATTAATAGATCTGTGCCATAGGCTTCGCCTTCACCATCATTCCTGTAGTTATTTGGCGGGGCTTCGAGAGGCCGAGTTAATACTAAATTCTGCATGGGTTTTTGATAGGCTTCTAATTGAGCCGTCCACAGTTTACTAAAGCGGTATTGGATTCCGACAATACGGTGTTCCGCTTCCGTGAATTGCAGTGCAGGGTTTCCATAATTTCGTAAAAGTTGAGCGCCATTTGGCATTTGAATATAGCGTCCCCAACTTGTGGTTAAGAGTAAACGTTTGCTGGCTTGATATTCGATAGAGGCTCTGGGCGTATAAGCACTGAGATTTATGCCGCCCGTTCCGCTGATTTTGCTAAAACGGGCACCGAGTGTGGTGTTGAATTTATTCCAAGTCCAGCGCCATTTTAAATAGGGTGATGCAGCGGCAAAATTAATGGTTTCATCTACTTTTCGTTTTTCTAGGCTAGTGAAATTTTGACCCGTGAAGTTTTCTTCGGTGGGCAAGGAGCTAATATTTAATTTTATAGGTAATGTCGCGTAATTTAACTGAGACCCTAGCGTGAATTCATGATTTTTTATCGGTTTCCAGTTCGCCTGTGGGTGTACCAAGCCTTCATTGATGACGACATCAACACCAAATGGCTTGCCATCATCGTCGGTACCAAAGGATTGAAATTGAAAGGTGCGTTTTAACGAAGAAGTTAATTGCGTGTTGAGTGAATTAGAAAGGCTGTTGCGTAGGTTAAGCCCAAGGGTGTGAAAACCAAAGTTTACACTGAATCTTCCAAGAAAGTCGGGGTCAGAAGTATCGAGCTGCTTAATGTTTATCGCCAGTGAATCACCCGATCCGAAGTAATATAAATCTGCGCTGCCTTTGGGTAACTCATAATGCCAATTTCCTTGCACGTCCCAATATTTGGGGAGTGTTATGATCGATATGTCATCTCCATTTTCGTCGTTGCCCATTAAGGTGATTAAATCATCGATGACTGGATTTAACACCTTGTCGATATAGCTAATTCTCCCGGCAAGATAAAAACTCTGTTTTTCATTGATCGGGCCTTCAATAAGTGCAGCGGATTCGTTAAGTGCCACGCGATAGGTTTGATGTAGGCGATCGGTTTTTGGGTTGCGTAATCGTATGTCAATGACGCCCCCTAATACATCATCGTAATTGACCGGGAAACCCCCTAGAAAAATATTAAAGTCTTTTACCAAGCTTGGGTTGACTATCGAAATTCCCCATAAATGGTAAAGATAACTGGTAGGCAAATTGTTTATCCAGAAACTATTTTCTCCACCGCTGCTGCCACGCACATATATCGCATTAGGATCGCTACCTCCACTTGCTCCGCCGGTGCTGTTGGTAATGACTCCGGGAAGAGTTTCAATCATCTTAATTGGATCACCTTGGGTGCCGGGTACGCGGCGCAACTCCTGTTGGTTAAGTACTATTTTCGATGTTTTCTCTTTCACTCTTTCTGCGATGACTTCTAAAGATTCACCATCGAAACTCAGTGGTTCAAGAAACAACGTGAGTTGCTTGTTTGTTACCGTTTGTTCAAGAGTGTCGTAACCGGTGTTAAGTACTTTAATATCGAACGGAAAACTGACTTCTTCAAAGACGAGTATGCCTTTTTCATTGGTTGTGTTGTATTCGCTGGTTTGCTTGATAACAACGGTGGCCTCTGCAACGGGATCGCCGGTCCCTTTTTCTAATACAGTGATGGTAAATATTTCAGCGTGGATGTCTCCGAAAAAAAACATAATGGAGATAAAAAAAATAAAACGAGGCATGATATTTAATCGTTCAATAGGACTGGTTTTAATTGCATTGGACTTCATTGCTGACCCACTAGAAGTATTATCGCATTCGCAATGAGTTCGTGAGTGGTATTGCTAGGATGTAAATCATCCCAAAAAAGATAAGCCGATGGGTTTTCGCAGATGGTCTCGTCACCGCTAAGTTCTAATGATAAATTGCTTCTTACATAACATCGATCGGTGACATTGCTTAGATTATAACGACTAGGATTAGCGATGATCGCTGCAAACAAAGAAAATGTATCAAAGCGCATTGTAATTATGCTTTCTTCAGTGGTCAATCTATCCAGCATAGCATTCAAGGCGGCGTTAAATTGGTTTGTGAGTTCGGTCGCTGTGGTTTGAATTCCGGGGAAGGTATTCTCAAGCTCAACAAGTCTTGGTATATAAGCGAGATTGGCTTGGTTGGGTACGAGTATACGTGTTGCACCTATTAAGGATAATTTACGAATAGCATCTTCTATATGTGCGATAGCGGTGTCAATGGTATTGCTTGTATCTGCATTCTGCAGAATTTCAATTAAATCATTTCCGCCACTCCAGACAATGTATAGCGCTTCTGGGTTAGCTGTGCTTTCTACATTCTCTTTATAGTTTGATACCTGGGCATTGACCTCAATGCTGCGAGCACCACCAAAAGCATAGTTTGAACCGAATGAGCGTGATGCATTGATCGTGATATTTAGATTGGCAGCGAGTTGATCGACATAGTTAGGGCCATTGGAAAATCGGCCGTTGTAATAGTTTTTATCAGGAATTATGCCTGAGGTTGCAATTCTGGCATTACCAATATCTGACAGGCTGTCGCCAAAAACAATAAGTGTTGAGTTCGCATAACCAGGTTGCTCAGTTTCAGCACAGGCATTAAGAGCTAAGAGTATGAAAAAAAAGAGAAAGGTTTTTAGTTTGCTTGAGTTCAAATTTTCTCAAAGGAGTCATTTTTTTATTTATGAAGTATAGATTGTATACTGAATTTGGGTGAACGCAAATTTTGCTTTGGGCATAAACGGCTGGACGATTTAGCTAAATTTTGAATAGAAACTATTGTGTTGCGGGATCGCACCTCGGATACCGACAATTTCAACCGCAAATTGTTGTGCGCGTTCCAGAATGAGCGATATTGGCCAGTTAGATAATAGTCCATGTAAATATACAGCGGTGAATGCATCACCAGCGCCCACGGCATCTACAAACTTGCTTGCAGATGATGGTTTAATTCTATGAATTCCTCCGCTTTTGTTGCGTGTTATTGCGCCTTCTGAACCAAGGGTGACGATTAACAATTCCAAATCGCAGTGTTGTTGAAGATGGGTCATTGTAGTTGCTAAGTCACCGCTGTTTTGTTGTAGTAGATAGAGTTCCTCCTGATTAAGCTTAGCCCAGCGTGCTTGTTTCAGATAGAACATAACATCGTCGAGTTTCCACCAAGGAGTACGTAGATTAACGTCTAAAAAGATTGACGGTTGTATTTGTTTTACAATATCACGCAGGGTTTCTTGGGAAACTTTATGCCGTAATGCGAGAGTGCCATGGTAAAGCAAGCTTGTTTGATCCGGCTTATCAGCATTAGATTTTTTTTCGAATGAATAGGGTTCGATGAAATCATAGGCGACATTAGGTGTGATCGTATAACTAGGTTCGTTATTCGTGATGGCTATTTGCACGGTTCCGGTGGGGTGCTTATCATCTGTTTGTATTGTGCGTTGATCCATCTCGGACTGTTGCATCGCGTGAATAATTTGCGAGCCTAGCTCATCGTTTCCAATACGCGATATAAACCGGGGTTGCTTACCAAATGCTTGAAGATGCCATGCAACATTAAAGGGTGCGCCGCCTAAGCGTCGTTCCCCCCCAGGAAAGCAATCAAATAAAACTTCGCCAAATATAAGGGGAGGCTTATTGCGGGACATTATTTTTCCTTTATATTATAGAGAATACTTCGCTTACTCTAAATGTTTTCTGAAAGTCGGTAAAAAATGCCATATTCCTTCGAGTACACCTGCAGCGTAGTTTCCATTTGTGTTTAGGTATTCTCCGGTCGCACAATAGAGTGACCGTATATTACCCTTTTTGTTGGCATCTTTCTTCGCTTTGGCTCGAATGCCTGTGCTTGCATTGGCAACGAGTACCGAATTAATGGGACTCGTTAGCACGGGTAAATCATTTCCGCTGTCGCCCGCAAATATTATCTCTGATAACGCATAGCCTAAATTCATTTGTATAAACTCTATGGCATGTAACTTAGTGGCATTTTTTGGAATGATGTCTAATAGGCCTATTCCTTTGGGTTCATCAATACTCCAAACTAAACTTGCATTTACCTTATGATTTTCTAACCGTGATTGAATGTTTACAGCGGTGGTTTTTTTGTCTATCTGAATGGGGACGTAATAACTCAGTTTATAAGTACTTTGTTTGCTGCTTTCTTGCAATTGTAACTTGGGCACTTCAGCTAATAATTTGTGTAGTTGTGGGTCGTATTGATTTGGCCAGCCGCTGGCAATCTGTTGTTGCCATTCCGTGCTTGGTATCCATTGATTGTCAATAATACGGTAAATTTGGGTGCCAACATCGGTAATCGCAAAATCAGGTATTGGTAGCTTATAGAGCTTTATCGCTTGTTTGACGAGGTCTGCATTACGCCCGGTGACGTAGGCTAGGGATATTTCAGGTAAGGATACAAAGTGACTGAATTTTATCCGTGCCGATTTAGCTTCTGTTTGTGCGCCATTGGGTATTATCGTTCTGTCCATATCGGTACATAATAGTAATCGATTTTTTGCTGAATTAGATTTGTTCATGTTAAGCGGGTACCGGGCCATAGGTCTTATAAGTATTGAAAAAATCATAGTATTCAAGTGATTCTAATATACCTTCAGCAAAAGCATGCTCCGCAAAATAAATTTTTTCGATATCCATAAGCTGGGATAATTCTTCGTGATGTCGGTTGGCGACCACGGCTGCGAGTGTATTGCCGCGCATCATATCTTCATCAGAACCTGATCCTCCTGCAACAAATATTCTTTCTAAGGGAATTTGCCAGCGATCTGCTACATAACGCAATGCCATGCCCTTTGAAGCACGAATGGGGGTGATATCTAAAAACTGTCCAAACGAAAACTGAATATTTACTGAGAGTTCTTCTTGATGCAAACGTTTGCTTATTTCTTCAATCTGCGGGGCGAGCTCAGGATTAATGTAATAACTTATTTTGAAGCGACTTTGCTCTGTTTTAGGCTGGAGTTTCATTCCCGGTAAATCTTTTAAGGTTTGCTTAACAATATAAGGTGTCCAGTGATGGTCGATATGTCTGCGCCAATTGATATCCGAATTGAGTTTAGGTGCGTAATATATTTCAGTTCCACTACTAGTGATTAATATATCGGGTTCGGGTATTCCATTTTGTTTCATTATTTTTAATGCGGAATCAAGACGTCTCCCTGTTGCGATACCAAATTTAGTACTCTTGCGATGTTTGCGTAACACAGCAACCAATTTTTTGAGCGCCTTTGCATCCCCTAATAAGTTCTGGTCGAGGTCACTGATGATAGCTCGTCCCCGATAAATTTCGGGTCGACGGTGTAATGGTTTACGTTCGAGTAATTCTGAGCGGGCAGCAATGGGTGTTAGCAGGCTTAGGTAATTTTTTGCGTGCGCATCCCAGGAATAATGGGTTTTTACACCATTTATTCCATTTTTGGCGTATTGCCGCCATAGTGTTTTATTTTTTAATAATTTAATCAGGGCTTGAGTAATGGATTGAATATCGAGTGGGTCGATGAGTAAACCGTTATTGCAGTTGCCAATAATATCGGCGGGTCCACCGTCTTCAGTTGCTACTATCGGTAAGCCCGAAGCAGCGGCCTCTATGAGTGTGAGACCAAATGGTTCAGTGAGCGCGGGGTTTACAAATATGCCTCCTGAAGCGGCGGTGATTTGATAAAAAAGTGATACCTGATCATGGCGATGATGTTTGGGCATTGAGACTTTGCCATAAAGATCGTGACGGTCTATAGCCACTAATAATTCATGAAATACTTCTTGAGCACCTTCGTCGAGTTCGTCGATGTCATCACGATTACCGGCAATGATAACGAGGTTTGCGAGTTCCTGTAATGTAGCTGATTGACCAAAGGCCTCGACTAATGCCACGATATTTTTTCGTTTATCTGGTCTTGATAGGGCTAAAATAATAGGTTTGTTGACGGTTTTTAATGCGTGTTCCAGTTTAATATTCAGAGGGTCACTGCGTTCATTGCCAAGCGGAGGCGTAAAGCGCAATAAGTTGGTGCCGGGTGGAATAACTCGCATTTGTTCTGGCTGGTAGTGATCGTATAAACCGTATTGATCTTCGATTTCTTGATAAGTGCTGGTGATTACACGTTCCGCGGATGCGAGGGTTAATTCCTCCGCTTCAATGCGTCGAGACATATTGTAGCGCTCTTCAACCTCCTTACTGGAAAGCCCGCTGGCCAATAAACGATGACGCTTCACTCGCCCTAACGAATGTCCGGTGTGGATTAATGGGACGCCGAGTAAACTGGATAACCGCGAACCTACGTAGCCCGCATCGGCATAATGACTGTGCAAAATATCAGGGACTTTGTCGCAGCGAGCAAAATGATTCATGGTATTGTCAATGAAGGCATCGAGATGATCCCAGAGTTCCTCCTTAGGAAGATAGGCTTCTGGTCCTGCTTCTATGCGAACAATCCGCGATTTTTCTGTTAATGTTTCTTCACGCTGCGCGTAGTCATCTGAAATGCTCGGATCAATGATTCGACGGGTGAATAAATCAATTTGTTCGATTTGCGACTGACTGCTCAACGCGCGAGCTAGTTCAACGACATAGAGCGTTTGTCCTCCGGTATCGGCATCATCGCCGAGTTCTAATGCATGCCCGCGTATTAAACCATGAACACTGATTAATGCGATGTAGAGATTTTCAGTGGCTTGAGTCATATGGCAGCAACCCGGTATTTGGTTTCAATAAATGAAAGGATGCGTTTTAATAGGGAATTAAAGAGAAGCAAATTTCGAAAATGCTTGGGATAATAAAAATAATAGGAAGCGACAACACTAGTGAAGATACTTATTACCTCAGTATTAATCGATCAGGTAAAATAATTAATAACTGATAATAAAATATTCGTGTGGTTTATTCAATCGTTGATTAGTAGAGTCAGCAGCTCCCGCTAAGCGTCCCATTCCTTCGTAAATCTAGTTTAATGGGTTAATATTATCAAATTTAGCATGGGTATAGATGGCAGCAGAACCAATGAAATTTGAACTTTTAAATACGGAACAAAAATCTCGTCGTGGGCGAATGTTGTTTGCGCGTGGCACCGTAGAAACGCCTGCATTTATGCCGGTGGGTACTTATGCCACAGTGAAAGCGATGTCGCCAGAAGAGCTGGTTGGCTTAGGTGCAGAAATTGTCCTCGGGAACACTTTCCATTTGATGTTGAGGCCCGGTACTGAAGTGATTAACGCACACGGTACGTTGCATGATTTTATGCACTGGGATAAGCCGATATTAACGGATTCAGGCGGTTTTCAAGTATTCAGTTTGGGCGCTTTACGCACGATTACTGAGCAAGGTGTGCATTTTAAATCCCCGATTAATGGCGCCAAAATTTTTATGGGGCCGGAAGAGTCAATGGCAGTACAGCGCGATTTAGGTTCTGATATTGTGATGATTTTTGATGAATGTACGCCTTATCCCGCGACTGAGAACGAAGCCAGAGAGTCGATGGAATTGTCCTTGCGTTGGGCGCAACGCAGCAAACAAGCCCATCAAGGGAATCCTAATGCCTTATTTGGAATAGTGCAGGGTGGAATGTATCTCGACCTGAGAGATGTTTCGTTACAGCATTTGCTTGAAATTGGATTTGACGGTTATGCCTTGGGTGGTCTTTCGGTAGGAGAAAGCAAGGATGAAATGAAAAGGGTTCTTGATCATATTACCTCCGCAATGCCCTCTCACAAACCCCGATATCTCATGGGGGTTGGTAAGCCTGAAGATATTATTGAAGCGGTGCGGCGTGGTATCGACATGTTTGATTGTGTTATGCCGACAAGGAATGCGCGCAATGGTCATTTGTTCACCACGGCAGGCGTTATTCGTATAAGAAACAGTCAGTATGAAAAAGATACTCGTCCTCTGGATGAACGATGTGGATGTTATACCTGTCAGAACTATTCACGATCCTATTTGCGTTTTTTGGACAAAAACAAGGAATTATTGGGTGCGCGTTTAAACAGTATTCACAATCTCTATTATTATCAGGATTTAATGCGTAATATACGCTCGGCCTTGAATGAGGGGGAATTCCAGGCATTCATACAAGAATTTTATTCTGCGCGCTCGCAAGCGGTGCCTGATATGGCATAATACGGCCCCTGAATTATAACAGCTTGGGAATTCTAGCAATCTGGGTTCTGTTACGTTGTTCGGGATGCAATATGTGAATATTGGACAGAGTTTGACTAAAATAATCGATTAGAAAGGAAAATACATGAGTTTTTTCATATCAGATGCAATGGCAGAAGGTGAGGCAGCGGTAGGTGCGGCGGGTTCATCAGGTGCTGAAAGTTTTATGGGTTTAATTCCGTTGGTCGTCGTTTTTATCATCTTTTATTTCTTATTGATGCGCCCTCAGATTAAGCGCGCCAAAGAGCACAAAAAATTAACTGAATCGGTTAATAAGGGTGATGAAGTTAGCACAAGTGGTGGCATATTAGGCAAAGTTGTCGATGTGAATGATAACTTCGTGACCATGGAAATTGCGGACAATGTGAAGGTTAAAGTTCAGCGTCAGTCTATTGCGACTTTATTACCTAAAGGCACTATCTAGTATCTAACACTGTTGCTAAAACGTTAGTGAAAGCCACCTACTAAAACCTGGCGAGACCAATGATTAATCAATACCCTGTTTGGAAATACCTTCTGCTTGTACTTGTTATTATTATAGGAGGTCTTTACGCATTACCCAATTTATATGGCGAAGATCCTGCTATTCAAATTTCTGCGACTCGTGGGGCCGCGCTTGATACCGTGACCGTAGACCAAATTAGGGATAGTTTGAGTCAACAGGATATTACTCCAAAAAGTATTGTTCTTGGCGAAGCTCAGATCATGATTCGTTTTGCTGGTACTGAGGTACAGTTAAAAGCGCAAGATATTATTCGGGACAAATTGAGTAATGACTATGTCGTTGCGCTTAATCTCGCACCTTCTACACCGCAATGGATGCGAGATATTCAGGCATTGCCGATGTATCTTGGTTTGGATTTGCGTGGTGGGGTTCATTTTTTAATGCAAGTGGACATGGATGCGGCGGTTACCCAAGCATTGGAAAGATATAGAGGTGATTTTCGTACGCTATTAAGAGAAGACAAAATCCGCTATTTGGCGATTACTCGAGAGGGGGATGTGCTCGACGGAACGGGTGTTATCCGTCTTAAGTTTCGCAAAGAACAAATTCGCACAGATGCACGTCGTTTAATCAAAAAAGAATTTCAGTTATTAGAACTCCGTAATGAAGAAGATGAGAAATATTTTTATCTTCTTGCTGCTATGGCACACAGAGAAATTATTGAAACGCAAAAACTTGCTGTACAGCAAAATGTAACTACGCTGAGAAATAGGGTCAACGAGCTCGGTGTTGCTGAACCCGTTATTCAACAGCAAGGACTTGACCGAATTGTGGTGCAATTACCCGGTGTCCAGGATACGGCACGCGCTAAAGAGATTCTCGGTGCGACTGCTACGCTTGAATTTAGAATGGTGGACGAAGAGCATAGTGTTGCAACGGCAATAAAAGGTCGAGTTCCTCCGGGCACTAAGCTGTATCGTGAGCGCAATGGCGATCCCATCTTGTTAATGAACGAAGTCATGTTAACCGGTGATTATATCGTTGACGCATCTTCAGGCATAGATTCGCAGACCGGTGGGCCAAAGGTCGATATTTCTCTTGATAGCAAGGGCGGTAGATTATTTACCAATGCGACGAAAGATAATGTTGGCAAATTGATGTCAGTGGTTTTTATTGAAACTAAGACCGATAGAAGAACCATAAATGGTGAAGTGGTCAGAACCAAGCGCAAGGTTGAAGAAGTGATTAACGTGGCGCGAATTCGTGAACGCCTAGGAAGTCGGTTCCAAATTACGGGTTTGGATAGTACGGGGGAAGCGCGAGACTTAGCCTTGTTACTGCGCGCAGGAGCACTTGCCGCACCGATTGATATTGTTGAAGAGCGTACGGTAGGGCCGAGTTTGGGGCAGGATAATATCGATCAAGGATTTAGATCCGTTATTATTGGCTTTGCCTTAGTTCTTGTCTTTATGGTGATGTTTTATCGGGGTTTTGGTTTAGTGGCAAATGTTGCGTTGACACTAAATTTAGTTTTTATCATTGCTGTTCTGTCCATGTTGCAAGCGACGCTTACCTTGCCCGGTATTGCCGGTATTGTATTAACTGTGGGTATGGCGGTCGATGCGAATGTATTGATATTTGAACGCATACGTGAAGAACTACGGGCAGGAGTGAGTCCACAAAGTGCTATTGATGCAGGTTATAGTAAGGCGTTTTCGACCATCGCCGATGCAAATATAACGACGTTGATTGCTTCAGTTGTGTTGTTTGCGGTGGGCACAGGGCCTATTAAAGGCTTTGCCATTACCCTTTCTATTGGCATAATCACTTCAATGTTTACTGCTATATTTGCAACTCGCGCTATTGTTAATTTGATGTATGGCGGTAAGAAAATTAAGAAACTTTCTCTCTAAACGGAATCCAATCATGCAATTATTGAAAAACGTACCAAAAATAGAATTCATGCGACTGAACAAAATCGCATTAGGAATTTCAGGTTTTCTATTGCTTGTTTGTCTGATTTCGATAGGTGTACGCGGATTAAACCTCGGTATTGATTTTACCGGGGGAACCTTAGTTGAGGTTGGTTTTCAGCAAAGTGCGGATCCAGAAGAAATACGTAATGTATTGAACAACGCGGGCTATGATGATGTGGTTGTCCAGCATTTTGGAACCTCAAAAGATATATTAGTTCGTTTACCTCCGCAAGCAGAAGGCGTGAGTAACGCGCAGCTGAGTTCTAAGTTGTTAGAGATTTTACAGACTACCTCTAGCGAAAGTGTGGATTTAAGACGTGTTGAATTTGTGGGGCCGCAAATTGGTGATGAGCTGGTTGAAAAAGGCGGAATGGCGATGTTGGTTGCGCTTGGCTGCATACTGATTTATGTCTGGATACGATTCGAGAAACGTTTTGCAGCAGGTGCTATTGCAGCATTGATTCATGATGTCATCTTTACGATGGGCATATTTTCTATTTTCCAGCTGGAGTTTGATTTAACGGTACTTGCCGCGATACTTGCGGTAATAGGTTACTCACTCAATGATACCATCGTCGTCTTTGACCGAGTACGGGAAAACTTCCGTAAGATGCGTAAAGGGACACCTGAAAAAATAATGGACAGATCTGTCAATCAAACCTTAGCTCGAACCTTAATGACCTCTTTAACGACGTTAATTGTATTGATTGCACTTTTTGTATTTGGTGGAGAATTAATTCATGGCTTTGCAACCGCGTTGATTATCGGTGTCGTCGTTGGAACCTATTCTTCTATTTACATTGCCACTGCTTCGGTGCTTCTACTCGGTGTTACTAAGCAAGATTTAATGCCGCCGGAGAAAGAGGGTGCTGACTCAGAACCCGTTATGTAGTAAGAACGTTTTAGTTAAAATACCCATTTTACGGGTATTTTAACTTCTGCCTCATCCCTAAGTTTTCGTTCCTCTATACCGTAAGATATTCATCGTTTTTTCGATTCCATATCTGGAATATATTAAGCTCAAACTCTGTAGGAAGTTGGTCGTTATAGATTAGGTATAGCGCTATTCTGAGCGATGAATAAAATAGGGGGATGAAATTTTTTTTCAAGATGAATATTCTGAGATTTTTATTTTATTTTACATCGTATGCTTTGTTAGCCTCATTGGTGGCATTGCCTTCCTGTGTACAAGTTCCTACTGAGGAGATTTCTGCTAAAATCCAATACCGTATAAGTACTCAAGCAGCAAAAGATAAAATTCTTAACGCAGATGTCAAAATCAGCATGGTCGGAGACATTATGCTGGGAGGCACCGCGGAAGAAATATTTGTTAAAAACGGTTATAACTATGCGTTCGAAGAAACACGCCATTTGTTACTCGATTCTGCCATTGCCTTTGGTAATTTAGAAGGCGTATTGGCGACCTGGGGGATTTCTGATCCGAAAAAGACATATAATTTTATGAGCCCCCCCCAAAAATCTGCTGCAGCGTTAAAGTATGCCGGTTTTGATATTTTTTCTATCGCAAATAACCACATTTTGGATTATGGTGTAGCAGGTATGTATCAAACCATGCGAGCCTTGGAAAAAGAGGATATGCGCCATGTCGGCGGAGGGACAACGGTTAAAGAGGCGAGAACGCCACGAATAATGGAAGTGGATGGGCATAAAGTTGCGTTTCTTGCGTATTCATTAACTTATCCCACGCAATTTTGGGTCACGGATGAGCATCCTGGTGTCGCCTACGGAAATCAAAAACATGTGGTTGAAGATATCAAATCAGCTAAAAAAATATCCGACCTAGTGTTAGTTTCTATGCACTGGGGTAGGGAGTCGACGACGGAATTGCGTGATTATCAGAAATCTATTGGACGGGCTGCTATTGATGCCGGAGCTTCAGTCGTTATGGGTCATCATCCACATATTTTACAAGCTGTTGAGCATTACAAAGACGGAATTATTATGTACAGCCTTGGTAACTTTGCATTTGGGTCTTATAGTCAAAAAGTTGATTCTAGCGTTGTCGCTCAAGCCTATTTTAAAAATAAAAAATTAGTGAAAATGCAATTTTGGCCTATCTATGTGCGCAATACAGATGTGCTATTCCAGTCAAAAATCCTCGAAGATGAAAAAGCTGACAGCGTCGTTCAGCACTTACAAGAAATTTCAAAAGATAAT
>Ga0256830_1002133_pt1 | contig 13302 bp, 15 predicted proteins | sample 128326metaG_FD_190537 | JGI IMG/M metagenome (GOLD analysis project Ga0256830, IMG submission 190537) | Hydrothermal vent microbial communities from Lau Basin, Pacific Ocean - 128-326 | ecosystem: Environmental > Aquatic > Marine > Hydrothermal vents | place: Pacific Ocean: Lau Basin | collected...
GTGAAGGGCTGAAACTTTTTATGAAATTTTCATAGAAAATCTTAAATAATTTTATATTGCCATCCTCAGAGATGGCACCATGGATGAGAGGCAGAGGCTCACCATATCCATCGGCAGCGACATGAAGGAGATGCTCAGGAAGTACAAGAGGCTGACCGGCAAGAGCCACTCCGAGATAGTGAGGGAGGCGCTGAGGAGCCACTTTGAGCACCTTGAGGAGATGAGGTACGACTTCAACCCCGAGAGGGCGAGGCTCTACTACGAGATGCTCGCGGGCGGAGAGCACGTGATTCTTGACATAGACCACTGGATTCTCTTCCTAAGGGAGCTGAACAGCGCTAACGACTCAGCCTTCTGGGAGGACCACCGCCGAGTAGCGCGCTCCCATGCGGAGCAGTTCAGGCAGCGCCGCATTCCCCCTGCGGAGGTTCTGAGGCGCCTGGAGGCGTGCAACTTCTTCACGTTGAGCAGGAGCTCGGATAGGGACTTCACCTTAGTGCTGAGCTCCGAGGTGACGAAGAGGTTCATAAAGACCTTCTTAGAGGAGGTGTTCGCGGGCATGGGGATTGAGGTTGAGGTCAGGGAGGACTACTCAAAGCTCAGGCTGAGGCTGCTGGACCCGAGTCACGGGGAAAACGCGGACAGGGAGGTTGCCGGGGAGAGCAGCATGAACAGCACCGCAAGCGTGTGAGGGGCGGCGTGCTCAGGAACCTTCCCCGCGCCTACTCCTGCACGTAGCTTCTGCCGAACCTGAGCGCCTCTTCAGCACGCTGCAGCTCCCTGCCCAGGTACATCGCGTGGGAAATCTCGCCCACCAGTCCGAGGCGCAGCAGGGTGTCGCAGATGTCCGCCGCCTTATCTCCAACCACCACCTGCGCCTTTCCCTCCGCGTGGTGGACGCAGTATATCCTGTCATCCACGTATATCTTGAAGTACCCCTTAGCATCCCGGCGCTTCGGTGCTCCACGGCGAGCCTCAACCCTCTCCGCCTCCCTCACCTCCCGAGGTACAGGCTCACGCCTGAGCCGCTTGTCCTTGCACACCAGCAGGGTGACCCCCAGGTCCTTCGGTGGCGCCCTCCGCCTCCCTGCCAGGAACATCATCTTGGCTGCAACGCTGAGCTCCCGCACGCTCCCCAGGGTCTTCGCACTCGCCTCGGGGGTGAAGAGTATGCTCGCCCCCACCTCGGCGGCGATGCCGGCGAGGAGGGCATTGACCCCCGCAGAATCAGCATCAACAAGCTCGGCTACATTTCCAGAGCCGAAGAGCATCACCCGCTCGGGGTTGCGCCTGCCAAAGGTGCGGTAGGCGGCAACACTCTCCACGAAACCGAGGTTAAGGGGCGACACCAGCGGGTCTGCAACAACCCTCTCAAACCCCTGGTCCTCAGCCAGGGTGATGTTCTCCTCAAGCAGAGCCACCCGCTGCTCCGCCCTCACTGGCACCTCCCCACCCCGCCTGGGTATAACCACGCACGGGGTTGAGACACCCGAGAACTCCTTCAGGAGCTCGTGGTCAAAGCTGAGTATCAGCTCCGCCCCCGCATCTATAGCCGAGGCGATGTTGCGCGCATCCATGGTATCCACGGCCACAGGGGCGCCCAGCGGCTCAAGCAGCTCTATGAGCTCAGCCACCCTGGAGGGGGCAGAGTCCATGAACCCCAGGTCTATTATGTCCGCGCCGCTGCGCAGGAAGTACTCGGCTCTCTCCAGCACCCTCCTGTCATCAAGCTCCTCCGCCCCGCAGATCTCGGCAAGCACCCGCATAGGGAAATCCCTGCCCACCGCAACCCCGCCGATCAGCATGTTCCTCCTGCGCTTCAGCAGCCGCTCCCTCTCCTTGGACGCATCCACCCGCTTGAGCTCCCGCAGGGCGCGTGCGATAACCTCGTCCTCCAGCACCACATCCGCCGGCTCCCTCGTTGACAGCCTGACCCTGTCCAGGTTCCTGAGGAGCTCCTCTAAGTCAGCTATATCCTTGGTGCCCTTGTACACCGGCACCCCCGCAACCTCCGCCACCTTTCCCACATCCCCCCGCACCATCCCGGGAACGAGCACCAGGTCAGCCTCCCTGACCCTCCCCAGGCTCCTTGAAATCTTGGCGGGGGTGAGCAGGCTCGCCACCTCCTCCTCAGCCACGTGCACCCTGGCGCCGAAGCGCCTGGCAACCTCCACCGCCCTCGGCGCCGCAAGCTTCCCCGTAACTATCAGCACCCTCACATTCCATGGCAAGGGTTTTTAACAAGAGGCTGGCTTACTAAGCCACATGCTCAGCTCCAGCATGCGCCACAGGTTTGAGCCCCTTGTCACGCCCGTAGCCAGAGCCATCGCAGCCTCGGGGGCGCCCCCCAACCTGCTCACCCTCCTGGGGTTCGCGCTCGCCATAGCCTGCGGGGTGATGCTCGCCTACGGCAGGCTCCCAGAAGCGCTGCTCCTGCTGCTCCTCTCCGGCGCCCTTGACGTCGCAGACGGAGCCGTCGCCAGGGTAAGCGGACGGGCGAGCTCAGGGGGCGCCTTCCTGGACTCTGTCACAGACAGGTACTCCGACGCCGCGGTGGTTATAGGGCTGAGCATGTACACCCAGGCGTACCTCCTGGGGATGCTCGGGCTGCTGGGGTGCCTGATGGTGAGCTACACGCGAGCGAGAGCAGAGAACTTCATACCCAGGTGCGACGTGGGCATCGGGGAGCGTGCGGAGAGGATGATGCTGGTAGCCGCGGGGCTGCTCCTCTCCATAGCGGGGGTGGTTGAGCCCCTCAGGGGAATGTACTACACCCTGCTCCTCCTCACCCTGCTCGCCCACTCAACCGCCATAACCAGGATAAGCTTCACCCTCACCGCCCTGAAGTAGCTACTCGGGCGTAGCCCAGCACTCCTCGTCGTGGTACATCTCCTCCCCCAGCTCCACCTCTCCCCTCACCGCCGGAGCCGGCTCCTCAGCCGCCTCCACCCTGCAGAAGGCTGACCTGAACCAGTGGTGGTCGCACCTGCTCCCCAGCACCTTCACCACCCGCAGCTTCTCCTGGTACCTGAAGAAGTTTGACTCCTCGCAGGGGTAAACGCTGAACCTCCTGCGTATGTCCGTTATGGCAAACCCCATCTCCTGGAGAACCCCCTGGATGCGGTACCACTTCCCCACCCCGGCCTCAAGGGTTGTCAGCCCGAAGTATCCCGAGCAACCCCTGCCCCTCAGCCCCTCAGCACCGCGGGAGAGGAAGAGGGTTATCCCGGGCAGGGTCTCAACGGGGTCGGTGACGAACACATCAAACTCCCCCGCGAGCTCCTCCGGCAGGGGTTTGCGCACATCGTAAACCTCAGCCTCAAGCTCGGCATCCAGCTCAGACGCCGCCGAATTTATGAACTCCACCACCCTTGAGTCGGCGTCCAGAGCGTGCACCCTCTTCGCCACCCCGGTGAGCGCCAGGGCGATGCTGAGCAGGTCGTCGTCCCCTATGAGGAGGATGCTTCTCCCGGCAACATCCCCGCGCTCAAGCATGAAGCCCGCCCTCAGGAGCACGTCCTCCGGGGCTATGTACCCCTGGTCGTACTCCTCCAGCGGGAGGGGGCGCCCGCGCACCATCCTGAGGAACTCATCCGCAAACTCCAGCTCCGGCAGCGCGTAGCCCCTGCCCCCGCATGCGCCGCACCTGAACTCCGGAAGCCCTCCCCCCAGCCTCGCCGCCTCCCTCCTGCCCGCCTCGGTGAGCTCAAACCTCGTGCCGCGCCTGGAGATAAGCCCCTCCGCCTCCAGCCTCTCCAGCACCTGGCAGAACTCCCTCAGGGTGCCATCCTGGGAGTCTATCAGCTCCCACGGGGAGGCAGGGGAGCGGTAAAGCCGGCGCAGCACCTGAGCCGCGGCTCTGGGAAGAGGTGGCATCGCTACCCCCGGGTGAGCACGTAGTGCTTGTAGGAGCGGGGCCTGAAGTGCTCTAAAAAGAGGTTGAAGGCTCTCTCGGTTTTGTTCTGGTCCCCGCAGGTGAAGATGTCCAGATTAACTATCCCGTACTCCGGCCAGGTGTGGAGGGACACGTGGGATTCCGAGATTAACACCACGCAGGTAACTCCGTAGGGCTGAAACTGCCGGTACACCGAGCTTATCTTCGTGAGCCCTGCCTCCTCTATGACCTTCTCCGTTATCTCCCTCACCCTGTCCTCGTAGGATATCAGCTCCCTCTCCACGCCATAAAGCTCTGCTATGATGTGCTTCCCTATGACTGTCATCGTCATCACCCATCCATCTCACCTGCCAGAGCTGGTATAAAAGCAATTGTGGAGCTGTGCAGGTAACGTGGTGCTAACTTAATTAAGTAATATTATACCAGAAAAAATTTTCGGCACGCAGATGGGCGACACCCCAGGTGCGGGTGGCAGGGAGGTGCACCTCCCGCCTCCGCCTCACGTGCTTCTGGCACGGGGCTGAAGCCAGGCATCGCTTTACCCCCGCAATAAGAAGAACCTCCTTCTCAGCATCCCCAGGAGAGCCGCCGAGGAGAGCAGAGCCAGCGTGCCTCCCGCCGGGAACTCGGGCATCGCCACAGGGGGGCTCGCAAGGGGCTGGTAGTCTATGTTGCTGGCGTCTATGACGTAGGGGGCGTCGCAGATGCTATCACCGTTCGCATCCCCGCAGACATCGCTGTACCCGTCTCCCGAAGGTGTGCCCCAGTAGTTGCCGCCCGTTGAGGTGTTCCAGATGCTTGAGGAGTTGCTCACCCACGCCCCTTCACCGCTGGTGTTAAAGAGGTTGCCGTAAATCAGGTTACCATCGCTGTAGGAGAGCGCTATGCCGGTGACGCCCCAGATAAGGTTGCCCGCTATGGTGTTGTTCCAACTCTCCATCAGCCCTATACCAAGGGAGGCGTTTATGGTGTTGCCCCTTACCACGTTGGCGTCCTCCCAGCGCATGAGTATCCCGCCTCCCGTGGCGAATATCACGTTGCCGGCAATGAGGTTGTTGCTGCTGGGCGCCTCTGCTACGACTACAATACCCACATAGCACCCCGAGATGGTGTTGTTGGATACCTCAACACCCGAGCTCGCCTCTATGGAAATCCCCGGAACGGCGCTGGTACACTCTACGGTGTTCCCGGAAACCACACTGTCACGCACGTAGGAGAGGGCAATCAGCCCCAGCCAGGATGGTGGGAGCAGCTCTGGAGAGGTGCCGTTGAAAATCCAGGTCTCCCTTATGGTGTTGTTGAGAACCCTCACCCCGGTGATAGTTGAGTAGGGGTACAGGTAGTCGTCAACCACTACATTTAAAGGGGTGTCTATCAGCTCCGAGTCGGTGAGCACCGTGCCATTCCCGCCGAGAGTGAGGGTGGAGTTTACGAGCCTGCTGACGCTCAGAGCAGAGGCGCTGCCACTGAGCGCCACACCGGCGGGTGAAACCTCATTAAACCCACACCCGTAAACGCTGAGGTTGCGGATGGTGACGTTCCCCCCGGTAGCATAAATCGCAGCCTCACGGTCGCAGGTTATGCTGTGACCTCGCCCGTCAAGGAGCACGTTTGAGGCAGAGATGTTTATGCAGAGCCCGGCATCGTAGCTGTACGGCTGAAACAGGTCAGCAGAGAGGTAGTAAGCTCCTGGGGCATCTATTACAGCACCGCATGCGCTTATTTCCTGAGCTGCTGAGGGAGACGATAGCGTTAAAACCGCTAAAACCGCCACAAAAAAGCTCAGGACCCGTGGCAGCATGTGAATCACCATACCAAGTGAATCACGTGGGTATTTAATTTTTTCGCCCTGCAAAGATATTTGTAAGGGTAAATGCCGCATGAAGGCGGCAAACCAGGTGCCAGGAGCGCTCCCTGCCTCTTCCGCCAATATTCTTTGGGTACGTTAGGCAGGGCGCAGTTAGATATGCATCTAACCGCAGGGGAAAGGAGCTACCTGCTCAAGCCCGATGTGGGCACAGCGCGCGTGCTCTCCGACCCCACCAGGATAAGAATCCTTGAGATACTTGAGGAGCAGGGGGAGGCGAACACCACCCAGCTCGCCGAGGCTCTGGGGGTGTCAAAGGCGACGGTGAGCCACCACATGAAGATACTGCAGAATGCTGGAATAGTTGAGGTGGTGCGCACGGAAGGCGGGAGCGGAATACCGAAGAAGTACTACGCCCTCAGGGTGGGCGTGATAGAGAAGCTCGGAAGGGGTGTGGAGGCGCAGAAGAGCTTTGAGAGGCTGCTCCACGGAGGAAAGCTGCGGCGCACCCTGGGGGATGAGGTAAACCTGCACTTCCTCCGGCTGTACATGAGCGCGCTGCTGCAGGCTGGCATAGACGCTGACGACGTGCTTTACGACACGGGTTACTGGCTGGGAAGCCAGGTAATGGCGGAGATGGTTGAAGGGCGGAATCTTGAAGAGGTGCTCACCTCCATAGCCAAGGTGTGGAAGCGGCTGAAGCTGGGGGTTGTGGAGGTTGAGGTGCTCGGGGAGAACGCGAAGCTCAGGGTGGAGGAGTGCTACCAGTGCATGCACATGCCGGCTATCGGGAAACCCCTGTGCAGCTCGGATGGCGGGGTTATAGCGGGAATCCTTGAGAAGAAGCTGGGCAGGAGGTTCAGCGTAAGGGAGGTAAAGTGCTGGGGTACCGGAGAGGAGAGATGCGAGTTTGAGATACGTGAAATAAAAGAAGAAGAGGGCTAAATTCTGGCGTTGAGCTCTTTCAGCAGCTTATCCAGGTCCAGCCCTCGCTCCTCCGCTACCTCCCGCAGGGTGCGCCTCATGGTTGCAAAGTCGCACTCGCAGATGTTGTGCTCAAGCAGGTAGTCTATGGCTCTGGGGTAGTTCCTGAATATCTCCCCAACCCTGGTATCGGGGGTTATCATCTCGCCACTAACACGCTTCTGGGGCAGCGCTCAACAACCTCCCTGCCAACGCTGCCCATAACCAGGCTCTTGCGCTCGGAGTGGGGACCCACAACCACGATGTCGGCGTCAACCTCCTCGGCAGTCTTTATTATCTCCTCCGCGGGATGCCCCAGCTTGACTATCTCCTTAACGTCTAAGTTGTAGTCCGCGAGAGCTGCGGTAGCGGACTGCAGCACCTTCCTGCCCGTCTCGGCAAGCAGCTCTGGCAGGTCCTTGCCCTCGCGCTTGAGGGTCTCAAGCACCTCCTTGAACTCGGTCTCGCCTATCAGGTCCCTGAAGTGGCTGTCCCCTATGTGGGACACGTAAACCAGCGAAAGGCTTGCACCCAGCCTGCTGGCAAGCTCGGCTCCAACCTTGAGAGCCTTCATGGAATCATCACTACCGTCAAATGCCACAAGTATGCTTTTCACGCCTCAAACACCTCCATCAAAATAATTTAAAAGGGGACGCAGGTTTGGCGCCCTGCGTCTGGTCCCTCAGAGTCCACCGTAGGAGAGGCCGTAACCGCCGCCGTAGCCACCGCCGTAACCACCGCCGTAGCCGCCTCCATAGCCGCCGCCGTAACCACCGCCGTAGCCGCCACCGTAGCCACCGCCGTAACCCGTGCCGGCGCCGCCTGCAGCACCGCCCAGGGTGACCTGCTCACCCTTGGAGAAGCTGTAGCCGACGATGAAGCTCAGCGCCATCGCCACAATAATAACGACTATGGCTATGTCGTTGCGCATGGCTATCACGCCTTTTTAATCCTGTACACGAAGGTTCCGCCGTCGGAGCGCTTCTCCACGATCTCATGCCCTTCCTTGTTGCACAGCGCCGTTATGGACTCCTCGGAGGATGGGTTATCAAACACCACCTCCAGTATGTCCCCGCTCTTTATCTTCTCCAGGGTCTTCATGGTGTACAGCTGCGGGTGCGGGCACACGTAGCCCTTGACGTCAAGCTGATACACCCCATCTTCCAGCTTCTTAACCTTCACAGACATCACCTCCTTACTCTATCTCTATATCAATATCCGCGGCTTTGAGCTTCCTCTCGGACCACCAGTTCATGAACCTCACAGCCACCAGCGCACCGCCGCCCATGCCCAGGAAGAACAGCCAGCCTCCGGGGTCACCGCCAGCAACGCGTATGTAGAAGGCACCTATGTTGCATCCCAGCGCCACTCTCGCACCGACGCCCATGAACACACCGCCCAGGAAGCCCCAGAGCGCCAGCTCCTTGGTGGGCTTCTTGAGCTTGAACTCCTTGTTGAGCAGCGCCATGACCATAGCACCGAAGATTATGCCCACCGACATGAGCAGCGCTGGATTCCACCAGGGGTCAGGCAGGCCGTTGCTCATACCGAAGTAGATGTTGTCCATCATGTTCCAGCCGAGCTTGTGGAGCACCCAGCCACCCACCTGCGCCTCCTGGGTGGTGATGTACCAGTAGCCGGGGTCAAACACCGTGCCTCTGGCTGACACTCCGCTCAGACCCAGAGCCTTGAGCGCATGCCCGAAGTTGCCGATGCCGAACTTGTACCTCAGGTTCTGCATCGCAAGCACGTGGAAGCCCGCGATTATGCCTATGAGCACACCCGCAATGGTGGTACGCTTTGAGGCGGTTATCATGTACCAGAAGCCCCTGAGCTCGTCCGAGAAGGTTGTCTTCACCTCACCGTCCGCCGCTGCGCTCGCCTTCTGCTGCACTATCTGCCTCATTATGCCCTTCCTGGCAACCACCACGTAGGCGAAGATGAACAGCAGGATTATGGGTATTATGGTGTTGATAAGGGAGTCAGCTATGAGCATCTTCGCCAGCCCTGGCTGCTTGGTGCCGTACAGCTTCTCCGCCATGGTGAAGGCGGGCCTCGGGAAGATGTAGTTCCTCAGAAGCTGGTCAAACCAGCCACCTATGTCCACGAATATCGCCTGTCCGAATATCATGGTGGTGAGAGCTATCACAGACGTGCCGTTGCCCTCGCCTATCTTGTAGAGGGTACCGGAAGCGCAGCCGCCCGCAAGCACCATTCCTATCCCGAAGATGAGCCCGCCGATGAGCTCATGCGGACCCAGCGGACCCGGGTGGAAGGTGCTCAGCCTGTACTCCGCAAGTATCGCCATGATAATGCTGAACACAGCCATGGCTATCATTATGCCCACGAACATCCTGGTTACGCCGATGGCGATGAGGTCACGCCACGCTGAGGCGAAGCAGAACCTGCCCCACTGCAGAAGCAGACCGTATGCGACACCAAACCACAGGTAGGTGACGATGTACATGTACACCGGGTGGACACTGTAGTACCACAGGCTCACTATCAGCATCAGTCCCAGTATAGAAAACGCCCAAAACATTCTCTTCCTGTCACTGTCGTCTGCCATCTCATCCCTTCCTCCTTAAGGTTATGTGTGGCATCGTGTAGCACTATACCCTCCTCCTATTTAAATTTTTCGAAAGGGTTGTCTGCTGGGTGAATATGCACATGCAGGCGATTTTTGCGTTAATTATCCTTATTCGTGCTCGTGTGCTTCTGTTATTAATCCCAAACACGGTAGTGCTGTAAACTGCATAAGCGTGCGGTTTTATCCACGGCGTAGCGTAGCAGGCATTTTTTTAAGTGCAGAAGTAGAACTGGTATCATGAGCAGGGTAAAGGTGGTAAGGCGTGGCGAGTGTGAGGCGGAAATAAACCCCGGCTCCGGGGCAATAAGGCTGCTGCTCAGAAGCGGGCTGATGGAGTGCATGCTGGTTGAGGTGGAGGCGGGCAAGGAGATACCCATGGAGTACTCCCATCCCGGCGAGGAGCTCAGGCTGGTGCTTGAAGGTGAGATTGAGGTTGAGGTGGAGGGGGAGCGCCACCTGCTCCGCCGTGGCGACTTCATGTGGTTTGACTCCAGCCAGAAGCACCGCATAAGGAACCCAGGTAAGGTTAGGGCTGTGTACTTCTCAGCCAACACCCCGCCGGCGATGCGCTGGGAGGGGTGAGGGGCATGAAGGTGCTGGGGCTGCGGTGCCGGGTGGCTCCCGAGATAGAGGAGTTCAGGCGAAGGGGTGCCCAGCTGCTCAGAGCAGATAGAATCGCCGGCAGGAGGCACCTTGAGTTTGCGGTGCAGCAGGCTGAGCGGGCGATGCGCAGGGGGAAGAGCATATGCAACGAGCTTCCCATGGAGGTCATGGTGAGAGCCGCAGCCACCAGGCAGATAGGCACGGCGATTGAGAGGCTGGGGGTGCGGGGGCACAGGGAGGTGGCTCTGGTGTGCGATGAGGTGCCGGAGGAGCTTCTCGCCAGGTATGAGTGCGCTCCGTGCGAGGATGTGCTGGAGCTGAGCCAGGAGAAGGTGCAGGAGCTTATGGAAGCCTACGGGATAGGTGAGGAGGAGGTTGAGGCTGCAGGGGGGTGCGGGAGCAGAGCCGAGGCGGTGCAGCTCTTGGTACTTGAGAGGATAGCCCTCATGTGGGTGGAGTAGCCTCAGAACCACAGGTAGCGGTGCTTCACCCTGAACATCCACCTCCTGGAATCAACCGCACGCATGTCTCTGTCGTAGAGGGTGGCATTCACGGTGTATATGCTCCTGCTCAGGGGCATCTCGGGGGTGCTCAGGTTAACCACCAGCTCCGTACTCCCGTTGAAGCTCACCCAGAACCACTCCCTGGGCAGCAGCACGGGCTCATCGTCATCCTCACTCCAGGGGTTGTTCTCCCTTATCAGGGAGACCCCGAGCATGCCGCTGAAGGGCGTGGTGGTGCTCAGCTTTATCCTCAGGCTGACGGGCTCCCCTCTGGCGTAGTAGATGCGGGAGGTGTTCATCTCATCAATCCAGGTGTAGTTGTAGCTGGCACGGTATATGCGCACGTGCCTGTTTGCAATCAGGGGCTCGTACCCCTGCTTGTCGTAGCCCATCAGGAAGATGAGGGAGGTGAAGTGGGTGCCCTTAACTCCGGGGGAGATGTAGTACAGGTAGGTGTCGGTTACAAACACCGTGCCTATCTCAAAGGTTATGTTCTCAAGCCCCGGAGGAGGCGCCTCTATGCGGTAGCGGGTTACGTTGTACCTCCAGTCACGGTAGTAAACCTCGTCCATCACCGCCACGTCCCTGGTGTAAACGTGCACCCCCTTCTCGTTCCTGAAGAGGGTGTAGGTCTGGTTGCCATCGTAGAGCTTCCATATGTCCCGGGAGCGCCTCTCCAGCCTGGCTGCGGCCGAGAGGTTGATGCCGTGCTCCGCGAAAATCCGCCTGAGCACCGGGAGCTCAACCCTGTCCCTGAAGCTCAGCACCCAGAGGCTGGCATCGCTCCTGCTCCAGAACACCGCAACCAGCTTGCTGGTATTCGCCTCGGTGACGTTCAGCACGTAGAAGCTCCTGTTGTTTGAGCTCACGTAGAACTTCGCGGGGTAGCCCATGAAGCTCCCCGAGCGGTTGTAGGTGTAGTAGGTGTACCACATGTCGTTCTCCCACAGCCTGCAGGGGACTGAGAAGATGTTGCCTATCTTGCCCAGCAGGTCGGGGGAGATGAGCACGTACCTTATGTGGTACTTCCTGAGAATCCGCTGGGCAGCGCTCTCGTCCCGCTGCTTCATGAACCAACCGTAGTCGCACATTACCCTGAGCTTCTGCCCGAGGGTGCCGTCAAGCATGGTGGGGAAGCCCGTGACCCCCTGGGTCCACCCGCCCTGGTCCCACCACACCATGACGCTCCCCGGCTCCTGCTTCTTCAGGTAGTGCAGAGCCTGGTTCCACTCGGGAGACATCGCGGGCCCAAGGCTCCAGGCGAAGTCGGTGGCGACCATGCTCATGCTGCCTAAGAGGAGGGAGGCGATGACCCACGCGGCAGCCCTGGGTCTGAGGTAGTGCTCCAGCCGGTAGAGCAGGTACGCCGCAAGCACTGCCATGGCAGGGCTGGCCAAGAAGGTGTACCGGATTGCGGCGTGCATCAGGTACAGGGAGCCCAGAGCCCAGGCGATGATTATCATCAGCTCCGGCCTCCGCTCCCTCATCCACTCCCAGGCGATGAGCGCCAGCCCTGCTGGAAACAGGTAGGCTATCAGCCTGAAGCGGTACTTAATCAGCCCGAGGGAGGTGGGCCTGAGCTCCGCGATGGTGTCGTAGGGGAATCCCGTGGGCTTTACCAGCCCGTATCCTGTTATGAGCTGCTTTATAAGCACAGGCATGGGGAGGAGCACCCAGGCGGCAGCGAGGGCGGCTCCCGCTATGGGCAGGAGAAGGAGGCGGTGCCTCCTCAGGAGGTGCAGCAGCAGGGAGAAGCCCAGGGCTGAGAAGCTTATGGCGAGCAGCTCCTGGCTGGTGTCCCACCTGGTGGGCTGGAAGAGCACGCTGAGCTTTATCATGGCTATCCCCGTGAGCACCGCAACCGAGAACCTGAGCATGAGCCTCGTGTCGCTCCTGCGCCGCAGGAAGAGCAGGAGGGAGTGAGCCGCCAGGAAGGCTGCCAGCACCACGAAGGCGAAGAGGTGCCCGTTCCACACGAAGCCGCTGAGCCCCAGCATGACTCCGGAGATAAAGGCGCACCTCAGGCGGCTCTCCTTCATGCTCCTTACGAAGAAGTAAAAGGCGAAGATGGCGAAGAACAGGAAGAAGGCGTCGCCCCGGTAGTACCCGGCAACGCTCCTGCTGATGTTGGCCGGCATCAGGGCGAGGAGCATGGCGCCGTAGAAGCCCGCCCTGGGGCTGGCGGCCTCCCTGAGGAGCAGGTAAACCGGCACTAAGGTGAGGGAGCCGATGAGGGCGGGGGTGAGGAAGAAGCTCTCCCTGAAGCTCAGCCCGAGCAGCCACCCCGCAAGCTTGTGCACCACCACGGAGACGTAGTACAGCCCGAAGGGCTCCACCACGTAGGCGCCGTAGGGGTAGTTGGAGAGCATCCAGAGGATGGGCATCTCCCCGGTCTTTGCTATGTACTCGGACACCCTGAAGTGGTGCCCAGGGTCAAAGGCGAGGAAGTAGCCGTACTGCTCGTACCTGAAGGTTGCCATGCGGATGAGAAACCCGATGACCACCACGAAAACCAGCACCAGAACCTCTCTGCGGCTCACCGCTCCTCACCCTCCACACCCCTCGCCCGCTCCTCGTAGTAGAGCTCCGTGGCATACCCGTGGCGCCTGAGCAGGCGGTCTGCCTCCTCTAAGGAGCGGGTGCCCCTCACTATGCGGGCAATTCTGCTCATCTCGGCCACTGCCTCGGGGAGGAAGTACAGGGTTACCACAGACATCGGAGTAAGAAAAACCCTGCGGGAGCCCTTCCTTATCCTGCAGTGCCCGTACTTACCCTTGGCTGCCTCCACCACCAGCCTGCTCGCCTCCGTGGCGGTTCTCTCAGCTATGCGCTCCATCACCTCAACGTCCTCGGGAACAGCCCCCACCGCCCCCAAGAAGGCTCCCCGCCCCATGAGCCAGGCGATGTTGCGGTTTAGCTCCTCTTGGGTTAGCTCACCGTC
>Ga0256830_1002134_pt1 | contig 13302 bp, 10 predicted proteins | sample 128326metaG_FD_190537 | JGI IMG/M metagenome (GOLD analysis project Ga0256830, IMG submission 190537) | Hydrothermal vent microbial communities from Lau Basin, Pacific Ocean - 128-326 | ecosystem: Environmental > Aquatic > Marine > Hydrothermal vents | place: Pacific Ocean: Lau Basin | collected...
CGGCCACCGTACTCGCCTTCCGGCCCGCGCGGCGGGAGGGATACGGGCGCCTGCGGCTGGCGGAGGACGGCAGGCTGCTCGAGATCGTCGAGGAGCGGCATGCGGAGCCGGAACTGCTCGCCGGAGCCCCCTGCAATGCGGGGGTCATGCTGCTGGAGCTCGAGGCCGCACGCCCGCTGCTGTCCCGCCTGCCACTCCGGCCCGAGAAGGGGGAGTCCTATCTCACCGATCTCGTCGCGGCGCTGGTCGCCGCCGCGCGCAGCTGTGTGGCGGTCGAGGCCGATCCCGAAGAGGCGCTCGGCGTCAACAGCCAGCGCGAGCTGGCCGAGCTCGAAGCCGTCTTCCAGCGTCGGCGGCGGGAAGCGATGCTGGAAGGCGGCGTGATCATGCCCGTCCCGGAAACGGTGTTCCTCGCCTTCGATACCGAGATCGGCCCGGGAGCGGTGATCGAACCGCAGGTGGTGTTCGGACCCGGCGTGCGGATCGCCGCAGGCGCCAGGGTGCGCAGCTTCAGCCATCTCGAAGGAGCGGAGGTGGCGGCAGGTGCCGTGGTGGGTCCCTTCGCCCGGCTGCGGCCCGGCAGCCGCCTCGGCGAGGGCGCGCGCGTGGGCAACTTCGTCGAGACCAAGAACGCCGTGCTCGGAACGGGTGCGAAAGCCAATCATCTGGCCTATCTCGGGGACGCGACGGTGGGCGAAGGCGCCAACATCGGTGCCGGTACGATCACCTGCAACTACGACGGCGTGGCCAAGCATCGCACCGAGATCGGCCGGCGTGCCTTCGTCGGCTCCAACAGCGCGCTGGTGGCACCGGTTCGGATCGGTGCCGAGGCCATCGTCGGGGCCGGCAGCACGATCACCCGCGACGTACCGGACCGGGCGGTGGCGGTCGCGCGGGGCAGCCAGCAGGTCAAACCCGGCCGCGCGCCGGACCTGCGGCAACGTTTCGCGAGACGCCGCGCGGAGAAAGCGGCGAAGGAGTAGGGGGCGGCGGGACGAAGCCGCGAGCAGGGAGGAAGAGGGATGCGAGCGATCGTTCTGGCGATGCTGTTCCTGTCCTGGGTGACGGTCACGGCCCTCGCCGGGGGGCTGGACGACATCAGGAACGGCAATGCGGCGTACCGCGAAGGGCGTTACGAGCAGGCGGTGGAGTTCTTCACCTCCGCCATCGTTTCCGGCGAGCTCGACGTGGAGGCGCTGGCCATCGCCTACAACAACCGGGGCGTGGCCTACGACCAGCTCGGCGACTACGACCGGGCGGTGGCCGATTACCAGGAGGCCCTCTCCCTCAAGCCCGACGATACCATGGCCCGTCGCAATCTGCGGGTGGTGCTGGTGCGGCGGGGCGTTGCCCTCGCCAATACCGGCGAGTACCAGCGGGCGCTGACCGATCTTTCGCGGGCCATCGAACTCGGCCCGGACAAGGCCATCGCCTGGCTGCGTCGTGCCCAGGTGCGGATGGAGAGTGGCGATCTGGAGGGCGCGGCGGCGGATCTCGTCGAGGCGCGACGTCTCGCGCCCGGGGATGAAGAGATCGTCCGCGCCGAACGGCGACTCGCCCGCCTCGGCGAGGCGGCGCGGCAGGCGGCGGTACAGCTCGCCACCGAGCGACAGCCGGAGCCGGCGGCGGCACCCGAGCCGGCGGCACCGGCGACCGCCGCGGCGCAGGCGCCGCCCCCGGCGACGTCGCCCGGCGAGGGTGCCGGGACCGCCGGGGAGGCGGCGCCGGAGGCCGCTCGCAGGACCGCCACCGCGCCCGGCGAAGGGGAGCCCTATCGCGCCCTGGCCGACGTCAACGTGCGCGCCGGACCCGGCAACGGCTATCCGGCACGGCGCATCGCCGCCAAGGGCACGGTGGTGCGCGTCGTCGGCGAGAAGCTGGGCTGGAAGGAGGTGATCTTCGAGGACGGCGGACGCGGCTTCATCTACCGCAAATGGCTGGAGCCCGTGAACGGGTCGGGCTGATCGAACGGCAGCCGCCGAGTTTGCACAACCCACGGTTTCGTCACTCTGCGTTCCGCTTGGCAAGAAAATAGCGGTGCTGTAAGGTTCTTCTTAACCATTGTGCGGTAATACTTGCTTTCACGAGCTTTTCCGCCCGGTCGGACGCCGCGGCGGGGTCGATTGAGCGTCGGAGGCGGTGTGCGTATCGGAAGACCGCAGGTGCTGGTCGGCTGGTTGATGGCCCTGATGCTGCTTGTGAGCGGTCCCGCTTGGGCGCGCCCGCCGAGCGCCGCCATCGTCATGGACGCCGACACCGGTGCGGTGCTCTACGCCGAGGCGGCCGATCGGCGAATCTATCCGGCCTCGCTGACCAAGATGATGACACTCTACATGGTCTTCGAGGCGCTCGAGAACGGTCGTCTGAAGCTCCGCGAACGGATCCGGATCTCACGGCGGGCGGCGGGCATGCCACCGTCGCGACTGGGGCTGCGTGCCGGGCAGTCGCTGACCGTCGAACAGGCGATCCTGGCCCTGGTGACCAAATCGGCCAACGACGTGGCGGTGGCCGTGGCCGAACGGCTGGCCGGCACCGAATGGCGTTTCGCCAAGCGCATGACCGCCAAGGCGCGGGCACTCGGCATGCGGCGCACCACTTTCCGCAATGCGTCCGGCCTTCCCAACAGCCGGCAGCGCACCACGGTGCGCGACATGGCACTGCTGGCGCGCGCTCTCGTGCGCGATTTCCCGCGCTACTACCGCTACTTCTCGCGCCGGAGCTTCGTCTTCAAGGGGCGCCGCTTCGGCAACCACAACCGGTTGCTCGGTCGGTACGCCGGTCTCGACGGCGTGAAGACCGGTTACATCCGGGCGTCGGGCTTCAATCTCGCGGCTTCGGCGGTCCGCAACGGGCGGCGGGTGATCGCCGTGGTGGCCGGTGGCCGCACCGCGCGTGCTCGCGACCGCCGGGTGGCGGACCTGCTCGATCTCGGCTTCCGCCGGCTCGAAAGCCGTCTCGTCGCCAACGCGCCACGGCCGCGCCCGCGCCCGGGTGGCATCGCCCTCGCGAGCCTTCCCGAGGCGGCGCCGCTGCCGACGGACGTCGCCTATCCGATCCCGCGGATGCGTAGCCGCCGCCCGATCCTGCGCGATCCGGTGGCGACGCCGGTGGCGGCACGCGGCGGCACGCGGCGCATGGTGGAGCGCTTCTACGGCGTGCAGGTGGGTGCCTATCTGCGGGCGGAGCAGGCCCGCAAGATCGCCTATCGTGCCCGCAAGCTGGCCCCCGACATCCTGCTCGACGCCAACATCGCCGTCAGCAAGCGGCGTGGGCGCAACCGTACCTTCTACCGGGCGCGCATCGTCGGACTCACGCTGACCGAAGCGCGCGAGGCCTGCCGGGTCCTCGAGAGCCGTCGTCAGGACTGTCTGGTGGTGACCCTGGAACGGCCGGTCCGGGTGGCGATCCGCTGAGGCCGCGGGGGCCGATCCCGGGCTCCCGCCCCGCCGGACACGGTCCGGGGCGCCGACAGGGGGCAGCGTCGTGCGTTCCGCGAACCCCCGCTTCCCTCTAGACTGACGCTCGGCGCAACCGAGAACCATCGATCGGGGGAAGACCGATGCTGCCCGAGACCTCTTCCTTCCGCGGCCGGGTCGCGGTGATCACCGGTGCCGCCCAGGGTGTGGGCGAGGCCACGGCTCGACTGTTCGCGGCCCGCGGTGCCGCCGGCCTCGCGCTCGTCGATCGTCAGGGGGAGCGGCTCGACGCCCTCGCCCACGAGCTGTCCGAGGAGGGCTGCCCGGCCGAGCCCATCTGCGTCGACCTCGCCGAGGTCGACGCCTGCTTCCGCGCCATCGACCGGGCGGCCGCCCGCTTCGGCTCGCTCCACTGCCTCGTGAACGCCGCCGGTCTCACCGACCGCGGCACCATCGAGGACACCACCCCCGAACTGTTCGACCGGCTGATGGCGGTGGATGCCCGAGCACCCTTCTTCCTGATCCAGCGAACCCTGCCCCACCTGCGACGTGCGGGCGGCGGCACCGTCGTCAACATCGTCTCCATCACGGTCCACGGCGGTCTGCCGCATCTCGCCCCCTATGTCGCCGCCAAGGGGGCGCTGGCGGCCATGACGCGCAACATCGCCGCCGCGCTGGCCCGAGACCGCATCCGTGTCAACGGGCTCAATCTCGGCTGGACCATGACACCGGCCGAGCACCGGGTGCAGACCGAACATCACGGCCTGCCCGAGGACTGGGCCGAACGCGCCGGACGGGAGCTGCCGTTCGGACGGCTGCTGACCGCCGCCGACGCCGCCCGGGCGATCGCCTTCCTCGCGAGCGACGAGAGCGGGCTCATGACCGGGGCGCTCGTGGATTTCGACCAGCAGGTGGTGGGCGCCTATCCGCTGCCGGCGGAAGCGTGAGCCCTCAGGCGCGCAGGGTCAGCAGCAGCGGCTGGTGGTCGGAGGCATCGGTTTCGCCGTCGATCCGAAGGTCCGCCACCTTCCCCTCGAGATCGCCGGCCACCAGGAAGAAGTCGCGGCAGTGCGGCCCCTCCGGCCACTGCACGCGATCGAAGATGCCGCAGGTGGGCGCGTGCGGCCGCGCTCCGTGGGCGAGGGCCCAGGCGTCCCGGAAGCCGGGTAGCCCGTCGGGCAGCGGATCGAGGAGACGACGGAACGCCTCCTCTTCGGGCCGGCAGTTGAGATCGCCGCAGAGGACGCAGCGCACCGGTCGCGGCCGGGTGGCGTAGGGACCGGTTCCGGCCTGCGGCGGCCGTGCGGCGTTGTCCGCCGCCTCCTGCTGGAGCTCCCGAAGGCGCAGGATCTGGGCGAGGCGCTGGCGCGCGCTGTGGTATTCGAGATGGGTGGTGATCACCCTGAGCGGTCCGGAGGGGGCGGCGACCACGAGCTCGGTGGCCTGGCGCGGCATGTGCAGGACGCCGGGATCGGCGGGCTGCGGCAGGAGATGGCGGAAGATCTGCCGCACGGGCAGGCGGGACAGTACCAGATTGCCGAACCGCCGATACGGGCCGGCCGCGCCGTCGCGCACCTCGAGGGCCGGCCCGTACACCGCCTCGTGGCCCGGAAACAGCCTCGCCAGTGCGGCCGGCTGGTCGCCGCCCGCGCCGCCGTCGAGCTCGGGCATGTGGCTCGCGACCTCCTGCAGGCAGATCAGATCCGGATCGCCGTTCGCCCGGATCACCCGGGCGATCCGCTCGAGATCGACTCTGCCGTCGACGCCGCGGCCGCACTGGATGTTCCAGGAGAGCACCGTGATCATTTGATCCCCGCGTACATGAACGACTGCACGAACTGGCGCTGGAAGAGGAGGAAGGCGACCAGCAGCGGGGCCACGGCGAGCAGCGTGCCCGCCGTGATCACCGACCAGTCCACCCCCGATTCGGGCGCGCCGAAGATGGCGAGCCCCACGGTCAGCGGCCGGGTTTCCACCGAATTGGTGATCACGAGCGGCCACAGGAAGTTGTTCCAGTGGTAGCTCACCGACACGAGCCCGTAGGCCACGTAGGTGGGCCGGGCGAGCGGCACGTAGACCTTCCACAGGATCTGGAGCATCGAGCAGCCCTCGACCCGGGCCGCCTCCTCGAGCTCCTTCGGGATGGTCTTGAAGGTCTGGCGCAGCAGGAAGATGCCGAAGGCGCTCGCCATGTAGGGAAGGCCGATGCCGGCGATGGTGTCCACGAGGCCGAGCCGGCTCATGGTGCGGTAGTTCTCGACGATCAGCACCTCGGGCATGATCATGAGCTGCACCAGCACGAGGGCGAAGGCGAGATCGCGGCCGCGGAACGCGAAGCGGGCGAAGGCGTAGCCGGCCAGCGTGCAGAGCAGGAACTGGGCGGCCAGGATCGAGGTCACCAGCAGGAAGGTGTTGAGGAAGTAGCGGGCGAAGGGGGCCTGCGACCAGGCCTCCCGGAAATTGTCGAGAGTGAGCGGTGCCGTGAGCACGAAGCGGGTGGCGTACTCGGGCGGGTGGAAGGCGGCCCAGAAGGCGTAGAGGAGGGGTGCGAGCCACAGCAGCGCCAGCAGCCAGGCGGCGCCCGTCTCCACCGCCCGCCAGGGATCGATGCGCCGTCCGTGGCCGCTCATCGGTAGTGGATCCGGCGGTCGAGGAACAGGAACTGGCCGAGGGAGATGAGGGCCAGCGCCGCCAGCAGCACCACCGTCAGGGTGGCGGCATAGGAATCGTCGAAGAAGCTGAAGGCCACCTCGTAGATGTAGTAGAGCAGCAGCGAGCTGGCGTTGTCGGGTCCGCCCTTGGTGAGGATGAAGAGCTGGTCGACGAGCTTGAAGGAGTTGATGACCGCGTTGACCAGCACGAACAGGGTGGTGGGCATGAGGAGCGGGAACACCACCCGTCGGAAGTAGTAGGCGCGGCTCGCCCCCTCGAGCCGGGCCGCCTCCTCGAGTTCGGGCGGCAGCGCCTGCAGCGCCGCCAGATAGAAGATCATGAAGAAGCCCGCCTCCTTCCAGACGGCGAGGACGACGATGCACCACAGCACCGTGTCGGGATCGCCGAGCCAGTTGCGGGTGGGGAGATCGAAGGCGCGCAGGATCTGGTCGAGAAGGCCGATCTCCGGCGTGTAGAAGAAGAGCCAGATGTTGGCCACCGCGATCATCGGCAGAACGGTGGGGGTAAAGTAGGCCATGCGCACGAGCGCCCGGCCCGGCAGCCGGCCGTTGACCCAGACGGCCATCAGCAGGGCGAGGGCGATGCTGGCCGGAATGGTGCCGGCGGCGAACAGCAGGTTGTTGCCCACCACCTTCCAGAAGATCTCGTCCTCGAGCATGAAGCGGTAGTTGTCCAGCCCCACGAAGCTCGAGGGTCGCAGCGCCGTGCCGGTGGAGAAGAAGCTCTGCCAGATGGTGGCGACGGTGGGATAGTGGGTGAACGAAAGGAGGAGGATGGCTGCCGGGGTCAGCAGCAGCCATCCGTAGACGTGATGCAAGTGCCGCGAGGCACGCATGGGTGTGGCGGCCTCAGCGGTAGCGGCGCAGCACCCGATCGGCCAGCTTCTGGGCGTCGGCCAGCGCCGCCTCCGGCGTCTTGGCGCCCGTGAGGGCCGCCTGGATGGCGTCGTCGAGCGCCTTGCGCACGCGGCCGGTCTGGTAGGTGGAGAGCTCGGCGACGGAGAACGCGAGCTGGTCGCGCGCCACCGCGGCGTAGGGGAACTCCTCGATGTAGGCCTTGAGGGCCGGAGTCTCGTAGGCGTCGGGCCGGGTGGCGATGTAGCCCGTCTTGATGCTCCACTCCGCCGTTTTCTCGGGCGAGGTGAGATAGCGGATGAGTCTGAGGGCCGCCTGCTTTTCCTCCGGCGTCGTCTGCTTGAATATGTAGAAGTTGCCGCCGCCGGTGGGGGAGCCGCGGCGCTTGTTGGCCGGCAGCATGGCCACCCCGAAATCGAACTTGGCGTTGTTCTTGACGGCCGTCAGGTTGCCGGTCGAATGCCACATGATGGCGGTCTTGCCCTCGAGGAAGTTCTGCCGAAGCGTCCCCCACTCGATGGTCCCCTCGGGCATGATCCCGTAGTCACGACCCATCGCCACCCAGAACTCCAGTGCCTCGACGGTGGCCGGGGCGTCGAAGTAGGTCTCGTTGCCCTCGGCGTTCATCAGTTCCTGGCCGTTCTGGATCGCCAGCGCCTGGAACATCCAGTAGGGATACCCCGTTGAGGGGATCATGATCCCCCAGCGCTCCACCTGATCGCCGTTGCGCTTGGTGAGCTGCTTGCCCATCGCCACGAGCTCGTCCCAGGTCTGGGGCGGCTTCTCGGGATCGAGCCCGGCCTCGCGGAAGGCGTCCTTGTTGTAGTACATGACGATGGTCGAGCGCTGGAAGGGGATGCCCCAGGTCTTGCCGAGCGCGCGGCTGTTGGCCATCAGGGCCGGATAGAAGGAATCGAGCCATGCCCGGCCTTCCGCGCCGACGAGATCGTCGAAGGGCACGATGGCGTCCTGCTCGATGAGCTCGAAGACGTCGATGGCGAACATCACCGAGAGCTGGGCCGGCTCCCCGGCCTTGAGGGCGGCCAGGGCCTTGATGCGGGCGTCGTTGTAGTTGCCGGCGTAGATCGCCTTCACCGTGATGTCCGGGTTTTCCTTCATGAAATCCGCGACCAGCCCGTCGACGATCTTGGTGAGCGGGCCGCCCACGGCCACCGGATAGTACATGGTGAGTTCGGTCTTCGCGGTGGCCGGCGGTGCGGCGAACATGCCGGCCGTGGCCAGCGCCGCTCCCAGAAGGGCGCCGAAACGCCCCCGTCCGTGTCTGCGCGTTCCGAGTGTCATGATCCGCCTCCCTTGCTTGCGGTGGCCGCGATCCGGACCGGCGCCGGATCGGTGCCTCGGAGCCCGGCGGGACCGCTCTCGCGACGGCCGCTCCGGGCATCGAACAGATGAAGATGTTCGGGGGACCAGGCGAGCCGGATCACCGTACCGGGCGTGGCCCGGAAGCGGCCGGGGACGCGGATTCCCAGCCGCTGGTCGCCGATCCGGGCCGAGATCACCGTGTCGGCACCGAGATAGTCGGTGGCCAGCAGCTCGGCCGGCACGCCGCCCTCTTCCGTGATGCGCACATGTTCGGGACGGATGCCCAGAATGCGCCCCCTTCCCGGTCCCTTGAGCACGGTGACGCCCGAGCCCGCCACCACCGCGCCTTCGGGCCCGTCCTCGAGCGCGAGGAGGTTCATGGGCGGGGTGCCGATGAAGCTCGCCGCGAACAGGGTCGCGGGCTGTCCGTAGAGGGCGTCCGGATCGCCCTCCTGCTCGATGCGGCCCGCCCGCATGAGGATGATGCGGTCGGCCATGCTCATGGCCTCGGCCTGGTCGTGGGTGACGTAGACCACGGTCATGGCGAGGCGGCGCTGCAGGGCGCGCAGTTCGAGCCGCATCTCCTGGCGCAGCTTGGCGTCGAGATTGGAGAGCGGCTCGTCCATCAGGCAGATGGGATGTTCGCTGACGATCGCACGGGCGAGGGCCACCCGCTGCCGCTGGCCGCCCGAAAGCTGGGCCGGCTTGCGGTCGAGCAGCTCCGCGAGGCCCACGAGCTCGGCCACCCGCGCGAGCCGCCGCTCGCGCTCCTCCCGGGCGACCCTGCGGACCCTGAGGCCGAACAGGATGTTCTCCCGCACGTCGAGATGGGGAAATAGGGCGTAGGACTGGAACACCATGGAGATGCGCCGCTCGGCGGGCGCCGCCCGGGTCATGTCGCGACCGCCGATCAGCACCCGTCCGGCGGTGGGTTCCTCGAGGCCGGCGAGGATGCGCAGCGTCGTCGACTTGCCGCAGCCGGAGGGGCCGAGGAGGACCACGAAACTGCCCTCGGGGACCCGGAAGGAGACGTCGTCGACCGCCCGGGTGGTGCCCCAGAGCTTGGTCACGCCCTCCACTTCGATCGCCGTCATCGGCCGACCCTCGTGCGCACCCCCGCCGGGGCCGTCGCCCCCCGCGCCTGTAAGAACTTGCTCGAAATCCGTAACGATCCGATCATCGGCCTGTCAACCACCCAACGCGGCGCGATCGGCCGGCGGCTGCGTCCGGCGCGGCTCCTCGCGCCCGGTGACCACCAGCCGGGTGCCCGCCGCCTCGAGACAGGCGGCGATCTCCGGCGGTGGCGCAGCATCCGTGAACAGCGCGTCGATCTCGTCCAGATGTCCGAGACGGATCATGGCGTCGCCGTGGAACTTGGCGGCGTCGGCGACGACGAAGCGGCGACGTGCGATCTCCATCGCCGCGCGCGAGGTGCGCATGTCGCGGTAGTCGTAGTCGAGGAGATTGCCCTCCGGATCGATGGCGCCGACGCCGAAGATGCCGTAGGCGACCCGGAAGCCTTCGAGGAAATCGGCGGTGGCGGTGCCGATGATGGCGAGATCGCGGTTGCGCACCATGCCGCCGGCGAGCACGATCTCGAAGTCGGTGTGCTGGCAGAACAGCCAGACCACGCCGACATGGTTGGTGACCACCCGCAGCCCGCGATGCTGCAGGAGGGCCTCCGCCACCGCCTCGGTGGTGGTGCCGATGTCGATGAACAGCGAGGCGCCGTTCGGGATCTCCGCCGCCACCGCGCGGGCGATGCGGCGCTTGGCCTCGGCGTTGCGCACCCGGCGGTTGGCGTAGGCCAGCCGGTCGCGGCCGGTGGGCAGGCCGGCGCCACCGTGGTAGCGCTGGACCAGGTTGCGGCGGGCGAGTTCGATGATGTCGCGGCGGATGGTCTGCTGGCTGACCCCGAAACGGTCGGCGAGGCTGCCGATGGTGGCGAAGCCGCGGTCGCGGACGATGCGGACGATGGCGCTCTGACGTTCGTTGAGGCCGAGCCAGCGCGCGTCGGGTCCGTCGGTCATACGGTGCCGATCCGATCCGTAGGAGTTGGATCACCCGGATCGAAGCTAGCAGCTTCCGCCACGGGATGGAAGTTTTCTTACATAGGGGAGACGATCCGATGCGGCTCTACGGCCCGTTCACGAACCAGGAGGAGCTCGATCGCGAGTACGACGCGGTGGCGGCCTGTCCCGACGCGCCGGCGCGCATCGCCGGCTGGCAGGTGCGGAGCGCGCGGGTGCTGGACCGGATCGAGGTCCGCCGCGGCCTGCGCTACGGCCCGACACGGGCGGAGCATCTCGACTTCTTCCCGGCCGGCGACGGGGCACCGCTGCACATCTTCGTTCACGGCGGCTACTGGCGCCGCTTCGCGGCCGCCGATTTCGCCTTCCTCGCGCCGGCCGTCACCGAGGCCGGGATCGCCCTCGCCAACGTCAACTACGCGCTCTGCCCCGAGGTGACGATCGGCGAAATCGTGCGCCAGGTCCGGGCGGCGGTGGCCTGGTGCCACCGCCATGCCGGCGAGCTCGCGATCGACCGCGAACGCATCACCGTTTCCGGCCATTCCGCCGGCGGCCATCTGGTGGCGATGGCGCTCGCCACCGACTGGCCCGGTGTCTACGATCTTCCCGCCGACATCCTGCGCGGTGGGCTCGCCATCAGCGGCCTCTTCGATCTCGCGCCGCTGCGCTACACCTACCTCCAGCCCGCTCTTCAGCTCGACGGGGACGAGATCGAACGGGCGAGCCCCATCCGCCACATTCCGCGATCGGCGCCGCCCCTCACGGTGGCGGTGGGCGGAGCCGAGACGGCCGAATTCCGCCGTCAGAGCCGGGAGTTCCTCGCCGCCTGGCGGGCCGCCGGGCTCGAGGGCCACTGGCTGGAACCGCCGGGTCTCGACCATTTCGCCGTGCTCGAGGAGCTGGAGCGGCCCGACAGCGAGCTGTTCGGGGCGCTGGTCGGTCTCGCGCGGGGCGAGTGACGGGCGGCCCCCTCAGCGCCGTTCGAGACGGAAGGAATTGGCGACCACGGTGACGGAGCTCGCGCTCATGCAGATGGCGGCGACCAGCGGCGTCACGTAGCCGGCCACCGCCAGCGGCACCGCGACGAGATTGTAGGCGAGCGACAGGGCGAGGTTCTGCTTCACCAGCCGGCGGGCGTGCAGGGCGGTGTCGAGGAGGTCTGCCACCGGTGCCAGATCGCGCCCCTGGAACACGGCGTCCGCCGCCGTCTGGCTGATGTCCATGGCGGTGGCGGGCGACATGGAGACGTGCGCCGCCGCCAGCGCCGGCGCGTCGTTGAGCCCGTCGCCGACCATCATCACCCGCCGACCCGCGGCGGCGAGGGCCTCGAGACGGGCGACCTTGGCGGCCGGTTGCAGCTCGCCCTGCCAGGCCTCGATGCCGAGCTGGTCGGCCACCCGGCGCACCACCGCCACGCGGTCGCCGGAAAGGAGCTCGACCGCGATGCCGCGCCGGCGCAGGGCCGCCACCACGGCGGCCGCGTCGCGGCGCAGCCGGTCGCGGAAGGGGATGCGGACCGGCTCCCGGCCGGGGCGGGCGAACCAGAGTTCGGGGCCTTCGGGCTCGCGACCGTCGCCCGCCGCCGCCCAGCCGCGCCGTCCGAGCCGCCATTCCCCGGCCGCGGTGCGGCGTCGCAGGCCGCAGCCGGGCACCTCCTCCACTTCCGTCGCCGCCCGCGCCTCGGGCACCGCCGCCGCCAGCGCCCGGGCGAGGGGATGGCGCGAGGTCTTGGCGAGGGAGGCGGCGGCCAGCAGATCCTCGCGGTCGATGCCGTCGAGGATCGGCAGCGGCAGGCCTTCGGTGAGGGTGCCCGTCTTGTCGAACACCACCGTGTCCACTTCCGCCACCCGTTCGAGGGCGGTGGCGCTCTTGAGGAGCGTGCCCCGCTTCATCAGCCGTCCCGAGGCGATCACCTGCACCGCCGGCACGGCGAGGCCGAGGGCGCAGGGACAGGTGATGATGAGCACCGCGGTGGCGATCAGCAGCGCCGCCTGCCAGTCCATGCCGCCCAGCAGCCACCAGCCGAGGAAGGCGAGGGCGGCGAGACTGTGCACGAAGGGGGCGTAGAGGCGGGCGACGCGGTCGGCGAGGGCCACGTAGCGGCCGCGCCGCTGCTCGGCCAGTTCCATCAGCCGCACGATCTCGGCCAACAGGGTGCCCTCGCCCACCTCCCGCACCCGCACCCGGATGGGGGCGGCGAGGTTGAGGGTGCCGGCGAACACCCGGTCTCCCTCGGTCACCGCCTGCGGCACCGTCTCGCCGGTGATCGGGCTCGTGTCCACCTCGCTCCTGCCGTGGCTCACCACCCCGTCGACGGCGATGCGCTCGCCGCTGGCGACCAGGATCTCCTGGCCCGCCTCCAGCTCCTCGGGGCGGGCGCTGCGGGTCGTGCCGTCGGGGCGGACGAGGGTCACCGAGCCCGCGGCCAGCGCCAGCAGGCGCTCGGCGGCGGAGCGGGCGGAACCGCGGGCCCGACTGTCCAGATAGCGGCCGATCAGCAGGAAGAAGAGGAGGGTGATGGCGCTGTCGAAATAGACGTGGGGGCCACCGCGCACGGTCTCGAACAGGCTCACCGCCGGGGCGATCAGCACCGCCAGCGAGATCGGCACGTCCATGTTGGTGTGGCCGGCCCTGAGCGCGCCCAGGGCGGAGCGGAAGAAGGGCCGGCCGGCATAGGCGATGGCCGGCAGCGCGACCAGGGCCTCGAACCAGTGGAAGAAGGCGCGGGTGGCCTCCCCCATGCCCGTGAAATGGCCGGCCCAGACCGAGATCGCCAGCAGCATGACGTTGCCGGTAGCGAAACCCGCCACCGCCATCGCCCGCAGCAGCTCCTTCTCCTGGCGGTCGTCCTGGCTCCGCAGCCGTTCGGGATCGTAGGGCACCACCCGGTAGCCGAGCTGGCGCACGATCCCGGCCAGCGCGTTGCCGCGCTCGGCCGGACCCCGCCAGCGCAGGAGCAGCCGCCGGGTGGTGAGATTGACGCGGGCAGTCGCGACGTCGGGCTCG
>Ga0256830_1002135_pt1 | contig 13299 bp, 14 predicted proteins | sample 128326metaG_FD_190537 | JGI IMG/M metagenome (GOLD analysis project Ga0256830, IMG submission 190537) | Hydrothermal vent microbial communities from Lau Basin, Pacific Ocean - 128-326 | ecosystem: Environmental > Aquatic > Marine > Hydrothermal vents | place: Pacific Ocean: Lau Basin | collected...
GGGGTCCCGGGCTGGGCCCTCGCCCTGGGGTTGAGCCTGCCCGTGCTCTTTTGGGTCTTCGTGAGCGTGCGACGCTCCGGAGCCGGGGGGAGGGCCCCCTACCAGAGGGGCTGGCCGTGGCTGCTTACGGGGCTGGCGTTGGGGGGAATTGGGCTTCTCGCCTGGGTAAGCTCGACGGCCGCGGGACGGGCGTACGGCCTCTCGATCACGGGGCCGATCCGCTCGTGGTTTCGCTACCTTACCACGGGGGATGCGGGCTTCTTGGACTGGGGCAGCTGGATGCTCTTGGGGCTGATCGGGGGCGCGTTCCTGGCCGCGCGGCTGTACGGGGAGGCGAAGCTCCGGCTCCCGCCGCCCGCAAGGACCCTCCAGGCCCTGGGGGGCGGGCTGCTGATGGGCTTCGGAGCGCAGCTTGCGGGCGGGTGCAACATCGGCCACGGCTTTACGGGCCTGGCCGTGCTCTCGATGGGAAGCCTTCTCACCACGGTCTCCATCGTCCTAGGAGCTTGGACGATGAGCGCCCTGCTCTTCGGGGGCTTGGGCGAGCGCCTGCGGGCACTCCCGCAGGGACTGCACGGGATGCGACAACCCGAAAGGCAGAAACCTCAAGTTGAGGAGGGATGACGATGAGCGAGGTGAAGACGCTTCACAAGCTGGACGTGCGGGGCGAGATCTGCCCCTATCCCCTCACGGAGACGAAGAAGGCCATGTCCCGGCTAAGCCCGGGGGAGCAGCTGGAGGTCGTTCTGGACTACCCGCTGTCGCTGGAGACGATTCCCCGCTGGGCGGAGGGGCAGGGGCACCGAGTCATCCAAATCGAGGAGCTGGGCCCCGCGGAGTGGCGCATCGTGCTGGAAAAGGGGACGGGGGAAGGAGAAAGAGGGAGCTGATGGAACCCAAGATCTATGTGCTCTACGAGAACGAGGAGTGGATGCCCCCGCTTCGCGAAGCCCTGAAGCAGCAGGAGCTCCCCTTCGAGGAGTGGTTCGTGGACTCCGGGGTTCTCGATTTGCATGAGGAGCCCCCGCCGGGGGTGTTCTTCAACCGCATGAGCCCCTCGGCCCACACCCGCGGGCACGCGCGGGGCCTTGCGCTCACGGGCTCGCTCTTGGCATGGCTCGAGGGCTACGGGCGGCGGGTGATCAACGGGAGCCGCGCCTGGGATCTCGAAGTGAGCAAAGTCCGCCAATATCAGCAGCTTCGGCGCTTCGGGATCGAGACGCCCCACACCCTCGCCGTGGTGGGCGGGCCCGAGGAGCTGAAGGAGGCCGCCCGGAGAATGCCGCTGCCCTTTATCACGAAACACAACTGCAGCGGGAAGGGCCTCGGCGTCTTCCTCTTTCGCTCTTTGGAGGAGTTCGATCGCTATGTGGAGTCCGAGGCGTTTGTCCCCTCGCCCGACGGGGTCACGCTGCTGCAGGAGTACATCGAGCCTCGGGAGGCGTTCATCACGCGGGTGGAGATCGTGGGCGGGGAGTTCCAGTACGCCATTAAGGCCGACACGAGCCGGGGCTTTCAGCTCTGCCCCTCCGACCGCTGCGAGACGGGGGACGCCTTCTGTCCCACCACCGACCGAGCTGTGTCGGCCGACGGCGAAGGGGAGTTCAATCGCCAGAGCCTCTTTGACCTCCGCAAGGACCTAAGTGCAGATGACCCGCTGGTGCAGCGCTACTTCGCGTTCACGCGGGCCGTGGGGCTGGACATCGCGGGGATCGAGTTTGTGGAGGATCGAAACGGAAGACGGGTCACCTACGACGTGAACGCGAACACGAACTACTCTCCGGGGGTGGAGGAGCGCTACGGCTTAGATGCCTGGGGCGCGGTCGCCCGCCTGCTCGCCCGGGAGCTGGAGGGGCTCACACAAACCCAGCGGGTGTAAATCCACCTTCCCGCCTTGCTCCTCCCGAAGGCGTGCGCTAGACTGCGAGCGTCGAAAGGGGCAGGTAGGAGGAGTACCCGGAGTGATTATCGCCACAACCGCGCAGCTCGAAGGTCGACGCATCGTGAAGTACCTCGGCCTTGTGGGGGCGGAAGCCATCGTGGGAGGGGTCAACCTGTTCCGCAACTACGAGGAGGACCTTAGGGCGGTGCGAGAACATGCTCTGGAGGAGCTGACCCAGCAAGCCCGAGAGCGGGGAGCCAACGCCGTAATCGGCGTCCGCTTGGATTACGAGGTCATACCCCACCGACCCGGCAACGTCCTCCTGGTGAGCGCCTACGGAACCGCCGTCGTGTGTGAGTAGCCCCCTCCTCCTTGGGGCTGCGATCCTGTATAATTCCGTCCGGGGGCGGACTCGACTTCCCTGGGATGCCCATGAACTCTCTTTTGCGTTATCTCCGCCGTTTTCGCGGCTTTTCGCGGGAGGCCAAGCTCTTCCTGCTCAGCGTCACGCTGGGCAGCGTGGGGATGAGCGTCGGCTGGCTCATGCTCAACTTCTACCTCCAGAGCTTGGGGCTGAGCCAGTCCTTGATCGGGGCGATCAACGCCGCCGGGTCGCTCACCGCCGCGGTGCTGGGCATCCCCGTGGGCGTTCTGAGCGATCGGGTCTCCCGCAAGGCCGTGCTGGTGGTGGGCACCTTCCTGGCCGCCTTGGGTTCCTTGGGGGTAGCCCTCTCCTCCGTGCCCGCTGCTCTGTTGGGGTTCACCGTCCTCTCGGGGATCGGGCTCACCGCGATCTTTACGAACATCTCGCCCTTTTTGGCCGAGCACAGCACCCCGGCCCAGCGCACCGCCCTCTTCAGCCTCCAGGCTGCCTTGTCGACGGCCACGGGCTTCTTGGGGAGTCTTTTGGGCGGGTACTTCCCCGCGCTCATCGCCTCCCAGCTCGGGATGAGCCCTCACGACGTGCTCCCGCTGCGGGTCACCCTGGGGCTGGTCGCTCTGCTCCAGTTTGGGGCGCTCTTCCCGCTCCTGCTGCTGCGCGAGGGTGCCCTTCCGGAGACCGAGTTCGAGAAAGGGCAAGGCCGAAGCCCCGAGGGCAATCGAGTGGCGTCTACGGCCTCGGTGCGGGCCGCGGAGGTGCCGCCGGGCGGGGAGGCCCCTCCGGCCCCGCCTGTCTCACGGGCCTTCGGGGGCTTGAAGCTGCAGAACCCCCCGCTCTTCCTGAAGCTCCTTGCGCCCACGGTCTTCATCGGCCTGGGGGCCGGGCTCACGATGCCTTTTTTGAACCTCTTCGTGCGCGGGAAGTTCGGGATCTCCTTCGAGGAGCTGGGCTGGCTCTACGCTCTTAGCTCGCTCATGACCGCGGTGGGGATGCTCCTGCAGCCCTTGTTGGCCGATCGGGTCGGCAAGGTCCGCTCCGTGGTGATCGTGCAGGCCCTCTCGCTGCCCTTTTTGTTGATTATGGGCTACGCGCCCTACTTCCCCCTGGTGGCCGTGGCCCTCTTGGTGCGGGGGATGCTCATGAACATGGCCAACCCCGTGTACATGGCCTTCTGCATGGAGCAGCTCCCCCGCAGGGAGCGGGCTACCTTTAGCGGCACCACGGAGGTCGTCTGGAGCTTGACCTGGGCGATAAGCTCTGGCGTGTCGGGGTGGCTTCGTGACCTCCTGGGGTTTGAGCAGGGTTTCAACGTGGAGTTCGCGCTCATGGCCCTCTTCTACACGATCTCGACGGCCATGCTCTACGCCTTCTTTGGACGACGTCCGGAACCAAAGCCGGAGCAAGGGCTGAAATGGGAAGTGGCCGGGGAAGAAGAGCGGACGGAGGTTCCACTAACGTGAAGGAGCCAGCCTCAGCGATAGGTCTTCTCTGCTCGGGGGAGGATAGCAGCTATATCGATGACTTGAGCTTCGTAGTCAAGGGAGAAAATGATACGATACCGCCCACGCGTCTGCGCAGGGTGCCCTTGAATCTCCCGCTCCGGATGGGTCGAACATCGCCTTTTCGGGGATCTTCTTTCATCTCGTTTAGGGCTTTCGTAATTCGTTCCCGGTGGTCTCGGGGCAGGCGCCGGAGGTAGTCTGCAGCATCCTTAGCGATCCGAATCGTCCAGCCCATCCTGAAGATCTTCCCACCGAACGTACTCGCCCCTGCGAATTTGCTCGAAGCCCTTGGCTACGAGTTCCTCCTCCTCCGGGGTGAGGACGTCCTCTGCGTCTGCATTTGCAAGCTTCTTCGGCTTGAGCAGGATGACTCCTTCCTCCTCTTTCAGCTCGATCTCGACGAAATCTCCCTCCTGAAGCCCCAGCTCCTCGCAGATCTTCTTGGGAATCACCACTTGTCGTCTCTTGCCCACCTTGCCGACCGGCATCTGGCATCTCGCTCCTCTTCTCAGTCGCAAACCTGCATCTTTCGATTGTCAGAGTAGCGGGGATGGGGCTGTAAGGCAAGCACAAGCGCTCCTCCGCTTCGGGGGAAGTGATAAAAAAAGAGGGACTTGGCCTGTTGGAGGGCTGCTGAGCAAAAATCCGCGTGAAGAGGCGGGGCACGCGGCAAAACTCTGGCAGCCCCCGACCTGATCCGGGGAAGGAGGGACCCCGGATCAGACCACCAAGCCCTCTCCAGGAGGTTTCTCCTGATATCGGATCTTACCCCATCTCCAAGCCCCCTCAAGGACACGCTCCCCCTCCTGAGAGGACGTTTGTTCCTGGTATATCCCCCAAACGACAGGGCGTTGAAATTCCGTTGGCAATGGCCTAAGCTTTCGTGAGCGTACGATGACCGTGATCACAGCCCCGGTAGCCAACGAGAAGACCCTGCGGGACCTGGAGCTGGAGCGGGTCAAGGCCCAGATCCAGGGCTACGCGGCCTCGTCCCTGGGCCGCGAGGCCGTCGCGGCCCTCTTCCCCACGGCGGATCTCGAGAAGATCCGAAGGGAGCTGGCCCGCGTAGACGAGATGCGCCGCGCCCTCCAAGAAGCGGGCCCCGCCCTCGTCCCCGGCCCCATGGACGATTTGGAGCCCCTGCTGCAGCAAGCCCACGAGACCACCGCGCTGGGGGGCGAGGAGTTCCTCGTGGTGCTCAAAACCCTGGAGAGCGCCCGCCGCCTCCGACAAGCGATCCTAGAGCTGGAGGGCGACTACCCCGAGCTGGAGCGCTTGGCGGAGCGGGTGGGGGTCTTCCGAGAGCTGGAGGGGGCCATCTGGCGGACGTTCGACGAGGAGGGCGAGGTCCGCCCCGACGCCTCCCCCAAGCTGCGGGCCCTCTCCGAGCGCAAGCTCTCCTTGGAAGAACAAGTGGAGGCCCTCCTCAAGGAGTTCCTGTACGCCCCGGAGAACGCGGCGCTCATAAGGGAGCCCATCATCACCCGCCGCTCCGGGCGGCTGGTGATCCCCATCAAGAGCGGCCACAAGCGCGACCTCGACTGCGTCGTCCACGACAGCTCCGACTCCGGGCAGACCCTCTACGTGGAGCCCCGCGCCGCGGTCGAACTCAACAACGAGATTCGCGAACTCGAAAGCGAGATCCGCGATGAGAAACTGCGCATCCTGAGAGATTTAACGGAGAAGCTGCGCCGCGAGGCGCGCGGCATTCGGGAGACCCTCAAGGCCCTCAAAATCCTCGATGGGCTGTACGCCCGCGCCCGCTGGGCCCTCGAACATCACGGCGTGATCCCCCGCCTCAACACCCATGGCCGGATTCGCCTCAAGGGCGCCCGCCACCCCCTTCTCGACCCCAAGAGCGTGGTGCCCATCGATCTTACGTTCGGGGATCGCCACCAGGGCGTGGTGATCACGGGCCCGAACACGGGCGGCAAGACCGTCACCCTCAAGACCGTAGGGCTCTTGACGCTGATGGCCCAGTCGGGCATCCCCGTCCCCGCCGAGCCCGAGACGGAGCTAGCCGTCTTTGAAGTCGTGCGCAGCGACATCGGGGACGAGCAGTCCATCGAGCAAAATCTCAGTACCTTCAGCTCCCACATGCGCAACCTCGTTGGCTTTTTGGAAGAGCTCCACGAGCGCGCCCTGGTGCTCGTCGACGAGCTGGGGGCCGGGACGGACCCCCAGGAGGGGGCCGCGCTGGGGATCGCGCTGTTGCGCTATTTCCTGTCGACGGGCGCGCGCGTTGTGATTACCACGCACTTTAGCCCCCTAAAGCACTTCGCCTATCAACACGAGCGTCTCAAGACGTGCTCCGTGGAGTTCGACGTCGAGACGCTGCGCCCCACGTATCGCCTGGTGGAGGGCGTGGGCGCGAGCAACGCGTTCATCATCGCCCGGCGGCTGGGGCTTAGGGAGGAGATCGTCCGCGACGCGCAAGGGTTTTTGTCCGAGGGCGCCCTCGAGTTGGAGGAGATCCTCCAGCAGCTTCAGCAGGAGCGGCTTGCGCTCTCCCGCGAGCGCTTTCAGCTGCAGCGGGAGCGGGAGGCCGCCCGCGCCGAGCGGGAGCGCTTCCGGCAGAAACTCGCGCAGATCGAGCGGCAAACGACGGAGGCGCTGCGGGCCGAGATCCGGGATCTCGAAAAGCAGCTGAAGGAAACCCGCCGCCAGCTCGAGGAAGCCCTCCACCGAGCGCGAAAGGGGGCTTCCCAAGAGGAGCTGCGGGAGCGGCTACGGAAGCTGAGCGCCTACGAGCAAGGGCTGCACGAGGCGGAGCGCGTGGTAGAAAAACCTTCGCGCCCCCTCCGGCCCGAGGAGCTCGCACCCGGTCGGGCGGTCTACGTCGTCCCCCTCGGGCAGACCGGGGTCATCCGCGAGGTGCTCGACCCGGAGGGCGGACGGGTGGAGATCGAGATCGGCAGCGTCAAGATCCGCGCCAAGCGGGAGGACCTGCGCACGGTCCCCCAAACCGCGCGGGTCAAGCACAAAGCGCAGGAACCCGCAACGCGGAGGGCGACGCTTCCCCCCCACGAGCTTTCCCCGGAGAGCCCCGGCCTCGAGCTGCACGTCCGCGGGATGACCACGAGCGAGGCCCTGCGCGAGGTCGATCTCTATCTGGACAAACTCGTGCTGCACGAAATTCACCGGGCGTACATCGTCCACGGGAAGGGGACGGGGACGCTGCGCCAGGCGATTCGCGACCACCTGGCGAAGGACCCCCGCGTAGCCCGCATCTACCCCGCGCCCGCCCACCAGGGGGGCGACGGGGTCACCGTCGTCGAGCTGAAATAACCGAGGAGGGAACGAACGCCTTATGTGTCGTCTCAGAAGCCGGATTCGCAACATCCTGGGGATCGCCCTGTTTGCCGGGGTTGTCTTGGCCCACGGAGCGAGCGCGGAAGCCCAAGAGCAGCGGGTGATCATCGGGCTGCGCCCGGAGCTTCCGGGCGTGTCGGCCCAGGGCCTCGTACGTGCTCTCGAGGCCCGTATTGAGGACGAGGGCGGGCGGGTCGAGGATCGCTTAGAGCTGATCGACGCCGTCGTGGCCACCCTCGATCCCGAGCTCATCCCCCAGCTCGAGCAAGACCCCCAGGTGCGCTACGTCGTCCCCGACGGCGTGGTGGGGACGCCCGAGTTCTGGGCCCGTCGGACTGCCCCCGCGAAAGGGCCGAAAGGACCATCGCTCAAGCCCCAAAGCGTTGGGAGCGCGGCGATCCCCGTTGAACTTTACAGTTGGGGGATCGAGCGCATCCGCGCCCCGGAGGTCCACCGCGCAAGACTTGCGGCCTCCCCCCCGCAGACAGGGGCTCCGGGTGTGCTCCTGGGGGCCCTGGGGTTCGCTATGGGTTTGGGGCTTCTGGCCGTACGCCCCCTGCGGCGGCGCTCCTCCCTCCTGCTGGGTGCGATGCTCCTCGGGGCGCTGGGGGTCCTCTCGGGGTGCACGGCGGCGCTCGTGGTGCCCCACCCCGGCGTGCTGGGCGAGGGGGTTACCATCGCCCTCCTGGACACGGGGATCGATCTGGGCCACCCCGATCTCAGGGGTAACGTGCTGGGAGGGATCGACTTCGTCAACGGCGATATGGACCCCTCCGACGACAACGGCCACGGGACGGGGGTGGCGGGGCTTCTGGCCGCCGCCGAGAACGGTCTGGGCCTGGTGGGCACGGCCCCCCGGGTCAAGATCTGGTCCGTGAAGATCCTCAGCTACGACGAGCGGGGCTCGATCAGCGACCTCATCCGCGGGCTGGAGTGGGCCCTCCAGAAGGGGGTTCAGATCATGGGGATGAGCCTGGGCACCGAGGAGGACAACGCCGCCTTGCGGGATGCGATCCGCACCGTCTCCCAAGCGGGCGTGCTGATGGTCGCGGCGGCGGGCAACAAGGGCTATCGCGTCTTGTACCCGGCGGCGTACCCCGAGGTGATCGCGGTCGCCTCCACGGACGAGAACGACCAGCGCGCCTGGTTCAGCAACATGGGCCCCGAGGTCGATCTGGCGGCCCCGGGGACGAACCTGCTCACGACGGCCCTTAAGGGGGAATATCAACGAGCGAGCGGGACGTCGTTCTCCGTGCCCCAGGTGGCGGGCGTGGCGGCGCTTGTGATGTCCGCCGGGCTGCGGGACGCCCCGGCCGTCCGCCGCCGGCTGGAGGAGACGGCCCAGGACCTGGGGCTCTTCGCCCAGGCCCAGGGCCACGGGCTCGTGGACGCCGCCCGCGCCGTCCTCGGACCCTGACTAACCCTGACGGAACGGACCCTTTTCACAACCACAGGGAGGAGAAGATCCGATGGCTCCGACGGAGGAGACGCCTCTCGAAGAGGCAGACGAAGTGGAGGCTTATAAGATGAGCCTCACGGAGCACCTGGATGAGCTGCGCACCCGCCTCATCCGGGCCATCGCCGTGGTCTTCGTGCTGGCCATCGGGGCCTACGTCTTTAAGGACTTCCTGTTGGAGTTCCTGATCCGCCCCCTCCAAGGCACCTTCGGCTCTCCCGAGGACTACCAGCGGCTCTTCTCCCACCTGATCGAGGAGGTGGGCCTCTCCGAGCGGGTGGCCCGGCGCACGGCCCAGCTCATCGTCGGGGGCCTGATCTTCACCCACCCCGTCGAGGCGTTCTTCACCTACATCAAGCTCTCGCTCCTTACGGGGCTTCTGGTGGGGATGCCCTGGGTGCTCTTCCAGATGTGGCGGTTCGTGATGCCCGCCCTCTACCGCCACGAGCGCAGATACCTCGTGAACTTCTTGGTCTTCGGCAGCGTGCTCTTCTACACGGGCGTGGTCTTCTGCTTCCTCGTTGTGCTCCCGCTGGCGCTCCAGTTCCTCATCGGGATCGGCGGGACGGTGCTGAGCCCCCTCTTCTCCGTGGGGAACTACGTCTCGTTCACGATGCTCTTTATGCTGGTCTTCGGGCTCAGCTTCGAGATGCCCTTGGCCATGTACATCGTGGTCAAGCTCGGCCTGGTCCAGCGCAGCACCCTGGTGCGCCAGTGGCGCTTCGTGGTGTTGGGGGCGTTCCTCGTGGGGGCGATGTTCACCCCGCCCGATATATTCACGCAAGTGGCGATGGCCAGCGCCATTGTGCTATTATACGGCGTAGGTCTCTTGATCACCCGCTTCGCCAAGCCCGAGGGGACCGGCGAGGGCGAGGGCAAGGGCAAGGGCGAGGAGACCGCCCCCGCCGCTGTGGAGGAGAAGGAAGAGGCCGAGACGACGGTTTAGTCCGCCTCACGATCCCCGGCCCCAGCCCAGCCCGCGACCGAAGCGAGGCGGGGTACGTAAGAACGCAAGCAGATCCAGGGAGCAAGCAAGCGAGCAAGGAGGCACGGCGCAGATGGGCGTAAGCGACCTCAGCCGCGGGGTGACGATCGAGTACCAGGGCGAGCTCTACACCGTGGTGGACTACACCCACATGTTCAAGGGGCGAGGGAAGGCCGTGGCCCAGACGAAGCTCAAGCACTTGGTGACGGGCCGGGTGATCTCCCAGACCCTCACGGACGCCGACAACTTCAAGGTGGTCCGCCTCGACGAGCGGCCCCTGCAGTACCTCTACCAGGACGGGAGCGGATACCACTTCATGGACAAAGAAACGTACGATCAGTTCACCCTTTCCGAGGAGCAGATCGGGGACCTCAAATACTACCTCAAGGAGAACATGGACGTCACGGGGCTCTTCTACGAGGGGCGCATCTTAAGAATCGAGCTGCCCATCACCGTGGAGCTTAAAGTGGTGGAGACCCCGCCGGGGGTCAAGGGCGATACCCAGTCGGGCGGGGAGAAGCCCGCCACGCTGGAGACGGGCCTTCAGGTGAAGGTGCCCCTGTTCGTGAAGGCCGGGGACGTCATCAAGGTGGACACCCGCGACGGGCGGTACATCGAGCGGGTGAGCCAGTAGCGTGAACCCGATTCAGGGGGGAAGATGCGCCAGCGGGTGAGCATCACGGAGCAGGTGATCGCCTCGATCGCGGGGCTGGCCGCCTCCTCCGTGGAGGGGGTCAGCGAGCTGCGCGGGAGCGTGGCGGACAACCTCAAGGCGATCCTGGGGGAGGAGGGGCGCTCCGCCCGAGGGGTGGCAGTCCACGTCGAGGGGGACGAGGTCCACGTCACGCTGCACGTGGCCGTCGAGTACGGCTATCCCATCCACGAGGTGGCCCAACGCCTCCAGCGAGCCGTAAAAGACGAGGTCGAGGGGATGACGGGCCTCCGCGTGCGGGCCGTCGACGTCTACGTGAGCGACCTCACCCTGCCCGAGGGGGCTTGGGACCTCGAGCCCGAAACCGAGCCGGAGCTTGAGCCTGAGCCTGAGCCTGAGCCTGAGTCTGAGACCGGGCCGGAGACAGAAGCAAAAGCCGAAGAACCCCGGGCCGAGGCCGGGACGCGCGCGCCCGGCGGGAGAGCCCCGCGCACCCCCAAGCCCAAAGCCCGGCGAAAGAAGGAACCCGTTCCCGATGAGGCGCTCTAGCGTCTTCTTGGCCGAGGTCTTCCACGGGCTCGCGTTTCTCGTCTTGGTCCTGTCCGGGTTGTACTTCCTCTCCGTGCGCTTCGGAGGACTTCCGCTTCCCGTGGCGGAGTTCTTGGAGGGGCCGGGCCGCGAGGTGTACACGGTGTGGGCGGGGTTCTCGTTTCTGCTGGCCCTCTACTTCCTGGCGCGGGGGATTCTGGTGGTCCGGGGCGCTGAGCCCCGGGTGATGAGCGCCGGACCCCGGGGCCCCATCTGGATCTCCCAGGGCGCGATTCGGGACTTCGTCCTGCAGGCGCTGCGCGAGGAGCTGGGGCTCGTGCACGCTTCGGTCTCCCTGAAGCAGGGGCGGGACGGGATCGTCGTCCGGGTGCGCACGCCCCTTCCCCTGGATCGGAGCGTCACGGAGCTGGGGGCCAAGGTCCAAGAGCACGTAAAGGCTCGGGTCGAGGAGCGCATCGGCGTCACCGTCGAGCGCGTGGAGGTGTTGGCCAAGAGCGTCCAGGCCGCCCCTTCCCCCCGATCCCCCGTGCCGACCTCCGCATCCGAGGCGGCTCCGTCCCCGCCCTCGGCGATCCGCGTCCCGCCAAAGCGCGCCGAAAGCAGCGAGGGCGAAGGGGAAGACACCGAAAGGATAGGAGAAAAGGCGCAAACCCCGCAGGAATCGGAGCGTGATACGCCGTGAAGCTCTCCCCCTCGATGGTGGGTGCCCTCATCGGTGGACTGCTGGGGGCCGTTATCCTGTACCCCAAGCTGCTGGTCATCGTGATCCCGGCCGCGCTGGGGTACTTTACGGGACGGATTATCGAATCCGAGGAGCTGCGGGAGAAGGTGCGCGAGCTCTTCTCCGTCTTCTTCCGCTAGGGTGAAAGAAAAAGAAAGAAAAGAAAAAGAAAGAAAAGAAAGAAACGATGAAACGTCGGCAAGCCCGGGAACAAGCGCTCCAGGCCCTCTTTCAACGGGAATTCCTGGAAACCCTGGACGAGGAGGACCTCCCGGAGGACCCGTACGGGCGGGAGCTCTTCCGGGGCGTCGAGGAGCATCGGGCCGAGATCGACGCGCTCATCGCGGAGCGGGCGGAGGGCTGGCCCTTAGAGCGCCTCCACAGCGTGGATCGCAACCTGCTGCGCCTGGCGATCTACGAGCTGCTCTACGAGGAAGACGTGCCTCCCGAGGTGGCCATCGACGAGGCCGTGGAGCTGGCCAAGAAGTACGGCACGGAGCGCTCCCCGGCGTTCATCAACGGCATCCTCGACCGCATCTACAAGGAAAAGCTCGGGCACCGGCGGGGCGAAAGCGAGACGGGGCCGGAGCCGGAGTCGCAATCGAAATCCGAGTCTCAAGCGCAAGAGCAAGACCAAGGGAAGGAGCCAGAAAAGGAGCCAACGCCATGAGCGCAACCCTCATCGACGGCAAGGCGATTGCCCAACGAATCCGCGAGGAACTCACCCGGGAGATCGAGCGGCTGAAGGCCCAAGGGATCGTGCCCACCCTGGCGGTGCTGTGGGTGGGGGAGGACCCCGCCTCGGGCGTGTACTATCGCTCGAAGCAGCGGCTGGCGGAGCGCTTGGGGATCGAGTTCCGCGGGGAAGTTCTCCCTGCGGACACCTCCCAGGAGCAGCTCTTAGCACGCATCCAACAGCTGAACGAGGACCCCGAGGTGGAGGGGATCTTCGTGGAGTTCCCGCTGCCCCCGGGGATCTCCCCCGAGGCGGTGCGGGCGGCGATCGCGCCCGAGAAGGACGTCGACGGGATCACCCCCGTCAACCTGGGGAAGCTCCTCATCGGGGAGGAGGGGCTCATCCCCGCGACGCCCTACGGGGTGATGGAGCTCCTGCGGGCCTCGGGCGTCGAGCTGAAGGGCGCCGATGCCGTGATGGTCGGCCGCAGCGAGGTCGTGGGCAAGCCCTTGGCTTTATTGCTGCTGCAGGCCCACGCGACCGTGACGATCTGCCACTCCCGGACGCGGGATCTGGGGGCGCACACCCGCCGGGCGGACGTCTTGTGCGTGGCCGTCGGGCGGCCCAAGCTGATCACGGCCGACATGGTCAAGGAGGGCGCGGTGGTGATCGACATCGGGCTCAACGCCACGGAGGAGGGCGTGGTGGGGGACGTGGACTTCGAGGCCGTGAAAGAAAAAGCCGGGATGATCACGCCCGTCCCCGGGGGCGTGGGGCCGATGACGGCCACTATTGTGCTCAAGAACGTGGTCGAGGCCACCAAGCGCCTGCGGGGGCTCTCCGCTTAAGCTTAATCTTAATCTTAATCCCCTTCGCCCTCCTCAGGGGGCCGGACGAACCCCTCCGGCCAGGGGTAGTCCTCGGGACTGGGGCAGAGGTTCCCGTTCCCGTTGTCGTACATCACGTTGTCCCGCCCTTGGACCGTCCCCTGAAACTCCCCCTCCGGGATGAACAACTCGGCACAGGCGGGCTTATGCAGGATCAAGCCCCAGTTGATGTTGCGGGCGATCTCGTTGCGGTTCAGCTCCACCTCCACGGAGCCCCGAAGCTCCACCCCGACGACGTTGAAGAGAACTTGGTTCTCCTCCGCGAGGATCTCCCCCGAGCCGCCCAGGGCGATCA
>Ga0256830_1002136_pt1 | contig 13298 bp, 15 predicted proteins | sample 128326metaG_FD_190537 | JGI IMG/M metagenome (GOLD analysis project Ga0256830, IMG submission 190537) | Hydrothermal vent microbial communities from Lau Basin, Pacific Ocean - 128-326 | ecosystem: Environmental > Aquatic > Marine > Hydrothermal vents | place: Pacific Ocean: Lau Basin | collected...
CCCGGCCACCGCCAGGCACGCGACCTCGGGCCGTGCCGGGGCCCGCTCGAGGAAGGCCGCCAGGACCCGGTCGGCGGAGGCGAACGCGCCGCTGTCGAACTCTTCCTGGAGCACGGTCTCGAAGCGGCCGGGACCTTCCACCTCGGCCAGCAGGAGGCGCGCGCGGGTACCGCCGATGTCGCCCGCCAGCACCTTCACCGGGCGTTGCCCTTGAGACCGCGCGCGGCCTCGGCGTCCAGGTACCAGTGGACCACGCCGCGGGGCTCCAGATGCTGCACCGGGTGGCACCGGCGCCCGCCCGGGCCCGGTCCCAGCACCGCGCGCACGATGTCGGCCTTTTCGCCGCCGGTGACCAGGAACATGAGCTCGCGGGCGTGGTTGAGCACGGGAAGGGTCAGGGTCAGGCGCCGGCCGGCGGGCCCGTCCACCGCCGCCACCCAGCGCTCGCGCTCGTCCAGCACCGGCGAGCCGGGAAACAGGGAGGCGGTGTGGCCGTCGGTCCCCAGCCCGAGAAGCACGAGGTCCAACTCCGGAACGTTGCCGATGGAGCGGGGCAGGCGCTCGAGGCGGCGGGCGTAGCGGCCGGCGGCGGCGTCGAGGTCGCCGGCCTCCCCCTCCATGCGGGCCACCTGCTCCGCCGGCACCGCCACGTGGTCCAGCAGCACGGCGCGGATCATGCCGTAGTTGGAGTCGGGATGGTCCGGCGGCACCGCGCGCTCGTCGGTGAAGTAGACCCACACCCGCGACCAGTCGATGCGGCCGCGGTAGTCGGGACTGGCCAGCAGCTCGTACAGCCGGCGCGGCGTGCGGCCGCCGGCCAGGGCCAGGTTGAATTCGCCGTGGCGGTTCAGCGCCTGGCGGGCGCGGGCCACCATGAACTCGGCGGCGGCGCGGGCCACCTGTTCGGCATCGGCGAAGACCTGGTAACGCGCCACGGCCGCCGGGGTCAGGCCGCGGGCAGGGATCGCTTGCTGCGCAGCCAGCGCACCAATGGCTGCCATTGCTCCACGTCCTGCCACACCTGGGACGGCGCCATCTCGAAGATGCCGATGCCGCGCTCGGCGGCGCGGATGTAGTTCTGGGTATCACGCAGGTGGGTGAGGAAAGGGATGGACAGGCCCTTGAGGAACATCTCCAGGTTGTGGAAACTGCGGGTGTTCTCGCGCACTCGGTTGGCCACCACCGCGATGCGGGTCTGCTTGCGCGAGACCCGGCCCACGGTGAGGAGGTCGCGGATGAAGTGGGCCGCCGCGCGCATGTCCAAGGGCGAGGGCAGCACCGGGATGATGAGGGTCTGGGCCCGGCGCACCAGGGCGGTGAGCTCGGCCCCGGCCACGCGCGCCGGCGCGTCCATGATCACCACCTCGGTGTCGCGCGGCACCGGCAACCGCCCCGGTCCGCCCTCGATGCCCGTGATGGGCGGCCATTCCTCGCCCCGCACCGCCAGCCATTCCAGACTGGAGGCCTGGGGATCGAAGTCCACCAGGGCCACCGGCCTTTCCTCTTCCCAGGCGTAGTAGCTGGCCAGGTTGGTGGCGATGGTGCTCTTGCCGCAGCCCCCCTTGCTGTTGAGAACCATGATGGTGCGCATGGCGTGCCCCCTTGTCCCGCTTCCGGCCGGTATTGTCGGGATTGTTCCGCGCGGGCCGCGCGGGCCGGATCCGGTTAAACCTACCCCAAGAAGGGCGCCGTGTACAGGAAGCGGGCGGTTCAGAAACCGTAGACGAGGGTGACGGCGGTCTCGGTATCGGTCTTCACCTTGCCGGGCGGCACCGCGGAATCGTGGCGGGCGGTGAAGCTGAGCTTCATGGCCAGGCTCTTGTTGATGCGGGCCGAGAGGGAGGTCACCGAGCGGGTGGTGGTGATGTCCTCGCCCCCGTCCACCGACAGCTCCTGGCGCAGGACGGCGGTCCCGCTCAGGTGCCACTGGAGCCGCAGCACGCCATGGACCAGGACCTCGTCCTCGCGGACCCCGTCCGGGAGCTGGTTGCGGCGCACGCCGGCACCGGCCTCCCCCTCCAGCCGCAGGGTCGCGGTGTCGACGATGCGCCGGCCGTAGCCCCCGGACAGGCTGGCCCGGTAGTCGTAGCCGCTGAAGCGGTCGTCCTCGTAGGCGGCCACCGCGAACAGGTAGGACCGCTGGCTGAACTTGTAGTCGGTCTTGCCCTGCAGGCGGTAGCGCTCGGCGGTGGTGCGCCCGCCGTCGGTGGTGCGGGCGGCGTCGAACCCGGCGGTGTGGCGCCAGCGCTCGCGCTCGTTCACCAGCCGGGCCTTGGCGTTGACGCTGGCGGTGTCGGTGTTGCCGGTGGTGCGCAGCAGGCCCAGCTCGGCCTCCCCGCTCCAGCGCGGGGCGGCCGGGTCGGCCGCGGCGGCGGCCGCGCACCACGCCGGTGCCAGCAGCAGCGCCGCCGTCAGTCGATGCCCAGGGCGTCCCACAGCTCGTCGATGCGGCGCCGGACGTCCTCGTCCATGACGATGGGCCGGCCCCATTGGCGGTCGGTCTCGCCCGGCCACTTGCTGGTGGCGTCGAACCCCATCTTGGACCCCAGGCCGGCCACCGGCGAGGCGAAGTCCAGGTAGTCGATGGGCGTGTGGTCCACGATCACGGTGTCGCGCGCCGGGTCCATGCGCGTGGTCATGGCCCAGATCACGTCCTTCCAGTCGCGCACGTCGATGTCGTCGTCGGTGACGATGACGAACTTGGTGTACATGAACTGGCGCAGGAAGGACCACACCCCGAACATCACCCGCCTGGCGTGGCCCGGGTACTGTTTTTTCATGCTCACGCAGGCCAGGCGGTAGGAGCAGCCCTCGGGCGGCAGGTAGAAGTCGGTGATCTCCGGGAACTGCTTCTGCAGCAGCGGCACGAACACCTCGTTGAGCGCCACCCCCAGCACCGCCGGCTCGTCGGGCGGGCGCCCGGTGTAGGTGCTGTGGTAGATGGGGTCATCGCGGTGGGTGATGCGCTCGATGGTGAACACCGGGAAGCGCTCCACCTCGTTGTAGTAGCCGGTGTGGTCGCCGAAGGGCCCCTCGTCGGCCTCTTCGCCGGGATGGATCACGCCTTCGAGCACGATCTCGGCACTGGCGGGCACCTGCAGGTCCGAGCCCAGGCACTTCACCACCTCGGTGCGGGCCCCGCGCAACAGGCCGGCGAAGGCGTACTCCGACAGGGTGTCGGGCACCGGCGTCACCGCGCCGAGGATGGTGGCCGGATCCGCGCCCAGGGCCACCGCCACCGGGAACGGTTCGCCGGGCCGGGCCTCGCACCAGTCGCGGTAGTCCAGGGCGCCGCCGCGGTGGGCCAGCCAGCGCATGATCACCTTGTTGCGGCCGATGACCTGCTGGCGGTAGATGCCCAGGTTCTGGCGCGCCTTGTGCGGGCCGCGCGTGACCACCAGGGCCCAGGTGATGAGGGGGCCGGCGTCGCCGGGCCAGCAGGTCTGCACCGGCAGCCGGCCCAGGTCCACGTCGTCGCCCTCGGCGACGTTGGCCTGGCACGGCGCCTTGCGCACCACCGCGGGGTTCATGTTGAGCACCTGCCTGAGCACGGGGAGCTTGCTCCAGGCGTCCTTCATGCCCCTGGGCGGTTCCGGCTCCTTGAGCGCGGCCAGCCAGCGGCCCACCTCGCGCAGGGCGGCCACCGATTCCTCGCCCATGCCCAGGGCCACCCGCTCCGGGGTGCCGAACAGGTTGGCCAGCACCGGGATGTCGTGGCCCCGCGGCCGCTCGAACAACAGGGCCGGGCCGCCGCGGCGCAGGGTGCGGTCGCAGATCTCGGTCATCTCCAGGTACGGGTCCACCTCGACGCCGATGCGCCGCAGCTCGCCGCGCTGCTCGAGCAGGGCCATGAAGTCCCGGAGATCCTTGTATTTCATCGAGCGCTGGTGCTGGTTCGCGGTTTGGAATCAGATGATGCCATGGCGCGGAGGCGAAAGGAAACGCGCGGCCACTCGCCGGATACAGGAATTTCCGCGCCCGGCGCGCCGGCCGCAGGCGGAATGAAAAAGGCCGCGGCGAAGCCGCGGCCCCTGACCCTGCCCCGGGGTACCGGTTACGGCCCGGTGGCGATCAGCGTCCACGTCGCATACGTGGTGCCGCCGGCCGGGTCCATGCTGACGCGCTTGGCCAGACCGACCCCGGGACAGTACCAGCTGATGCGATCGAACACGCCCACCTTGCTGCTGGTGCGCACCTCGTGCAGCCGCAGGCACCCCGTGTAGGTCACCGCATTCCCGTTGACCGTCAGGTTCAGATCCTCCAGCCCGACTGCCGCGAAGGTGTTCACGTAGCCGTCGCCGGTGGTCTGACCCGGCACGCCGTCGATATCGATGGCGCCGGCCGACGACGTGACGAGCCCGCGGCCCATGGTGGCCGTGCGCACCACCATCGGTGGGTTCATGGTCCGTGTCTGGAACACCGTACCCGTCGCGAGGCTGACACGTTCGCGCCGCAGCAGCAGCATCTGCGGGCCGCCGGTGTTGAAGACGAAATTGTCCTTCAGGCAATCCGCGCTGCCGTCATTGCGTGTGCGCGCAAGCGTGACCTCGCCGGCGCCGGGCCCTGCGGTCCAGGCATGCACCTCGGTCACCGCCATGCCGCCACCGCCACCGCAACCGACGCCGGTCACGGCGAAGGTCTTCTGGGTGATGGCGGGGTCACGGCCAAAGTTGCGATAGTCGTAGACCAGCGACGCCGGGATGGCGGCAATCCGGTCGGCCAGCTCCTGGAAATTGGCATTGACCTGGCTGGCGCTTGCCGGATCACCACCCTTGAATATATGGGCAACCGGCGCCCCCGCGGCGACGGCGGCCTGGGCCATCACGAGGCCGCCGATGACGGCCAGCTTTCTGAACAATTTCATCATCGAATCCCCCTCAAGGAAACTGAATGGTTCTGGCTGGTGACGCAATGCCGGCTCAGTCGGCCCAGCGCGTCTCGGGCGCGCCGGAGCCGTCATCCCAGCGCAACTGGTTCCACGTGGTGGTGTTGGCCGGCGGCCCGTTGCCGGGCCCGTCCCCCCCGCCGCCACCACAGCCGGCGATGCCCAGGGCGATGAGCACGGCTGTGGCCATGGTCACGAAAATTCGCAAGGACATGGTGAAGCTCCCTGTGATTCGTTGTCGATACCTGCGCGGTGGCCGCCATCAGAAGACCTCCGCCGCACTCATGGTACGACAGGCCGACCTTGCGGGGGTTAAAACGAAACCGATGATTTCGATGCAACGGCGCGCCCGAACGGACCGGCGTGCACGGCCGGCGGCCGGTAACGGCTGCTCCGGGCTCAGGCTCGGACGAGGTCCTGGTGGAGTCCCACCTTGCCACGGGCACGGCCGGCCTCCCAGTGGGCGTGGGCAGCGGCGGCCTCGCTGAAGCCGAAGGTGTGATCGTCGAGCAACGGACGGAGCTTTCCCTGTTCCACCAGCGCCGCCACCTCGCGCAGGATGCGGCCGTGCCGCTCCAGGCCCACGCCGTGCAGCAGCGGGATGAGCATGAACACCACGTGCAGCGACAGGCCCCGCGCGTGCAGCGGGGAGAGGTCCTGCTCCACCCGCGAGGAGGTGGTCACCACCGTGCCGTTGTACGCGGCGGCGGCAAAGGCCTCGGCCAGGTGCGCGCCGCCCACGGTGTCGAACACCACGTCGAAGCCGCGCCCGTCCGTGAAGCGCGCCGCCATCCCGGCTGCGTCCACGGCCCGGTAGTCCACCACCTCGTCGGCCCCCAGGGCACGCACGGCGTCCGCCTTGCCGTCGTCACCGGCGGTGGCCACCACCCGCGCGCCCTTCCACCTGGCGAGCTGCACGCCCACGCTGCCGACGCCGCCGGAGCCGCCGTACACCAGCACGTCCTGGCCCGGGCCCACGCCGGCCTTGTCGATGAGGGCCTCCCAGGCGGTAATGGTCACCAGGGGCAGCACCGCCGCCTGTTCCAGCGGGAGATTGCCGGGCGCGTGCGCCACCAGGCGGGCGTCGGCCACCATGTACCGGGCCAGGGCCCCCTGCCAGCGCCCCACCCCGCCGGCGCATGCGTACACGGCATCGCCCGGGGCGAACGCCGTCACGCCCTCGCCCACCGCGGCCACGGTGCCGGCCACGTCGCCGTGGAGGATGGCGGGCCGGGGCGGGGCGATGTCGCGCAGCTTCCCCGAGCGGATCTTGGCGTCCACCGGGTTGAGACTGGAGGCGGCCACCTCGATGAGCACCTGGCCCGGCCCGGGCGACGGTTCCGCCACCTCGGCCGGGTGGATCACCTCGGGCGGACCGAACTCGTCGATGACCATCGCGCGCATGGCTTGTCCTGTCCTCCTCGCAAGCGGATAGAAACCACCGGTCGATTATCGCAAAAAAGCCGCCGGGGGCCGGTACCCGGTGCCCCGGACCGGCTGTTTTTCAACGGCCCACTAAATAACTGTTCCAAATGTCACTACACTTCCGGCCCCGGCGCCCGGACCTGACTCGGTGATCCGCGACGCAGAGACGCAGAGGCGCGGAGGGCGCAGAGCGGACCCATGGGGCCATCACGTGGCCGGCCCGGGCCCGGGGGCGGCACCCCGGCGCCACGCGGCGGGATCCCGGCCCGACTGGTCACCCCAGGCCTGGCGGGAGACGATCATCACCGCCTACCCCCGGGGTGGTCTGCTGCAACATCCGGCATGGGCCTCTGCGATCCCTGCGTCTCTGCGATCTCTGCGTTGTCCCGGGGACAGGGAGTAAACCACTGGCGCCTGCCCGGCATCGGCCCCCGGGTGACCGGTTATTCGGAACTTCCTGTTAGTCCTCGAACACCGCGTACACCGGGGCGTGATCCGACGGCCGCTCCCAGCCGCGCGGGGCGGTGTCGATGGCGCACGCCCGGCAGCGCGCGCGCAGGGCGTCGCTCACCAGGATGTGATCGATGCGCAGGCCGCGGTTGCGGCGGAAGGCGGCGGCCCGGTAGTCCCACCAGGAATAGTGGCCGCCCTCCTGCTCGAACAGGCGGAAGGCATCGTGCAGGCCCAGGGCAAGGATTTCGCGGAAGGCGGCACGCTCGGCGGGGCTCACCAGCACCGATCCCGCCCACGCCTCGGGATCGTGCACGTCGCGGTCCTCGGGGGCGACGTTGAAGTCCCCCACCACCGCCAGCAGCGGGTGGGCGGCCAGCTCCTCCGCCAGCCACCGGCGCAGGTGCTCCAGCCACTGGAGCTTGTAGGCGTACTTGTCCGAGCCCACCTCGGACCCGTTGGGCACGTACAGGTTGACCAGGCGCAGGTCGCCGTAGGTCGCCGCCAGCACCCGGCGCTGGTGGTCATCGAACCCGGGCAGGTCCACCACCACGTCCCGCGGCTCGGCACCGGGCCGGCTGAGGATGGCCACGCCGTTGTAGGTCTTCTGCCCGCTGTAGACGGCCTGCCAGCCGGCCGCGGCCAGTTCGGCGGCGGGGAAGTTTTCGTCCTGGATCTTGGTCTCCTGCAACGCCAACAGGTCCGGCGCCTTGTCGGCCAGCCAGTCCAGCACGTGGGGCAGGCGCACCTTGAGGGAATTGACGTTCCAGGTGGCGATCATCATGTGCCCGGCGGGCTCAGAGGCGGAAGCCGCCGTGGCGGCGCCGGTGCTGGTAGTCGAAGAACAGGAAGCCGCCGATGAAGCCCAGGATCAGGAAGGTCGCGGCCAGCCCCCAGTACCAGGGCGGGAACCGCGGGTGGATGGCGGCCAGTTCCTCCGGCGAAGGCACCTTCTCGCCCTGGAGGTTGGCCAGGGCCACCTCGATGCGCGCGCGCAGGTTCTGGTTCTCCTGGCGCAGGGAGACGATCTCGGCCTCCAGCTCCGCCAGGTCCGGCGGCGCCTGCGGCGCGGCCAGTTTCTGCTGCGCCTCGGCCAGGGCGGCCTTGAGCTTTTCGATCTCCCGGCGCGCGGCGGCCAGCTCGGCGCCGTCGGCGGCCGCGGGCGCCTTCGCGCCCGCCCGGGCGGCGGCCAGCTTCTGCTTGAGCTCCTTGATGCTGGTGCGGGCGTTGGCCAGCTCGTCGCGCAGCACCTGCAGCTTGCGCTCGCGCTTGCCCAGCTCTTCGCGGGCGCTGGCGAGCTGGGCCTGCGCCGCCTTGAGCCGGCGCCGGGCCGCCTCCAGCTCGGCCGCCGCCGGCTGGCGCTGGACCAGGAACTGGGCGCTCATCCAGCCCTCGGTGCCGTCGGGCAGCCGGACCTGGACGAAGTCGTCCTCGCGATCGATGACCTCCACCCGGGTACCGCTGGGCACCGACTTCACCAGCGGACTGGTCTCGGACGGGTTCTGGTACACGCCCAGCAGGAGGCGGTCGGTGACGTACAGGCTCTCGGCCCCGGCGCTGCCCGCCAGCAGCAGGCCGGCCAGCAGCACGGCGCGTTGCAGATGCATCATGGCGTCTCCCTTCACTTGCCCTGCCTGTTTCCCCTGTTTCAGGCGGCGATGCCGCTGTGCCGCAGCAGGGGCTCGATGCTGGGCTCGCGCCCGCGGAACTCCACGAACAGGTCCATGGGGTCACGCGAGCCGCCCTGCTCCAGCACCGTGTGCAGAAACCTCTCGCCCGTGGGCCGGTGGAAGATGCCGTTCTCCTCGAACAGGGAGAAGGCATCGGCCGACAGCACCTCGGCCCACTTGTAGCTGTAGTAGCCCGCGGCGTAGCCGCCGGCGAAGATGTGGGTGAAGCTGTGCTGGAAGCGGTTGAAGTCCGGCGGCTGCACCACGGCCACCTCGGCCCGCACCTGGTCCAGGATCTCCTGGATGCGCCCGCCGCGCGCCGGGTCGTACTCCAGGTGGAGGCGGAAGTCGAACAGGGCGAACTCGAGCTGCCGCACCATGTGCATCCCGGCCTGGAAGTTGCGCGCCGCGCGCATCTTTTCGTACAGCTCCGCGGGAACGGGCTCGCCCGTGCGGTAGTGGCCGGAGATCAGATCCAGCGCCTCGCGCTCCCAGCACCAGTTCTCCATGAACTGGCTGGGCAGTTCCACCGCGTCCCAGGGCACGCCGTTGATGCCGGCCACGCCCAGGTGCTCCACCCGGGTCAGCATGTGATGCAGGCCGTGGCCGAACTCGTGGAACAGGGTGATCACCTCGTCGTGGGTGAACAGGGCCGGATCGTCGCCCACCGGCGGCGACAGGTTGCAGGTGAGAAAGGCCACCGGCGTCTGCACGGTGCCGTCGGCGCGGCGCAGGCGCGAGATGCAGTCGTCCATCCAGGCCCCGCCGCGCTTGTTGGGCCGGGCATAGAGGTCCAGGTAGAACTGCCCGCGCAGCTCGCCGCCGCCGTCGCGGATCTCGAAAAAGCGCACGTCGGGATGCCAGGTGTCCACCCCTTCCACCTCGTGGACCGTGACGCCGTACAGGCGGCCCACCACCTCGAACATGCCCGGCACCACCCGGGTCTCCGGGAAGTAGGGCTTGAGGTCCTCCTGGCTGAGGTCGAACTTGTGCCGGCGCAGCTTCTCCGAGTAGTAGCCCACGTCCCACGCCTCCAGCCGGGCCACGCCATGCTCGCGCCGGGCATACTCCACCAGTTCCGCGTACTCGGCCTCGGCCACCGGCTTCGAGCGCCGGGCCAGGTCGTGCAGGAAGCCCAGCACCTGGTCCGGGCTGCGCGCCATCTTGGTGGCCAGGGAGCGTTCGGCATAGTTGGCGAAGCCCAGCAGCCGTGCCAGCTCGTGGCGCAGGGCGAGGATGCGCTCCATCACCTCGCTGTTGTCCCAGCGCCCGGCATGGGGCCCCCGGTCGGAGGCGCGGGTGACGTAGGCCTCGTACATCTCGCGGCGCAGGTCGCGCCGGTCGGCATAGCTCATGACGCCGTAATAAACGGGAAAGTCCAGGGTGAAGACCCAGCCGGCCAGGCCCCGGCGCTCGGCATTCTGGCGCAGCAGGCCGCGGGTGGACTCGGGCAGGCCGGCCAGCCAGGCCTCGTCGGTGACGTGCTTGTGCCAGCCATGGGTGGCATCCAGCACGTTCTCCTCGAACCGGGTGGTCAGGCGCGACAGCTCCTGGCTGATCTCCCGGAACCGGGCCTGCTTGTCCCCGGGCAGGTCCACGCCGGAGAGGTGGAAGTCGCGCAGGGCGTTGTCGATGATCCTGCGCTGGGCCGGCGACAGCCGCGCGTACTCCGCCCCTTCGCGAATGGCCTTGAACGCCGCGTGCAGGCCCGCGTGCTGGCCCATCTCGGTGCCGTAGTCCGACAGCCTGGGCAGGCAGGCGTTGTAGGCCTTGCGCAGCGCCTCGCTGTTGACCACCGAGTTCATGTGGCTCACCGGGGCCCAGGCCCGCTCGATGCGGTCGTCCATCTCCTCCAGTGGCTGCACCAGGTTGTCCCAGGTGTAGGGCCCGCCGCTCGCCGTGAGGCGCTCGACCAGCGCGCGACCCTCGGCCAGCAGCGTGTCCATGGCCGGCTCCACGTGCTGCGGCTTGATGCGGGAGAAGGGCGGCAGGCCGTCGAGTTCCAGCAGGGGGTTGGACATGAGTGCAACGTATCCGTGACGAGGATTGAAGCCGGAAAATCTACCTCATTTTCACCGTGCCGCCTATTGGCCCTCGCCCTCGGTAGACGTGGGAGGGACTTCTTTCAGGACCCCGGTCACATACTTGTGCAGTACGCTCGCAACCAGGGTCTGGTAGGGCACCCCTTCGCGCAGGGCCCGGCGCTGCAGCGCCTCCAGGTCGTGGCGGGACAGCCGGATGTTGATCCGCCGGTCCTTGCGGAAGGTACGCGCAGCGGCCTGGACCAGGGCCCGGCGGCGGGCCTCCGTGAGCACCGAGGCGAGTTCATCGCGGTCAAAGGCCTCCATTGCGACCTGTTCTTCGGAGTCGGGCTTGCGGCTCATGTCTTGTCTCCCAGGTATTTGCGCGTGGCCTTGCGGCTGGGAATGACGGTCTTGAGAAAAATCTCGTCGCCGTTCTCCACATAGGGTACCAGCCAGGCGTAGCCATCGATTTCCACCACCAGCAGGCGCTGGTGCGGATAACGGTCACGGTTGGGATGCGCCAGATCGTCCAGCAGCCGGCCTTGCTCGATACAGAACACCACGTCTTCGAACGACACGCCTCGTTCGGTGATAAGCTGCCGGTTCTTCCCGTCGTCCCAGTTGAAGACCTTGGGCATCGCCTCAGTCTAGCATAATGTGTGCCGTTTGTACTCAGCAGTACTCTTCCACCAGTCATGAATTCTGAGGTGCCACCCTACCAGGGCCTCGATCCGGACACCGTGCTCGCGGCGCTGGAGGCCGCGGGCTGGCCCACCAGCGGCTCGCTGCTGGCGCTCAACAGCTACGAGAACCGGGTGTACCAGGTGGGGCTGGCCGACGGCGGTTTCGTGGTGGCCAAGTTCTACCGCCCGGGGCGCTGGACCGATGCCGCCATCCTCGAGGAGCACGCCTTCGCCCTGGAGCTGGCCGCGGCCGAGATCCCGGTGGTGGCGCCCCTGCCGGGCCCGGACGGGACCACGCTGCTGCACCACGGGGGATTCCGCTTTGCCGTGTATCCGCGCCGGGGCGGGCGGGCCCCCGAGCCCGGCGACCCCGACACCCTGCGCCGGCTGGGGCGGTTCCTGGGCCGGCTCCACGCGGTGGGCGCGGCCGGCCGCTTCGCCCACCGCCCGCGGCTGTCGGTGGAGCGGCTGGGCCGCGAGCCCTGGCGCTTCCTGTGCGGGGGCGGCGTGGTGCCGGCGGAGGTGCGGCACAACTTCTGCGGCGCGGCCGAGGCCCTGCTGGACGGGATCGCCGCGCGCTTCGAGCAGGTGGGCCCGCTGCCGGCCCTGCGCCTGCACGGCGACTTCCATCCCGGCAACGTCCTGTGGACCGACCTGGGCCCGCACGTGGTGGATCTGGACGACTGCATGACCGGCCCCGCGGTACAGGACCTGTGGATGCTGTTGTCGGGGCCGCGCGGCGACATGGAGGCCCAGCTCCGGGTGCTGCTGGAAGGCTACACCGAGTTCGCGGACTTCGATCCCCTCGCCCTGCACCTGGTGGAGGCCCTGCGCGGCCTGCGCATGATCCACTACTGCGCCTGGCTCGCCCGGCGCTGGGACGATCCCGCCTTTCCCCGCCACTTCCCCTGGTTCGGCACCCCACGCTACTGGGAGGAACAGATGATCGGCCTGCGCGAACAGCACGAACGCCTGGCCGAGCCGCCGCTCAGGCCGTAGCCGGCGGTACTACGTAGGATCCTATATAGCCACTATATAGCTGCTATATAGTGACTATATAGGACGCTATATAGTTGCTATATAGCACCCTCTACAGGTGCCGCATGGCGTGCGGCATGTACCTGGCCGTGTCCCGGTGCTGCCCGGGTGCGGCGCCCCTGCACAGATGCCGCCCGGGTCAATCCTTCTTCGAGGCGGTGCTCAGGCCCAGCAGCTTGTAGATGGGGCAGAAGCCCACCAGGCCGGTGACGAGCGGAATGAGGCCGATCCATCCCCACGGCGTCTTGGGTCCAACAAAGACCAGGGCGATGAGGATGACGCCCACGATGACACGGATGACGCGATCGACGGTGTTTTCGTTGACCATGGTCTGCCCTCCCCTGTTACGATTCACCGCATTTGCGGCGGGCTGTCCCCACTATGCGGCCGCGGCGGAACGGGATCAAGGTCCGGGCGCCCCGGACGTACCGGCCGCGGGGGGCCGCCATCAGTCTCCGCCGCGGTCCACCTTCCACACACCGAACGCGGGGTTGTCCGGGTCCGGAATGCAGCGGCCCCTGGGCACCGCCGGTCCCGTGGCCGCCTGCGCCCTCTGCGCCCGGGCCTTGCGCTGGTCCTCGAACACGTGGCGGCTGAACGCGGCCAGATGGTCCAGGAGTTCGCGGCACTCGTCGTCGTCCCCCGGGTAGTCCACCGCCAGCACCCCGAGGATGGCGGCCAGGTACTGCAGGCCCAGGGCACCGTTGTCGCGCACCGCGGGATCGTTTTCCACGATGGCGCGCATGACGCCCTCGACGACTTCGTTGGTGAGGCGGATGGCCTGGCTCATGGATCCCGCTCCGGTTTGAACAGAGGAAACGTATTCTACCAGCCCCGGGTGCGTCGCGGACCCGGGGCCCCGAGTGTAGAATGGCGGGCCTGGGTCGGACCGGGAGGTTTCATGGGCAGACACTACGATCTCATCGCCATCGGCGCCGGCAGCGGCGGGCTGTCGGTGGCGGAGCGGGCCTCGGAGTACGGCGCCCGCTGCGCCATCATCGAGTCGGGCATGGTGGGCGGCACCTGCGTCAACGTGGGTTGCGTGCCCAAGAAGGTGATGTGGAACGCCGCCGATCTGGCCCATGCCCTGCGCGATGCCCGCAGCTATGGCTTCCGGGTGCAC
>Ga0256830_1002137_pt1 | contig 13295 bp, 10 predicted proteins | sample 128326metaG_FD_190537 | JGI IMG/M metagenome (GOLD analysis project Ga0256830, IMG submission 190537) | Hydrothermal vent microbial communities from Lau Basin, Pacific Ocean - 128-326 | ecosystem: Environmental > Aquatic > Marine > Hydrothermal vents | place: Pacific Ocean: Lau Basin | collected...
ATCTGCTCCGGCCGCACGCGCCGGCTCCTGGCCAGCCACCTGGGCCCCTTCGAAGACGCCCACATGGGCCGCTCCCGGGTCCTCCAGGACTTCAACGGCGACGGCCGTGCCGACTTCGCCGCCTGTACGGAGCGCCTCCTCTGGGGGGTGGACGAGGTCGGCGGCTGCTTCATCTACAGCTTCGATCCCCATCTCTTCTCCGACCGCCGGGAACTGAGCGACGCCGCCGGCGGAAGCGTCGTCTTCACCCTGGACTTCCCTGTGGAGGAGGCCGGCAAGGGCTACCTCCTGCTCGCGAGCGCAAGCGGCATGGGCCCGTCCTGGTTCGGGACTCTGGCGGTGCCCCTGACCTGGGACAATATCTTGGGCTTGTCCATTGCCCCGGGACTTCCGGCCTCCTTCTTCACGGGGGCTTCGGGTGTCCTGGATGCTGCCGGGGACGGATCCTCGGTGTTCACGGCCGCTCCAGGCAGCACCGCCTCCTTCATCGGCACCACCTTCCACTTCGCGGCCGTGGTCCTTGAGAGCAGCGGTCTCTGGTCCAGGAGCAGCGCTGCGGTTGGCCTCGAGATCCTGCCATAACAATGGATTTCTATTGTTTATGGCACATGCGGCCCCTCCCCTGGCGCCCGCCCATGCCGCCTCTCGGCCGGGCGGGACGGGAAACTCCCGCCCCGGAGGCCTGCGGAGCCCTCAGGCTTTCCGCCGATCCTGGACTTGCGGCATAGAATTCCCTTGTCCCCTGAACCATCTTCATGCGACCCCGGCGGAGTCGGCCCCTGGCTCGGCGCCGGGTCCCTACCCACCCAGGAGATCCCCGACCCATGAGACCCCTTGCCCTGAGCCTGTGCACGGTTCTGCTTGCGGGGACCGCGTCTGCACAGAGCGGCCTCGATGACCACTTCATGGACTACACCGTCGTCCAGCTGGACCTGCCGGCCGAAGCCGGCCAGGCCTTCCCGGTCCAGCTGGCCATCGACGGCTTCCCCGTGAATGCCTTCCTCTACCCCTTCAGCCAGCGCAGCGAGAACTTCCAGGTCCTCGTGCCCCGGGACGGCGAGCTTGTTCCGGTCGAAGTGGACGGCCCCAAGACCTACCGGGGCGAGTTCGCGGAGCTCCCCGGCTCCCTGATTGCTGTCAGCCTGATCGACGGGCAGCTCGAGGGCTCCATCTGGCTGGGCCAGGATTCGCCGCTCTACGGCATCATGCCCGCCGACGAGTACGACGCGAGCTTCGGCCCGAAGGCGCATGTGGTCTACCGTGCCAAGGATGCAATCCAGCCCCAGATCACGCAGTGCCCGGATCCGATCGTCCCGCCGACCCACTGGAAGTACCAGAACGGCAACGGCCAGTCGCAGCAAGGCGGCGGCCAGGGCGGTCAGGTCCACGACCATGACGACGACGCCGGCCAGGCTGGCGCCGGCAGCCGCACGCAGTTCGCGGGGCAGAACCTCGAGACCTGCGAGATCGCCTTCGACACCGACTACGAGTACTTCCAGGACAACGGCTCGAACGTCCAGGCCACGATTGACGACATCGAGGCTCTGACGAACACCGTCCACGGGTACTACGAGCGCGACGTGGAGATCTGCTACCAGATCACCACGATCATCGTGCGCGACAACCCGAACGACCCCTACAGCTCGAACACCTACGACGGAGTCCTGAACGAGTTCGTGAACGAGTGGCGTTCCAACCAGACCGGCGTGCAGCGGGACATCGCCCACATGCTTTCCGGGAAGAACGTCGGTGGCGTCATCGGCGTGGCCTACCTCGGTGTCATCTGCGACATGACCTGGGGCTACGGCGTTACCTGGAACTACACCAACGACCACACCAGCGTCGCCGGTGTCATGGCCCATGAGCTGGGTCACAACTGGGACGCGGACCACTGCAACGGCGGCTCCTGCAACAACAACTGCAACGACTGCCGCATCATGTGCGCCTGCGTGTGGAGCTGCTGCGGAGACATGACCCAGTTCGGTCAGACCTCCATCAACTCCATCACCAACTTCAAGAACTCCCGCAACTGCCTGGATGCCGGCTGCAACACCGGCGGCGGCGGCGGCACCTTCACCCTGCAGAACCCGGTTCCGGGTCTGGCGGGCCAGGTGAACAGCTTCACCGCCACCAACGCGACCCCGGGCGGCCAGGTCACCTACGCCTGGAGTCTCAGCCAGGGCAGCTCGGCCACGGGCTGCGGCGCCAACTGGGGCCTTGCCAACGCCCGCATCGGCGGCACCGCCATCGCCGACGGCAGCGGCAACGCCACCCTCAGTGCCAATGTGCCCGCGAACGCGAGCGGCCGGATCATTCAGCTCCAGGCCCTCGATGACACGACCTGCACCGTGTCGAATGTGATCAGCTGGTTCTTCTTCTGATCCGTTCCGGGCCTCGTGCCCTGACGGCCCCGCGGTCCTGGCCGCGGGGCCGTTCCCCTTTGCCCCGGCTGCTGGACCGGTGCCGCCCGCGCCCCTTCAGTCCAGGGGTTCGAGGCAGGCGGTCATGGAACCGGCGCAGCGGGCGATGCGCGGGTCCGGTCCCCAGGCGTGGATGCGCTCCTGATGGAACTCGGCCTGTTCCCGGGGCCCGGTGAACACGACGGAGGCCCCGGTCGTGTCCACCTCCCGGGCGTGCTCCCAGGCTTCGGTCGCGGACATCCCGAGGATCCGGGTGAGCATGGTGACGACGTATTCGTAGCTGTGGTCGTCGTCGTCCAGAAGGATCAACTGCCAGCGAGGCGCGAGCTGCGTATGCGGCAGAGCCTCAGGCTCGGCGGCGGGGGAGAAGGGCACGCTGCGATCCTAACCTGCGGGCGCGGCACCGGCACCCGGGCGGCGGCCCGGTGCAGCGGGCAAAGCAAAGAGCGGGACCGCGCTTGCGCTCGATCCCGCCCAGGTCTCGCAAGGAGACCGTTGCCTCAGAGTCTCAGTAAGTCCAACCCATGTCGTCCGGGAGGCTCCCTCCCAGCGGAGCACTCCCGCGACACGCTTCCACTATACCCCGTCCGGAGATCTCGGGGGCCTTTCCCGGCGCGAGGCCGCAGGCCCCGGATCCGGGCCGGGGCCGCAGCCCGATCCATCGCCAGACAAGAGGGTTACGGCCGGCCTCAGGCTCAGCCCCGAGTCCGGAGCAGCGCCAGGAGGCCCAGGCCGGCGGCGGCCAGGAGGAGGAACGCCGCGAGGATCCGCGGCCAGCTCCAAGGGGCGCGGCCGACGACGCGGCCGTTCTGGCCGTTCACGAGGACGGTGTAGACCTCGCCGCGGTAGGAGTACTGGATGCTCCAGACCGGCAGCAGGAGGTGCTTCCAGCGCACCTCCCGGATGCGGTTGTGGACGCGGAGGAAACGGTGCGTGTCCCCCGGCACGTCGCCGGCGCAGCGCTCCTCCTGCACCGACTCCACCCGCCGCTGACCTGCGCGCCAGGCCTCTTCCAGACCGACGGCATACTCCTCGGCGCGCCATCCGGCGAGGTACTCCGGCCGGTAGGGAACCAGGGCCGAAAGGTCGTACTCGCCGAGCTCTTCCAGGAGCGCCGGCGGCAGGCCGGCGGAGGCCGGGATCAGGAGGTCGTCGAAGAGGTCGTCGCGCTCGCCCCAGGCGGGCACCCAGCGGATGCGGCGCTCGCGCCGCATCCGCACCCGCGGCCTGCCGTTGACGGTCACCGTGTGGGGGACGGTGACGTAGTAGTAGTAGCCTGCGTCGGCGGACCACTCCGAATGCACGGCGCAGTCGAAGGTCCAGAAGGGGACGTACACGCCGGTAGCGTCGAAGTCCTTCAGCCGCTTCAGGGCGGCCGGCCGGAACCAGAGCCCGCGCAGCCAGCGCCGGAAGGCCCGAACGGCCTGCTCGCGGCCGAGGTCCAGGGGGATCAGGGACTCGGGCCGCAGGACCTCCCGGTTCGCCTCCTGGGCCAGGACCTGGGGCGAGCCGCAGTACACGCAGCGTTCCGCGGTGGAGCGCTCCGCGAAGGTGACCCGGGCCCCGCAGTTGCCGCAGCGGGCGACGCGCAACCCCTCCGCGGCCAGGCCGCGGCGCAGCCCGGCCGCCGCCGCCAGGGGACGTTCCAGGATCGTGCCCTCGGCGCGGGGAACGGGCTTCACCTGGCCGCACCAGGCACAGCTCAGCGCATCGGCCTCCGGATCCCAGGTCATGGAAGCACCGCAGCCGTCGCAGGGGAACTCCACCCTCGGGCTCTCGGCCTCGGTCTCCGTTGCCTTCACCGGGGGTTCCTGGTCCTTCATCGCAGACGCGCCTATCTTGAGCGTAGCAGTCCCGGACGGGCCAGGACGCCGGCCCTCCACCCCTCATCAGGAGCAGCAGCATGGGAGTTCTCGACTGGTTCAAGCGCGGCGTGGGCGAGATGATGGTCGCCCGGCCGGACGACGCCAAGGCGCATGTCGTCTGGAAGCACCCGGACCCGACCATCCCCATGAAGTCCCAGCTCACGGTGGAGTCGGACGAGGTGGCGGTCTTCTTCCGGGACGGGAAGATCCAGGCGGTCCTGCCGCCGGGGCGACACACCCTGGACAGCTCCAACCTGCCGTTTCTGTCGAACCTCATCGACAGCTTCACCGGCGGCAACGTCTTCATCGCCGAGGTCTTCTTCGTCTCGACCCGTGAGCACCCGGGGGTGAAGTTCGGCGGCCGCGTCGGCCACGTCGAAGATCCCAAGAGCGGCGTGCCCGCCGAACTCCTGGTGCACGGCGAGTTCGCCTTCCGCGTCGAGAACCCCGAACGCCTCATCACCGGCCTCGTCGGCATGGGCCGGACCGAGCCCTGGCTGGTGCGCTCCTGGATGAAGGAGCAGGTCCTCAAGGTCATCCGCGACCGCATCGGCGAGCTCCTGGTCAAGAACAAGTGGCCGCTTCTGGACGTGACCTCGGGAGCCTATACGGAGGAGGTCGAGCAGGAGGTCCTCGCCGGCCTGCAGCAGCATGTCCAGCCCTACGGCATCCAGATCGTGCGCCTGGGCAACTTCGTCGTCGGCATGGACGAGGAGGATGCTGTCACCCTCAAGCGCCTCTACACCGACGCCGCCTACCTGCGTACGGTCGGCGGTGTCGGCGCCTACAAGGAGTTTGCCGCGGGCAAGGCGCTCCTGGGCGCCGGCGAGGGCATGGCCGAGGGGGGAGGAAGCGCCGGCGGCGAGGCGGCCGGCGGCCTCCTGGGCGGCGCCGGCCTCGGGGTCGGCATCGGCCTGGCGCAACTGCTGGTCCAGGACCACCGCGGCGGCCACACCCTGGCGCCGGCCGCACCGGGCCTGCGCTGCCCCGCCTGCCAGGCGGTAGTGCCGCCGGGACGCTTCTGCAGCGCCTGCGGCCAGAGCCTGGAGGCACCGGCGGCCGAGGCTGCTGCCCGCGAAGCCTTCTGCTCGGGCTGCGGCAGTCCCCTGGCGCCGGATGCGCGCTTCTGCGGCCAGTGCGGCCGGGCCCGCGAGGGCGGCTGAGCCTCAGCCCTCGGCGAGACCGCAGAGGCAGGGATCGGGATCCCGCAGCAGGACCTCTTCGGTCCGGAGTTCCCGGCGGCCGCGGGGCAGCACCCAGCCGAAAAGGCTGGCGTGGTGACAGCGGCGGCGCCGGCGGCGCGGGGCGGGGGCCGGGAGACCGCGCTGGGCAGCCAGGAGGCGGCGGGAACGGTCCTCCAGGACCCCCTGGTTCTCTTCCTCGGGGGGCTTGCGGAGGGCCACGGTGCGGCCGGAGCCGAGGAGCAGCGGCAGGGCGCGGAGGCCGGCGCGGGAGTCGAGGCGGACGCGGATCATGGCGGGGGAGGCCCGGGGGCCGCCTTCATGATCGGCCCTCCGCGAGAAAAAGACAGGGGGTTTCGGTAACGGAAGGCGCCCGGGCGGCGTTGAAAGGAAAGCAGCATCCTGCCCGGGCAAGTGCGGAGCGGGGCCGCTGCGGGCCCTTCGGGGCCGGAATCCGGCCCTGGAACTTCCTCCTTCGGGGCCTAGAATCCGGCCATGCACGTCTCCATCGAGTACTGCGTCCAGTGAAACTACCACCCCAAGGCGGCCGGTCTGGCCGCCGAACTCCGGGAGGCCCTCGCCGTGGAGCCCGAACTCCTCGAGGGCCGGGGTGGCATCTTCGACGTCCGTGTGGACGGCGAGCTGGTCTTCAGCAAGCACGCCGAGGGGGACCGCTTCCCCGAGCCCGGCGAGGTCGTGGAGCGGATCCGCAAGCGCCAGGCCCCCTCTGCCTGAGGCCGCGTGGCCGCCCTCGCCGCCTCTCTCCTGGGGATCATGGCCGGGGTCTCCGGCCTCGAGCCCCGGGAGCAGGAGCCCGATCCGCCCGCGGCCGCCGCCCGGGAGCCCGCTCCCGCGCCGGCGGTCTCTCCAGGGCTCGTCCTGGAGCCCGCTGGCCCCGGCCCGGGTCAGGGCCGCCACATCGTCTTCCTCGCCGGCGACGAGGAGTACCGGAGCGAGGAGGCCCTCCCCCTCCTGGCCTCGATCCTCGCCGGCCGCCACGGCTTTCGCTGCACGGTCCTCTTCTCCCTGGACCCGGAGACCGGGGAGATCGACCCGGACGAGCAGACCTGGATGCCCGGCCTCGAGGCCCTGGAGGAGGCCGATCTCTGCGTCGTGTTCCTGCGCTTTCGGGAGTGGCCCGACGAGCAGATGGCGCACTTCGTGCGCTATGTCGGGTCCGGGCGGCCGCTGGTCGGTCTGCGGACCGCGACGCACGCTTTCGATTACCGCCGGCGCCCGGAGTCGCCCTACGCCCGCTGGTCCTGGGACAGCCGCGAGTGGCCCGGCGGCTTCGGCCGCCAGGTCCTGGGCGAGACCTGGGTCGCCCACCACGGCGTCCACGGCCGTGAGTCCACCCGCGGCGTCCCCGATGCCGCGGCCCGGCGCCACCCCATCCTGCGCGGGGTCGGGCCGGGTGTCTGGGGACCGACGGACGTCTACGCGGTGCGGGATCTGCCGGCCGGGACGACGGTCGTCCTGCGCGGCCTCGTCCTCCAGGGCATGGACCCTGGCGACCCGCCCGTCGAGGACGGCCGCAACGACCCGCCCATGCCCCTCCTCTGGACCCGCACCTGGACGTCCCCGGGCGGTCCGGCGCGGGTCGTCTGCTCGACCCTGGGCGCGGCCCGGGACCTCGCCGCCGAGGACAGCCGCCGCCTCCTCGTGAACGCCATCTACTGGGCGCTGGGCCTCGAGGACCGGATCCCGGAGACCGCCGACGTCCGCCCTCTGGCGCCCTTCGAGCCCTCGCCCTTCGGCTTCGGGCGCTGGCGCCGTGGGCTGCGCCCCGCGGATCTTGGCGCCGCCCTTCAGGGGGCGGAGACCGGAGGTGGAGGCGGCTGAGGCGGGGGGGGCCCTTCCTCCACCAGCCTCTTCTCACGCCAGACGCCGCTGCGCCAGCGCCTGCGGAAGAGCAGGGCGCCGAGGTAGAGCTCCGCGCTCCAGAGCAGCCAGACCTCCACCGGCCCCATGCCCCAGTGGTGCACGGCGAGGTAGAGGAGCGGCACCGACAGCCCCCAGGAGCAGAGGATGCCGGTGCGCATGACCCAGCGGTGGTCGCCGGCCGCGCGCAGTCCGAAGCGGTAGGCGATCTGCAGGGCGTCGGCGAGCTGCCAGACGGCGCCCGCCGCCAGGATCCCGGCCCCGAGCGTCACCGCCCGGGCCTCGAAACCCGGGTCGGCGTGGTGCAGGAAGAGCCGCTGCAGGGGGGCGCCGGCCAGGAGGAAGACCAGGCCCATGCCGCCCATGAGGGGTACGGTCAGCTGCAGGACGCTGCGCAGGGCGCGCTCCGCCGCCGACCAGTCGCGCCGGCCCACGGACCGTCCCACGAGTACCGAGCCCGCATCGCCGAGGGCCACCGCCGGCATGAAGGAGAAGTGCAGGATCTGGATCGAAGCATTGTGGGCGGCCAGGGCGATGTCTCCGAGTTCGGCGATGAACACCGTGGCCAGGCTGAAGGCCGTGACCTCGAGGAAGAACTGGAAGCCGAGGGCGAAGCCGACCTCGAAGACACGGCGCAGGCGCTTCCAGTGCGGCCGCAGCTCCGCCCAGGCCGGGGTGCGGTGCCGCAGCCCGGCGCCGAGGCCCAGGAGCAGGGCCAGGGAGACGCTGTCGGCGAGCCCGGTTCCCAGGGCGGCGCCGCGCACGCCGAGGCGGGGCAGCCCCAGGTGGCCGAAGATGAGGGCCCAGTTGAAGAGGATGTTCAGGGGGTGGGCCAGGAGGTCGGCGGCCATGGGCAGGCGCGTCCGCTCCGTCGCCCGGTAGTACTCGGCCAGACTCAGGGCCAGGAGATAGGGCAGGGACCACTGCAGCCGCACCTCGAGATAGGAGGCGGCCATGCTCCGGGCCTCGGGGCTCAGGTCGTGGGTGCCGGGCAGCCGCGGGAAGAGCGCCGGCACGGCCTGCGAAAGCAGCAGGGTGCCCAGGCCGAGGAGGGCGGCCAGATAGAAGGCCTGGGCGCCGAAGGAGAGGCCGCGGGCGGGGTCACCGGCGCCCCGATGCTGGCTGATGAGGCTCTTCTGCCCGCGCAAGAGCCCCATGGCGAAGGCCAGGACGGTGAAGGACAGGACCGTCGCCAGGCCCATCCCCGCCAGGGCCTCGACCCCGAGGCGCCCGACCATGAGGGCGTCCACCACCCCCTTGAGGGTGTAGGAGATCATGGAGACGCCGATCGGCCAGGCGAGGAGGAGGACCTCACGCCGGCTGCCGGGGACGGGGAGCGAGGACGGCATGGCGCGGGTCCGCCGGGAGGTCGGAAGGCGGAATGATAGCCTGCGGAGCGCGAGACCCCGGCTACCGATGCGCTTCCTGCCCCCCCTGTCCCTGCTCCTCGCCTGCGCCCCGGAGGCGCCCGCCCGCATGGCCCAGGAACCCGACGCCTTCGTCCGCGCCCCCGACCTCGTCGGCCGCGAATGGCTGAACACGGACCGGCCCCTCGCTTCCTGGAAGGAGGATCTGCGCGGCCAGGTCGTCCTCCTCGACTTCTGGACCTATTGCTGCATCAACTGCATGCACATCCTCCCGGATCTGGAGCGCCTGGAGGAGGAGTTCCGCGAGGAGCCTTTCCTCGTCATCGGCGTCCACTCGGCGAAGTTCGAGCAGGAGTCGGACCCCCGCAACATCCGTGAGGCCATGAAGCGCTACCACATCCGGCACCCGGTGGTGGTGGACGAGAACATGCGCATCTGGCGGAGCTTTGCCGTCCGTGCCTGGCCGACCCTGGTCCTGGTGGATCCGGAGGGACGGGTGGTGCGTCAGCTCAGCGGCGAGGGGCACTACGAGACCTTGCGTGCCGAGATCCGCAGCCTCCTCGACCGGCACCGGGAGAAGGGAAACCTGGCGCCGGCGCCGCTCCGTCCGCGTCTGGAGGAGACGCCTTCGGGGCGCCTGCGCTATCCCGGGAAACTGCGCTTCCATGAAGGACGCCTCTATGTGAGCAACAGCAGCGGCCACGAGGTCCTCGAGGTGGATCCCGCCAGCGGCCGCATCCTGCGCGCCTTCGGTGCCCTGGGCGAGTCCGGTCTGCGCGACGGCACTCCCGCCGAGGCCCGCTTCCACAATCCGCAGGGTCTGGCTGTCCTCGGCGGGGCACTCTATGTGGCGGACACGGACAACCACGCCCTGCGCCGCATCGATCTCTCGAGTGGACGGGTCGAGACGGTGGCGGGGACCGGTGCGCAGGCGCGGGGGCGCCCGCGGGAGGGGCCGGCGCGAGAGCAGGAGCTGAACAGCCCCTGGGCCCTGGAGCCCGACGGCGGGCGCCTCCATGTCGCCATGGCCGGCTGCCATCAACTCTGGACCTTCGATCCTGCCACGGGGCGGATCGAGCTCCTGGCCGGCAGCGGTTGGGAGAACATCGTGGACGGCCGGGCGCGTCCGCAGGGTCCGCTCACACGCCTGAGCCTGCGCGCCTCCGCCGCCCTCGCGCAGCCCAGCGGGCTCGCGCTCCAGGGGCGGCGCCTGTGGTTCGCCGACAGCGAGGTCAGCGCCCTGCGCTACGTGGACCTGGATGCGGGGCGCGTCGTGACCCTCTTCGGGACCGGCCTCTTCGACTTCGGGGACCGCGACGGCGGCCCGGGCGAGGTTCTCCTCCAGCATCCCCTTGGAGTCGCCGTCCACGGACGCCACCTCCTCGTCGCCGACACCTACAACAACAAGATCAAGCGCGTGGATCCGGAGGCGCCCTCCTGCGAGAGCCTCTACGGAAGCGGCGAGCCGGAGCCCTCCGCCGGGGGAGGGTTGAGCTTCTGGGAGCCGGGTGGCCTGGATGTGGCCGGGGACACTCTCTACGTCGCCGACACGAACCACCATCGCATCGTGGCGGTGGACCTGCGAAGCGGTGCCTGGCGGGTGCTCCTGCCGACTGCGGAGCCGGGCGGGGAGGACTGAGGAGCGAAGGCGTGGCCGCTGCCGGGGGCGCGACCCTGATCGTGGACACTTCCTTTCTGGGGGATGTCCTCTGCGCCGAGCCCCTGGTGCGCGCTGTGGCGCGGCGCTGGCCCGAGGCGCCCGTGGACTTCCTGACCTCCCCCGGCGGCGCCGAGGTCCTGCGCGGCCACCCGGATCTGCGCGAGATCCTGGTCTTCGACAAGCGCGGCGCCGACCGGGGGCCGTGCGGGCTCCTGCGCACCGCCCGGCGCCTGGGCCGCCGCGGCTATGCCCGGGCTCTCTGCAGCCACCGTTCCTGGCGGACTGCCGCTCTCCTGCGCCTGGCCGGCATCCCCGAGCGCACCGGCTTCCACGACGCGTCCGGCGCCTGGCTCTACAGCCGCCGGGTCCGCTACCGGCCCGAGCTCCACGAGATCGAGCGCAACCTGGAACTCGTGGGCGGCGGTGCCTGGGAGCCGCCGCGCCTGTATCCCGGACCGGCCGAGGAGGCCCGGGCGCGGGAGCTCCTGCCGGAGCCCGGCGCCGTGGCCCTGGCGCCCGGCTCCCTGTGGACGACCAAGCGCTGGCCCCGGGAGCACTTCGCGACCGTCCTCCGGAGCCTGGTCCGGGCCGGCCGTTCCTGCGTCCTCCTCGGAGGCCGCGAGGACGTGGATCTCTGTGCCGAGGTCCTCCTCGAGAGCGGCCTGGCGCCCGAGGAGGAGGGACAGGTGCGCCTCCTCGCCGGTTGCACCAGCCTGCGCGAGTCCTTCGCCGTTCTGCGCCGCTGTGCAGCCCTGCTCACGAACGACAGCGCCCCCATGCACCTGGGGGTCGCCGCCGGCATCCCCGTGGTCGCCCTCTACTGCAGCACGCTTCCTGCCTTTGGCTTCGCCCCGCGCGGCCCCCGGGACCGGGTCCTCGAGGTCGAGGGCCTGGCCTGCCGCCCCTGCGGCATCCACGGCCGCAGGTCCTGCCCGGAAGGACACTTCCGCTGCGGGCGGGACCTGCTCCCGGCCCGCGCCGTGGAGGCCCTCCTGGCGGCCGCGGCGGCGTCCACCGCCGGCTGACGGTTTCTCCACAGCCCTTCCCCCGGAGGTCCACAACATGTTGGTGTTGTCTCCCTCGATGCCCGCCAAATCTGGGGAGAGGCCGTTGCCCGGATCCCTGACGAGGGGTAGGCTCGAACGTCCGGCCGGGAGACGCACCGCTGGTTGGGGCCCGGCCGCTCCGAGACCACCCTTCCCATCGTAACCGGCTGGTATGGCGCGACTTGCGTTCGCCAGCCCAGGAGCCAGAGAGGACACGAGAAGCCGTATGAAGCCCAGTGGGGACGTGAAGAAGGCCGCGGCGAAGATGCGCCGCCAACGGCAGGCCCAGGCGGGCGGCGCTGCGGCACCGGGGATGCCCCGGGACCTGCCGGATCCGGTGCTGACCGCCAACGCCGAGAAGGTGCTGGCGAACCGCTACCTGAAGAAGGACAAGATCACCGGCGAGGTCGTCGAGACCCCCAAGGAGCTCTTCTGGCGGGTGGCCTGCGCCGTGGCGGCGCCGGAGTTCGAGCGCTCCGAGACCGGCGGCATGCACTGGGCGCGCCGCTACTACGAACTCATGGCGACCGGCACCTTCATGCCGAACTCGCCGACCCTCATGAACGCCGGCCGCGAGATGGGGATGCTCTCGGCCTGCTTCGTCCTGCCGGTCGAGGACTCCATCGACGGCATCTTCACCACCCTCAAGCATGTCGCCCAGATCCAGAAGGCCGGCGGCGGCACCGGCTTCTCCTTCTCGCGTCTGCGTCCCGACGGCGACATCGTCGCCAGCTCCGGCGGCCAGACCAGCGGGCCGCTGTCCTTCATCGATGCCTACTCCGCCGGCACCGACGCCATTCAGCAGGGTGCCTTCCGGCGCGGCGCCAACATGGGCGTCCTGCACTGCAGCCACCCGGACGTGGTGGAGTTCATCCGCGCCAAGGACGACCTCACGCGCTGGACGAACTACAACGTCTCCGTGGCCGTCACCGAGGAGTGGATGAAGACCGCCACCGAGCACCCGGCCGAGCCGGCGGTGGTCGTCAACCCGCGCAACCAGCAGCGCGCCTGGCTGCGCCGCCTGGAACCGGGGGGCCGGCGCATCAGCCGGGCCGATTACGAGGCCTACGCCGCCGGCGCGCCTGATCCCGAGGCGCAGTACTGGACCTATGGCGAGATCCTGGACCTCGTCATCCACTACGCCTGGAAGAACGGCGAGCCGGGGATGCTCTTCATCGACCGCGCCAACGCCGACAACCAGGTGCCGCAGCTCGGGCAGTACGAGGCCACGAACCCCTGCGGCGAGCAGTGGCTTCTGCCCTACTCCTCCTGCAACCTCGGCTCCATCAACCTCGGCCGCTTCTACAAGACCGAGGCCCCGGAGAGCGCCTCCTGGCAGGACCGCTTCGACTGGGAGGCCTTCGACGAGGTGGTGAACGACTGCACCCGCTTCCTGGACGACGTCGTCACCATCAACCGATTCCCGATCGAGGAGATCCGGAAGCGCGCCGACGAGGAGCGCCGCATCGGCCTGGGCGTCATGGGCTTCGCCGACCTCCTCTACCGGCTGGGCATCCGCTACGGCTCCGACGAGTCCATGGACGTGGCCCGGGCGCTGTCCAAGCGCCTGCTGGAGCAGGCCACCCGGGCCTCGGAGCGCCTGGTCTCCGAGGAGGGACTCGAGCCCTTCGGCGCCTGGGAGGGCTCGCTGCCGGACCAGCTCGGCCTGCCGAAGCGCCGGAACTCCCACCTCACCACCGTGGCGCCGACCGGGACGATCTCGATCATCGCCGGCTGCAGCGGCGGCATCGAGCCGCTCTTCTCCCTGGCCTTCAAGCGCCAGGTGATGAAGGACGCCGACGGCAGGCCCGTTGTCATGAACGAGGTGCACGCCGACTTCCGGGCCGCCCTGGAAAAGGCCGGCTACTCGCGCCA
>Ga0256830_1002138_pt1 | contig 13294 bp, 14 predicted proteins | sample 128326metaG_FD_190537 | JGI IMG/M metagenome (GOLD analysis project Ga0256830, IMG submission 190537) | Hydrothermal vent microbial communities from Lau Basin, Pacific Ocean - 128-326 | ecosystem: Environmental > Aquatic > Marine > Hydrothermal vents | place: Pacific Ocean: Lau Basin | collected...
AGAGCGTGAACCCTTCGGCTTGGTGGCTCTGGAGGACGACATCTATTGGATCGATCGCGACGGCTACCTCCTTGAACCCGCCTCTGCCTTCCCCCCACCGCCGGAGTTCCCCCCCGTACAGGGCGTATCCGTGGAGGACACGCCCCGGGGTCGGCGCGTCACCCCCGAGCGGGTCCGAGGGCTCCTGCGCGAGTTCTTCGCGCTGGACGGGCGCACCCTGGCCCGCATCCGCGCCCTGCGGGTCCGCCCCTACGACGTGGAGGTGGAGCTACGCGGGGGAAAGCGGGTTTACCTTCCGCTACGAGGATGGAGGGGTTCCCTGGAGCGATTGTGGCGGGCGGCCGCGGCGCTGGAAGCCGCTGGGAAAGGGGATTGGCACGTTCTGGACCTGCGGGTGGAGGGCGAGGTGACGGTGCGGCGCTAGGGCGTTCCGGGAGGCGGACTTGACAAGCGCGGATCGAGTGAGCCATTATGGAGAACACGGCCCGGCCACGAGAGGAGCCGGGCCCGGACCACCCCGCCTAGGGCGGCGAGAGGGATGAGACGATGGTGGTGAGAGGGACAGGGGGGCTGATCGTAGGACTCGACATCGGGACGACCAAGGTCGTCGCCCTTGTGGGCGCCGTCGAGAACGGCGTCATCGAGATCATCGGCATGGGGAAAGCCCCTTCCCACGGCCTGGAGAAGGGGGTCGTCGTCGACATCGGCGAGACGACGGAGTCGATCAAGCGGGCCGTGGAGGAGGCGGAGAACATGGCCGATGTCCGCATCGAGCGGGTCTTTGCGGGCATCGCCGGGAAGCACATCACCTCGATCAACAACTCCGGGACCGTCAGCATCTCCCGCGAAAACCGCGTCATTACCGTCGACGACGTGCGCCGGGTGATCGAGACCGCCCAGGCCGTCCAACTCTCCCCCGATCAGGAGATCATCCACGTCATCCCGCGGCAGTACATCGTGGACGGCCAGGAGGGGATCACCGATCCGGTGGGCATGACGGGGACGCGCCTGGAGGTCGACGTCCACATCGTCGCGGGCTCGATGACCGCGGTGCACAACATCTACCGCTGCGTCTCGAATCTGGGCATCGAGATCGAGCGGATCGTCTTGCAGCCGTTGGCCTCCAGCTTCGCCGTCCTCACGGAGGCCGAGAAGGACTTGGGCGTGGTGCTGATGGACATCGGGGGCGGCACCACGGACATCGCCATCTTCCGCCGCGGGGACATCTGGTTTTCCAAGAGCCTGCCCATCGCGGGGGAGCAGATCACGAGCGACCTCACCGTGGGGCTCCAAGTGGAGTACCACGAGGCCGAGCGGATCAAGCGCGAGGAGGGGCTCCCGCGCGTCGACGACATCAGCGGCGAGGAGCGCTTCGAGATCACCACCATAAGCGGCGAGAAGAAGAGCGTCAGCAAGCGCAAGCTCATGAAGATCATGGAGCCCCGCTTGGAGGAGCTCTTTGACTTGGCGATGGGCGAGATCGAGGACGCGGGCTATCGCGATCTCATCCCGGCGGGGATCGTCCTCACCGGAGGCACGGCGCTCTTGAAGGGGCTGCCCGAGTTCGTCCAGGAGCGCTACAACATCGCGGTCCGCAGGGGCCGCACGCCCCAGGGCATCCACGGCCTGCGCGACATCGTCGAGAGCCCCATCTACGCCACGGCGATCGGGCTTCTGAAATACGCCCTCGAGTCGCGGGAGATCGACTTTCGGTACAACAAGCACGATCGCCGGGTGCCCCTGCGGGGTCGGGTCGGGGGAGCGGCCGTCGGCGCGGGTGCGGGCGCGGGAGAGGATCGCTGGTGGGCGGCCAACGGCCGACGGGAGAACTCGATCATCGTCAAGGTGCTCCGCTGGCTCAACCGGGTCTTCCGGGGGACCGTGCGCTAGCCGTGGAGGTGAGGGGGGAAGGGACGATGGTTGTGGAGAGGGTTCGGCGCAACGGGCTGGCGCGCATCCGCGTGATCGGCATCGGCGGCGGCGGGTGCAACGCCGTAAACCGCATGATGAAGGCCAAGATCAAGGACGTCGAGTTCGTCGCCGTCAACACCGACGCCCAGGTCTTGGAGATCATTGAAGCCCACCGCCACGTCCAGATCGGCCCCAAGATCACCGGGGGCCTGGGGGCCGGGGGCGACCCGGAGATCGGACGCAAGGCCGCCGAGGAGTCCGAGGACGTCATCCGCGAGCTGTTGGAGGACGTCGACATGGTCTTCATCACCACCGGGATGGGCGGCGGCACCGGGACGGGCGCCTCGCCCGTGGTGGCCCGGCTCGCGCGGGAGGCCGACGTGCTCACCGTGGGGATCGTCACCCGCCCCTTCTCCTTCGAGGGCCGCCAGCGGGCCGAGCGCGCCAAGAAGGGCATCGAGGAGCTGCGGCAGTATGTAGACACCCTCATCACCATCCCCAACGACCGCCTGCTGAAGATCGCGCCCACGGACCTCCCCTTGTTGCAAGCCTTCGAGCTGGCCGACGACATCCTCCGGCAGGGGGTCCAGGGCATCACGGACTTGATCACCACCCCCGGGTTGATCAACCGCGACTTCGCGGACGTGGAGGCGACCATGCGGGGCGCGGGGACGGCGATGATGGGCATCGGCGAGGGCGAGGGCGAGGGGCGCACCCGAGAAGCCGCCCGGATGGCGATCACCAGCCCCCTTCTCGAGGGCTCCATCGAGGGCGCCCAGCGCGTGATCCTCAACATCACCGGGGGGATGGACCTCACCCTGGAAGAAGTGACGGAGGCGGCGCAGATCATCCGCGAGGCCGTCTCGGAGTCCGCGGACATCTTCTTCGGGGCCACCGTCAAGGAGGGCTACGAGAAGCTCAAGATCACGCTGATCGCCACGGGGTTTAAGCCTGCCGAGGAGCACGAGTTAGAAGAATTTGACCTCGACGAGGGGCTCAAGCCTTTCGCCGTGGGGGCCCCGGGGAACCACAAGCCGAAGCCCAAATCTCGCCGCAAGGAGCCTGCGCCCGAGCGCCCGCGGACGCGGGATCGCATGGGGGACTGGGACATCCCCACCTTCATCCGCCGCCGCGGCCAGGAGCGGATGGACGAGGACTGACCTCCGTCCGCCCCTTCGCCCTTCGTTCAGTCCATCCGGATGGGCATGCAGACGTACAGGAACCCCTGATCCTCCTCGCCGCCCGCGGGCTCCAGCAGCCCCGCGCTCTCGGGGTCCTTGAGCCAAAAGACGACCTCGGGGGATTTCATCCGGCGTAGAGCGTCGATGAGATACTCCCCCCGGAACGAGATCTTGATGGAGGCCGCGGGTTTCAACAAGGGCACGATCTCCTCCGTCTGTCCCTTCTCCGCCGAGGAGGAGCTGATCTTGAGGGTTCCGTCCTGCACCTCGAAGATCACCGCGCCGGACTCAGGAGCCGTGGTGATCTCCGCCCGCTGGAGGGCGCTTAAGAACGCCTCCCGGCTCAAGCTGAGCCCGATGGGGTTCTCCCGCGGGATGACCCGCTCCACGTCGGGGTACTCCTCCTGGATGAGCCGGGCCATATAAATGACCTGCGGGGTCTGGAAGAAGAGGTGCCCGGCGTTTGTGAGAAGGGTCACCGTCTCGTCCGCAAGCCCCCCGAGCACGCTGTGGAGGTCTTTCAACGCGTCGGCGTCGACGAGGAACTCCCCCTCCGGGGCCTCGGACTCGAGGGTCTCTTCCTTCAGTGCCAGCCGATACCCGTTGGTGGCCACCAGGCGGGCCCGCTCGCCCTGCAGGGTGATGTCCACGCCCGTAAGGTTAAGACGGGAGGTCTCCTTGGCGCTCATGGCCGCAAAGGTGGTGAGCTCCAAGGCCCGCATCAGCCGCTCCCTCCGGATGGTGGCCACGGTCTGCTCCGGCACCTCGGGCAGCTCCGGGTAGTCGTCCAGGGGGAGCAGGAGCAGCTCGAAGGTGGCCTCGCCCGAGTGGATGGTGAGCTTATCCCCGGCCTCGGCCAGTCGGATGTGAACCGTCTCGTCGGGGAGCATCCCCGTGATCTTCGTGAGGAGCTGGCCGCTGAGCACCGCGGCCCCGTCTCCCCCCCGGTTCTCCACGGGGACGGTGACGTGGATCGCCCGCTCCAGGTCCGTGGCCGTAAGCCGCAGTTGGTCTCCCTGCACCTCGAGCTTCATCCCCGCCAGGATCGGCATCGTGCTCCCGGAGCCCAACGCCCGCCCGGCGGTCCTTACCCCAAAGGTCAACGCCGATTTCGTACAGACAAAGTCCACCTTGGCCTCCCTTCCCTTCTTCCCTTGCCTTGCCTTCCCTTGTCGTGCTTGTTCGCTTGCCCTAGCCCGACGGCGCGTTATCGCCCGTGCAAAGCGTTCTCCACGGCATGGCGAATCTCCTCAAAGACCTCCTCGGGGGGGCGGGTAGCGTCGATCCGCACCATCTCCGGGCAGCGTCGCAGGAGCTCGCGGTAGCCCCGCTCCACCCGCCGCAGGAAGCGCACCCCCTCGTCCTCGATGCGGTCGGGTCGGCGCTCGTCCCGAAGGCGCCTTAACCCTTCCTCCGCCGGGACGTCTAGAAATAATACCACATCGGGGCGGACCCCTTCCGTCGCCGCCTCGTTCAGCCGCTCGATCAGCTCCAGGGAGAGCCCCCGCCCGTAGCCCTGGTAGGCCACGGTGGAGTAATCGTACCTCTGGCAGACGACGACCTCCCCCTGCTCCAGGGCGGGGCGGATCACCCGGCGCACCAGCTGGTTACGTGAGGCCTCGTATAGGAACAGCTCCGCCAGCGGGGTCAGGTCCTCCCGCAGGAGCACCTCGCGAAGGGCCTCCCCCTCGGGGGTCCCGCCCGGCTCCTCCACCGCTCGGACCCCATGGCCCTGCCTCCGCAGGTGGTCCGTAAGGCGCTCGGCTTGCGTGCTCTTCCCGCTGCCGTCCAAGCCCTCCAGCACGATGAAGACTCCCCGCGACAGCACGGCGCTAGCCCCCTTCCCGGCTTCCTTCCCCGCGCAGGAGGTGCCAGAGCAGCACTGCCGTTCCCAGCACGATCGCGGTGTCCGCCAGGTTGAAGGTGGGCCAGCGCAGCGTCGGCGAGATCCCCACGTCGAGGAAGTCGACCACGTACCCGAAGCGCAGGCGGTCGATCCCGTTTCCCAGGGCGCCCCCGGCGACCGTGGCCAATCCAAAGATCAGCCCAGCGCCCGCCCCCCGGCGGCCCAGCCGGATGATGGCCACGACCAATCCCACGAACACGAGGATCGTAAGCCACAGGAGCGCGTCCCCCCACTCGGGGAAGGCCCCGAAGGCCGCGCCGGGGTTGCGCGCCAGGCGCAGGCGCACCCAATCGCCCCAGAGCGGGATCGACCCGCGAAGCCGGGTGAGGGCGGCCCACTTGCTGAGCTGATCGGCAAGGGCAATGAGGCTGAGCCAACCTAGGGGGATCCCGACGGCAACGGCAGTGGAAGCTCTTGCCATGGCTTGTCCCGTGTATACCCCATCGGGGTCCAAAATGCAATCGCGAATTTCCCCTCCCCGGGACCCAGGGGACGTTTGTCCCCCGTCGCTCGGGGAGGTATAAAGGGGGACGAAGTCGGCCTACGCGCGAGCGAAAGCCATGAGAAAGCCATGAGGTCGCAGATCGAGAGAGGGTGAGTCGCCAGCGATGTTGGAACGCATAGTGATTTCGGTGCTGATCCCGGCGCTCCTGCTGCTCACGCTTCCGCCGCAGGACGGGCCGTGGGGGCTCCGGGCGCGCGATGCCGGGGAGTTGGGGCAGGAGTGGGCGCGGGCCCTGTGGGGCCAACTCGTCCCGCTGGGGACGCAGACGGCGGAGAACGAGCTGTTCGTCTTTACCCGCACGGCCCCCGATGAGGTGGCTCCCGGCGAGACCTTCGAGGTGACGGACGAGATCCGTGCCAAGGTCGATTTGGAGCTGGCGGCGATCGCCGCCGAGGTGCCCCCCGAGTTCACGCTGGTGGAGGGCAACCCGATCGCCTTCGCACAGGGGGGCCTTCCGGCGGGGCAGACGTTCCGCAATAGCTACACGCTGCGGGCTCCCGATCGGGAGGGGACGTTCCTCCTCCCCGCGGGCGCGCGGGGCAAGCCCTCCGGAGCGGAGAGCCAGAGCTTGAGCGTGGATCTCAGCATTACAGTATCATCGGAAGCCCCTCCTCCACCGCCACCGCCGCCTCCCCCACCCCCTGAAGAGAACGAGAAACCCATTGCCATCTTTGACTTTACCCCGGAAGTGCCCAAGGTGGGGGAGGAGATCACCTTCCGAGCCACGGATTCTTTGGATATCGATGGCACAATTACCGACTATCGATGGAACTTCGGCGACGGAACGGTCCTATCCGGCCCAGACAAGGCCATCGTTACCCATGCTTATCAGGAGCCCGGCACGTATAACGTGACGCTCATCGTGGTGGACGATGATGGTGCTGCTTCAGACCCGCTTACGCTTCCCGTGGTAGTGGAAGCTCCACCGCCCCCGACGATCTTCGGCGTGCCCCTGGAGATCGCCATCGCCGTCGGGGCCGTCGTGGGGGCTGTAGTGCTCTTCTTCGCGATCCGGGCCCTCTTCTTCCGTGGGCCTCCGGAGGCAGAGGGGGCCGCCGCTCCCCCGGAGCCCACCCCCTCGGAACTCCAGGCGGCGCTCGAGCCCCAGATCCAAGAGTTCCTGGCCGAGACGGACCTCCCCGTTCGGGGCGTTCGCTCCGCGAGCGTCGTCGAGGAGGTGGACGAGCTCTCCCGCGCCCCCTGGGTGCGCAAGCTCACGGCTCAGTCCCTCCTCATCGTCTCGTACGACGAGGGGACGATCACCTTCAAGCGCTTTGAAGAGCTGAGTGAAGTCGAGCGGATGAAGCTCGATCTGAGCCCCTTGGGGGAGGACTCCCTCCTGGCGTACGTCTCCTCGCGCGTCTCGCCCGGGGACCGCATCGTGGAGCTCACCTGGGAGCTGAGCTCCGGGGAGACGTTCACCAGCCTTGCCGTGGTAGACTCGCAGAACCAAATCCGCTTTGACACCTTCATGAGCCTGGCGGGGGTCCGCCTGGGCGCGGAGTAACCGAGGCGGAGGACCGGACGCCGGACGGAGACGGAACGGACGCCCCCTAGACGGGTGGAGCGGCCTTTGGTATCATTTAGGACGCCCCAAGGAGGGATGTCCGAACGGTAAGGAGCCGGTCTCGAAAACCGGTACGGCCTTTACGGCCTTCGGGGTTCGAATCCCCGTCCCTCCGCCACCCGATTTAAGAACAAAGGGGCAGCCGGCGCTGCCCCTTCTTCCTTTTCCCCTTCTTCCGGCCCTGTGGGTGTGCGTTCGTTGCGAGCGCGGTCAGCTCATCTGGATGTCTTCCTCCTGCATGAGGCTCTCGAACTGCTGGAGGCGCCTCCGCAGGGGGCTGTGGGCCAGCTTCTCCAACGCCTCTTTTTCGATTTGTCGGATGCGCTCGCGGCTTAAGTTGAACTGCTCTCCGACGCGCTCGAGGGTCATGGGCTGCTGGCCCTCGATGAGGCCGAAGCGCAGCTCCAAGATGCGCCTCTCGCGCTCGGTGAGCTGCTCCAGCGCCGCGTAGAGCTCCTCCACGGACAGCTCCTTGAGGGCCCGCTTGAGCGCCGAGTTCTCCGAGGTGCCGATGAAGTCGCCCAACATGCTGTCCTCCTCGTCGCCGACGGGCTCCTCGAACGAGCGCGTGTAGGGGGTGATCTTCTTGGCCCGTTCGATCTCCTCTTGGGGGACGCCGAGCATCTCCGCCAGCTGCGGGATGGAGGGGGGTTCGCCGTGGTTCTGGACGTACTCCTCCTCGGCTCGGTTGATCTTGCGCATCAGCTCGAGCATGTGGGTGGGGATGCGAATCGTGCGGGCCTTGTCGGCGATCGCGCGGGTGATGGCCTGGCGAATCCACCAGGTGGCGTAGGTCGAGAACTTGTACCCCTTGGTCCAGTCGAACTTCTCAATCGCCTTCATGAGCCCGATGTTCCCCTCTTGGATGAGGTCGAGCAGGGGAAGCCCCGAGCCCTTGTGGCGCTTGGCGATCGAGACGACCAGCCGGAGGTTGGCTACGGCGAGCTGATGGCGGGCCTCCTCGTCCCCGGCGGCGACCCGCTGGGCCAGCTCCACCTCCTGTTCGCGGGTGAGCAGCGGCACTCGGCCGATCTCTTGGAGATACAGCTTGACCAGGTCCTCGGACGCGTTCGTTTCCATAAGGTGTTCATCCGCTCCTATCCCCGATTCGGCTCGGCCTGCACCTTCCCTCGGGTCGGAGAACAGCGAGGCCATCTCCGACCCCCCGGCTCCGTGTTCCATCTCCTCCTCGTCCTCCAATCCGACCGTTTGGTAGTTCTCCTCCAGCTCCACCGTGGATCCCTTCCCCTTCCTGTCTGCATTGGGGTGTGTTTTCGCTTGTGCTCACGTCGATGGCGGCATGGGCTCGTTCGCCGCAGGATGTTCAGAAAGAGAAAACCTCCCCGACCCCCGCACGGGAGGGCCAAGGACGTCGTTCCCCCGAAAGCGCTGCCTCACGCGACCTCTTCGAGTGATCAAGGACACCCTCACTATAGCACGGATGGCCCGTTTTGTCAATACTTGTCGGGGAAAAGTCCTCCACCGTATAATCTCACCATGAACGGGTTTCTCGCTCGATGGAGACGCACATCCCGCCGTCCCTCCGGGGTTTTGTATCAGTACTACGCCACGATACACCCCGAGACGTGCGGGGTCTGTCTCGACCATCACGGCCGCATCCTCGAGCGCCCCGAGGGCGAGGAGACCCCTCCCCTCCACCCGGGATGTCGTTGCTCCCTCTTGGAGTTTTCCGCGGGGGAGCTCGAGTATTACCGGGAGCAGGAGCGCCGGATGCGCGGGCGCGCCCAAGAAGAGCTCCGGAGACGGCGGCTCTTTCGCGAGGGGGAGGAGGCCCTCGCCCGGGGGGATTTCGAGGGGGCACTGGCCCGCTTCCGCGAGAGCGTCCAAATCGACGTCTTCACCTCGGACGTCGAGCACCTCTGCCGGGGGGAGTCCCCGAGGGGAGCGCTGGAGTCCGCACCCGAGGTGGCCCAACAGCTCCGGGATCTTTTCGTGAGGGCCTACCGCTGGAAGCACGACCTCCCCAAGTACCGCCACATGCCCGAGCGGATGCGCCTGGAGCGCCGCGACCATGGGCTCCGGGTGATCCGCGAGCTGTTTGCGCCCTTCGTCGACGGCCCCGCGGGGGGATCGGGGGATGTTCCGCCGATGTGAGGGCCGGGCGCTCTTGGTCCTCGCCGCTGCCGCCCTCCTGGGGCTGGCCCTCTCGAAGGGCTCCTTCCCCGCAAGGGAGTTCTCGCTTCCCGCCGAGTTCCGGAGGGCCGAGCTTCGGGGGCCCGTCGACCTCAACCGGGCCTCGTTCGCGGAGCTGTTGGCGCTGCCCGGCGTGGGCCCCGCGCTGGCGGAGCGCATCTTGCAGTACCGCTGGGTCCACGGGCCGTTCCGCTCCGTCGAGGAACTGGAAAACGTCCCCGGGATCGGGCCCCGGCTCCTCGAGAAGTTGCGCGATAAGATCACCGTGGGCCGGTGACACGGGAGGAACGGACAACGAGGTCCGCTTTGCCGCTCCGGGCCCTTGCGTGCTATACTCCCTGCGTCACCTTCGCGTGCTTGTTTACAAGACCGAGAACCGCTTGGGAAAAGAACGCGCGCCGCGAGCGGCGAACTCAGACAGGAGGGATAGGACGTGGGGGATGTACGAACCCTGTGCTTCGTCGGACACTCCGGATCGGGCAAGACCGCCCTGGCAGAAGCGATTCTCCGGTGGGGTGGCGCTCCCACCGAGCTCGACGGCAGCCCCGAGGCCGAGGCCCGCGGCGGCTCCGTTGACCTGAACGTCGCCGGGTTCCAGAAGGGCGATCAGACCCTCTATATCTTGGATGCCCCCGGATTCGGCGAGTTCATCGAGGAGAGCTACAAGGGGCTCCGGGTCGCCGACACGGGCGTGCTCGTCCTAAACGCCGAGAAGGGCCCGGAGGTCCTCACCGAGAAGGCCTGGGACCTCATCAACGAGTACGAAAAGCCTGCCCTGGCGCTCGTCCACCGCATGGACCTCCCCAACGCGAAGTTTGCCGAGATCCTTGAACAGCTGAAGGAGCAGCTCGGGGGGAACTTCGCCCCGGTGCAGTGGCCCATCGTCCAGAACGGGCAGTTTGTGGGCGTGGTGGACGTCCTCGAGCAGAAGGCTTTCTACTTTGACGGCAAGACGGGGGAGGTGCCCGGGGAGCTGGCCGACCCGGTCGCCTCGGCGCGGGAGGCCCTCATCGAGGGCGTCGCCGAGGCGGACGAGGCGCTGATGGAGCGCTTCCTCGAGGACCAGGAGATCTCCACGGCCGAGATTCAAGCCGCCCTCAAGAAGGCCGTCCGGGAGCGCTCGGTAGTCCCGGTGCTGGCCACCTCCACCCAAGCGCCCAAGTCCCTCGAGATGTTTGTGAAGTTCGTCCAGGAAGCGACGCCCTCGTTCGCCGATCTCACTGAGAAGACAGAGGGCTTGCGGGCCCTTACCTTCAACGTCTCCTCGGATCAGTACCTGGGGCTTATGGCTTATGTGAAGCTCTACGGCGGGACCCTCAAGGAGGGCATGGAGATCGTGGACGTCAACAAGGGAACCAAGGAGCGGGTGCGCGAGATCCTGCGGCCCATCGGCGAGAAGCCCCAGAAGACCTCCGAAGTCGGCCCCGGGGAGATCGCGATCCTCACGAAGCTGGGGGAGTTCGCCTTAGGGGATACGTTCGCGGACCAAGAGGGCGTCGAGCCCCTCTCGCTGGGGGACCTGCCGAAGCCCGTCTTCGCCCGGGCGATCGAGCCGCTCACCCAGCAGGATGAGGAGAAGATGAGCTCCGCGCTCCGGGAGCTGGTGCTCACCAAGGCGACGCTCAGCGTCCACCGGGACGACGTCACCAAGGAGACGATCGTCTCGGGGATGGGGGATACCCAGCTCTCCGTGCTCACGGAGCGCCTCAAGAACCGCTTCGGCGTGGGCGTCCGGCTCCTGCGGCCGCTCGTGCCCTACAAGGAGACGATCACGAAGACGGCCCAGGGGAACTACAAGCACAAGAAGCAGACGGGCGGCCGCGGCCAGTACGGCGAGGTCCACCTCCGGGTGGAGCCCCTCCCGCGGGGTGCGGGGTTTGAGTTCGTCGACGAGATCAAGGGGGGCGTGATCCCCGGGCAGTTCATCCCCGCGGTGGAGAAGGGCGTCGTCGAGGCGATGCAGGAGGGCGTCTTCGGGTACCCCATGACGGACATCAAGGTGGCCGTCTTCTTCGGGAGCCACCACCCCGTGGACTCGTCGGAGATCGCCTTCAAGATCGCGGCCTCCCAGGCGTTCAAGATCGCCGTCCAGAACGATACGCCCGTGCTCTTAGAGCCCGTGATGAAGCTCACCGTGCTCACCCCCCGCGAGTTCACGGGGGACATCATGAGCAGCCTGTCGGGCAAGCGCGGTAAGATCCTGGGGATGAACCCCGAGGGGGAGCGGTGGGAGCGCATCGAGGCCGAGGCGCCCCTGGCCGAGATTCAAGACTACGCGCTGGAGCTCAAATCCATTACCCAGGGGCGGGCGACGCTGCAGATGGAGTTCGCCTACTACCAGCCCGTCACCAGCGACAAGCTGCGGGAAGAACTCCTCAAGCGGGAGCAGCGCGAGGCCCCGACGCACTGACGCCTTAAGGGGCCATGGGCATGAAGAAGCTGCGGGTAAAGACGAGCCGAGAGCAGGAACTGATCGACATCACCCCGCAGGTGGAGCGGGCGGTGCGCGAGCTGGGGCTCACCGAGGGCGCCTGCCTGCTGTACGTCCCCCACACGACCGCGGGGATTGCGATCAACGAGAACGCCGACCCCGCCGTCAAGGAGGACATCTTAGACGCGCTGGTGCGCCTGGTGCCCAAGTCCTTAGACTACAAGCACCTCGAGGGGAATGCCCATGCGCACATCCAGTCGAGCCTGCTGGGGCACTCCGTGCTTGTGCCCGTCGAGGGGGGGAAGCTCCAGCTGGGGACGTGGCAGGGGGTGCTCTTCGGGGAGTTCGACGGCCCACGGGAGCGCACGGTGTGGGTGATCCCCTTAGAGAGCCCCTCCGGGGCTGCGCAAACTAGGGAATAAGAAGAAAGCCCATCGTGCGAAAGTGGGTATCGAAGGCGAACGCCTCTCGGATTCCCTTTTGTTTCATGAGGGCAAAGCTCACGGCGTCGGTGTAGCTGAAGTCTTGGTCCCGATAGCGTCGTAGGATTTCCTCGGCCTCCCGCTCCAGCTCGGGTGTGGAGTAGACCTTGCGGATGCGGGGGCTGACGGCCAGCCGCTCCAGAAACTCGATTGCCGCTCCGTGTCCCGCCTCTCGCCGCAGCAGGATGTACGTCTCGGCTACCACGAGGTTTGTGGTGACCAAGGGATATTTACGAAGCAGCATAGGATAAACTTGCACCGCTTCTTCGTGATGGGCATCGTCCTCCACGGCCAGGGCGATCCACGCTCCGGTGTCCACAAAGACCTCGTTTCGCTTCCTCGTTGTGGGCCGTTGCCTCTTTCTTTTCTTACTCATCACGAGCACGAGCGAAGCAGGCTAAATGCTCGTCATGGCGCTCGGAGAGGTCGGTCCGACCGACCTTACCCGCCAGCCCGATGATCCCCAAGGAGGGATCTTGATCCGGGGGAAGGAGGTCCTTGAGATAGCGATCGATACTCTCGCGGATGAGCTGGGACTTGGAAACCCCACGGGCTCGGGCCAGCAGGCGAAGTTGTCGATCCTGCTCCTCTTCCAGGTAGATCTGCACCTTGGCCTTCATGAGGATCACCGTCGAGGGAATATACATCAATATTCATGACATTGCCAAGAGCGCCATCGCAAGGGCGAGTGGCCGCCCTTCGGAGTTTGGGCTACAATTCCCGCGAAGGAGTCCAGCATAAGGAGGGGCCATGCGGGAACTGCTGCAGCTGGTGCTGGCTGTCGCCGTCGTTACCGTCCTCGCCTTCTTGATCGTCCAGACGACCACCGACGCCGTCTCCCAACGCGAGCGCCTTCTCGAGACGATCGAGGACCTGCTCACCCGCGAGTCCGTCACGCTCATCGACTTCATCGAGGCGCTGGGGCAGCCCAAGTCCCTGGAGCCCGTCACCTGCGACGGGGCCAAATGCGTGAAGGCCGTCTGGGATCTCTCGTATGCCACCGTGGAGTGCTGGAAGCGCCTGGTGGTCATCCTCAACGAGGAAGCGGAGCGGGTCTTCTACTCTGAGCTCACGGACCTGGTGGTGGTCTCCCGCTCCGAGGAGGGGGCCCGCTGCATCGAGGCCCCCCGGTAAAGTAAGGGCAGCCAGCCATGGAC
>Ga0256830_1002139_pt1 | contig 13293 bp, 13 predicted proteins | sample 128326metaG_FD_190537 | JGI IMG/M metagenome (GOLD analysis project Ga0256830, IMG submission 190537) | Hydrothermal vent microbial communities from Lau Basin, Pacific Ocean - 128-326 | ecosystem: Environmental > Aquatic > Marine > Hydrothermal vents | place: Pacific Ocean: Lau Basin | collected...
CAGTCTCGCCTCCCATGGCCTGACCCAGGGGATCGCCAACAGCATCCAGAACCAGAGCGACCTCTCCATCGTGGAGACGGGCATGCCCGCCTACCTGCTGATGGTGGACGGGATGATCATGAACACGCCCCACGACGCCACCCTGCTGATGGCCGGCTCGCGCCTCTACAGCGCCTACGCGGGGGTCTTTGCCACGGACGAGGCCCATGCGCGCATGCATGCCGGGAAAGCCTACCGCTACGCGGAGCAGGCCGTGTGCCGCAAACTGAGCAAGCTCTGCTCGGAAGAGGCCCGCGACTTCGAACGTTTCGCGGAACTGGTGGACGGCGTGCGGGGCCGGGAGGGCGCCGAGCTCCTCTACACGTATGCCACCGCCTGGGCCTCGTGGATACAGGTCAACAGCGGCGAGTGGCACTACCTGGCCGATCTTCCCCGGGTCGAGATCCTGCTGAAGCGCGTCATCGCCCTCGACGACGATTTCGAGCAGGGCATGCCTCATGTGTACCTGGGCATCATCAATGCCCAGCTTCCCCCGACGCTGGGGGGACGGCCCGAGGTGGGGCGGGAACACTTCGAGCACGCCATCGAGCTGAGCCAGGGCAGGAATCTCATCGCCAAGGTGGAATACGCGCGCACCTACGCCCGCCTGCTGTTCGAGCGCGAGCTTCATGACCGGCTGCTCAAGGAGGTGCTGGTCGCCGATCCCGAGGAGGAAGGGCTGACCCTGGCCAATGTGGTGGCCCAGAAACAGGCGCGGATCTTGCTGGAAGAATCCGGGGAATATTTCGAGGAATGAGAGGCATGATGAGATTATTGCTGGCGTTGTCCATAGTGCTCGCGGGGGCGCAGGCCCAGGCACTGACCCTGAAGATCGCCACCATCTCGCCCGACGGGACGGTGTGGATGAAGGAACTGCGCAAGGCGGCCGCGGATATCAAGCAGCAGACCTCGGGCCGGGTCAAGCTCCGCTTCTATCCCGGCGGCGTCATGGGCAACGACAAGAACGTGCTGCGCAAGATGCGTGTCGGCCAGTTGCACGGCGGCGCCATGGTCGGCGGCGGATTGGGGGAAATCTACCCGGATTCCCAGATCTACAGCCTTCCCTTTGCCTTCCGCAACACGGACGAAGTGGATTTCGTGCGCGACCGCATGGACGGTGACCTCATGCAGGGGCTCTATGAGCGCGGATATGTAAGCTTCGGCCTGGCGGAGGCGGGGTTCGCCTACCTGATGTCCAACAAGCCCATCTCGGGCATCGCGGATCTCGATGACCGCAAGGTGTGGGTTCCGGAAGGAGATGCCATCAGCCAGATGGCCTTCGAGGCGGTGGGCGTGTCGCCCATTTCGCTCCCCTTGCCCGATGTCCTGACCGCCCTGCAAACAGGGCTCATCGACACCGTGGGCGCCTCGCCGATCGGCGCCATCGCCCTGCAATGGCATACGCGGGTGAAGTACGTGACGGACACGCCCCTCATGTACCTCTATGGCATTCTCATCATCGACCGCAAGGCCTTCGAGCGCATCAAGCCGGACGACCAGGAGATCGTCAGGGCCGCGCTGACCGATGTGTTCGAGCGCCTCAACGAAATCAACCGCCAGGAGAATGAACAGGCCCGCCATGCCCTGGCCGGACAGGGGATCGAGTTCATACAGCCCAGCGCGGAGGAGAAGGCGCGCTGGGACAGCGCCATCAGGGACAAGCTCATCGAGACCCGAGGCAACGGCTATTTCTCCCAGGCCATCGTGGACAAGCTGCTGACCAACCTGGATGCCGCCAGAAAACGGTAATCCTCCGCACTGGTCCGCCAGACTAGGGCGCCTCACGGCCCTGCTGGAGGACGCCCTGCTGGTGCTCATGCTGACGGTCATGATCGCCGTCGCCGTCCTGCAGATCCTGTTGCGCAATTATTTCGATCTCGGCCTGGTGTGGGGCGATTCCCTGCTGCGGGCCATGGTGTTGTGGGTGGGCCTGCTGGGCGCCATTGTGGCGAGCCGCAACGAGAACCACATATCCATCGACATCCTGTCGCGTTTCATGCCACCCCGGGTTCAGGCGCTGGCCAATATTGTCACCGACCTCTTCACCGTGGTGGTGTGCGCCGTCGTCAGTTATTACAGCTACCGTTTCGTGGAGCTGGATTTCGAGGCGGGCGTCACGACCTTCGGCAAGCTGCCCGCCTGGGTTATCGAGGCCATCCTGCCGGTGGGTTTCGCCATCATCGCCTTGCGCTACTGCGTGGCCATGGGGCGCAAGATCCGCGTGCTGCAAGGGCGCGCCGGATGATACTCGCCACCCTGGGCCTGCTGCTGCTGGCGCTCATGGGCGCGCCCCTGTTCGCCATCATTCTCGCCTCGGCGCTATTGGGATTCTACGCCTCGGAAATCGAACTGACGGTGGTGGCCATGGAGTTCTACCGGCTGGCCGAGATGCCCGTCCTGCTGGCCATTCCCCTGTTTACCTTCGCCGGCTACCTGCTGAGCGAGAGCCAGGCCCCCGCGCGCCTGGTGCGCCTCACGCGGGCGCTGCTGGGCTGGATGCCCGGCGGCCTGGCCATCGTGGCCCTCACGGCCTGCGCCTTGTTCACCGCGTTCACAGGCGCCTCGGGCGTGACCATCGTGGCCCTTGGCGCCCTGCTGTTTCCCGCCCTGCAGCAGGCCGGTTTCCGCGAGAATTTCAATCTGGGCCTGATCACCACATCCGGCAGCCTAGGGGTGCTGTTTGCCCCCTCACTGCCCCTGATCCTCTACGCGGTCATCGTGCAGCAACTGGCGGTGGGTACGCCGGTGACCGTGGATGACATGTTCCTGGCCGGCATCCTGCCCGGCATCGTCATGCTGGTGGCCCTCTCCTCGTGGAGCATCTGGCAGAGCAGGGGGCAGGAGCTGACAAAGTTCTCGTGGCGCGAGGCCCGCGACGCGCTCCTGGAGGCGAAGTGGGAGATCCCCCTGCCGTTTGTCGTGCTGGGCGGGATCTACAGCGGTTATTTCGCGGTGTCCGAGGCGGCGGCGGTCACGGTGCTTTACGTGCTGATTTCCGAGGTGCTGATCTACCGCGAGATCAGCCTCAGGCGGCTGCCCGTGGTGATGCGCGAATCCATGGTGCTGGTGGGCGCCATACTCATCATTCTGGGGGCTTCCCTGGCGTCCACGAATTATCTGATCGACGCGGAGGTGCCCACGCGCCTGTTCGAGGCCATCAAGGAACGCATCACCGACCCCCTGACCTTTCTCATCCTGCTCAATATCTTTCTGCTCATACTGGGCACCATGCTGGACATATTTTCCGCCCTGGTGATCATGGTTCCCCTGCTGCTGCCCATCGCCCTCGGTTATGGCATCGACCCCGTGCATCTGGGCATCATCTTTCTCGCCAACATGCAGATCGGATATTTCACCCCTCCCGTGGGCATGAACCTGTTCATCGCCAGCTACCGCTTCAAGAAACCCGTGATGCAGCTCTACCGCGCCACGCTGCCGTTTTTCTTCATCCTGCTGGCGACGGTGCTGCTCATCACCTATTGGCCCGGGTTGTCCCTCACGCTGCCGGGGCGGTGATGGCGGATTCCGGTGATCCTGGTTGTCGCGGAAATGCAAGTTGGGTCCCGCCGCGCGCGGCGCGGCCCGCGGGGCGGCGGGCGGAGGTGTCTGATTGACACCCGCCGGGGAGTAGCGTAGGTTTTATCAACCCGGCAATAATATATGCCATCTGTGCCGCGGGGGAGGGCGCGGGATGAGATTCTCATGTTGACGGTTTCCAGGCAAATCATCTGCACGCTGCTCGTTTTCTGCTTCGTGTCGGGCTTTTCCCAGGCGCGCGCGAACCAGAAGGCGAGGGACCTTGCCGATTTTGAGGCCCTGCTGACCCTGCCCCTGGAGGAACTCGCGGCCCTCAAGGTCACGGTTTCCTCGCTCGAGCCCGAGTCCATTGTTGAAACACCCGCCATCATCTCGCGCTACGAGGCGAGGAAGATGGCCAGCCTCGGCCTGAGAACCCTGCAGGACATGCTGGCTTTCATTCCGGGCATCACGGTCCAGGATCATCTTTTCGGCCAGCCGTTCGTCTCCATGCGCGGCATCTACGAGGGTTTCAACCAGAAAGTTCTTTTCCTGCTGGACGACACGCCTTATTTCATGCCGTCTCACTCGGATGTGCCCATCCTGGGCATCCCCATCGAGGCGATCGATCACATCGAGGTCATCCGGGGTCCCGGGGCCGTATACTACGGCACCAACGCCACCGCCGGCGTCATCAAGGTCGTGACGCGCAAGGACGGAGAGAATTCCGCGGTTGTGAGAGCGGGGGAGAACCGCTATGTCAACGGCGGCGCCTATCTGGACAGCGGCGCCCGCCCCTGGGGACGGCTCAACGCGTCTCTTGAGCTGCAACGCGATGACGGCTACCGGGCGACCTATCCGGCCTTCAACGATGGCAATGCGGGCTTCGCGCAGGGCGATATCGACAAAAAGCGGGAAACCAGTTCGGCCCTGATGAACTATCGCTACAAGGACTTCAAGGCGCAGGCCCATGTTTTCGAAACGCTGTATACGGGAATTGCCGAGCCGCGCCAGGTACAGAATTTCAATGAACTCACCTACAAGGGGTATCTGCTGGGGCTCAGGAACGACTGGAAGGGTGAACGGACCTCGCTCAGCCTGTACACCGATTACAACAATTTCTATCCGCGCTTCGAAATCGACAATTTTTTCAGCGACAACGGCCCCGGCTCGGTGGTTTTCAACAATGGCAGCCGGGGCGGGTTCCGCTTCCCCGACAACGGGCGCAAGAACTACCGCTGGCGCAGCGGTCTCGCGGCCGGTTACAGGCCGCGCAAGCCGGTGCGGCTGCTGCTGGGCCTTGAGCACGAGCGCCGTTCCTCCGAGGACTACGAGGTGTTCGATGGCCACTCGGGAGGGGCCACGGGGAGCGTCTACGAAAGCTTCAGCCTGTCCGAGAACTCGCTGTACGGGGAGGTGGACTTCCGTCCCGGGACGCAATGGCGCTTTCTCCTTGGCGGGCGTTACACGGACAACAGCATCACGGGCAGCGACGCCGTGCCCCGCCTCAGCGCCATCTACCAGATCGATGACAGGCAATCCCTCAAGCTGCTCTATTCCGTGGGCTTCAACGCACCCAGTTTTACCCAGCTCAAGGCCGATATCCCCCCCTTCGTAACCGGGAACACGAATCTGAAGCCGGAAAAGGTGGCCTCCCTGGACCTGGCCTATACCTATGCCGCGAAGGATCTGCTCTTCGTCGCCAATGTGTGGAAAATGCACGCGGACGATTTCATCATGAACGAAGTGGTGAACGGCATCAAGTCCTTCTTCAACGCCGAAACATTCAGCCGGGAGGGAGTGGAGCTGGACCTGCAGTACACGCCAGGCCCGCGGACGAAATTCTACTCCAACCTGGCCTATTACCGGGGTGGCGATACCTACAGCGCGCGTGACACATCGCGCATTTTCTCGCCCAGGTGGACCTTCAACCTGGGCGCATACCGGCATTTCGCCCAGCGCAGCACGGCCGGTTTCTCCCTGCGCCACATCGGCGCGCGGGCCAGCGCGGACAGCCTGTGGCTGGTGAACCTGGATTATCAATACCGCCGGGAGCGCCTCCAGCTCTTCGCCACTGTTGAAAACCTGCTTGATGAGGAGATTTTGCACCCCAATATGGCCGAACTCAGCGAGCGCCTGGTGCCCGGAGGGCAGGAGCGCAATGTCAAGGTGGGGGCGCGCTATCTGTTCTGACCGGTGCATGGACGGTATTGCGGGTGCGGGAATCACGCCCCGGCGGAACACAGCCACTCCGATGGAAACATTTTCATACAGGGATTTATTGCGTATCAAGATGCCAGGGATCAGACACCGTATCATCCATATTGTCATTCCCGTCATCCTGCTGTCCTTCCCGGTTCTGTCCCAGGCCGATGACAGCGACAGGGTGCCGAAGATCAAGGCTGCCTATGTGCACCAGTTCAGCCACTTCGTTTCCTGGCCCGATGAGGCGGCGGAAACCGCGCAGGACAGAAAACATCTGATCCTGTGCATATTCGGCGACGACAGGGTCACTCACTATCTTGAAAGGCTTGCGGGTCACGGACACGGGGCGTTCTCCATTGAAATCTCGCATCCCGCCTCACCGTCTCAGTTGCGCCATTGCGAACTGCTCTATATCACGCCTGGCCAGGAAGGCGAGCTGCAAAGGCTGCTGGGTGCGGTCGCTGACCTGCCGGTGCTGACCATCAGCGACATGCCGGGTTTCATTGACAGGGGAGGAATGATCGGCTTCGTGGTCAGGGGCGACCGAGTGCGGCTGGAGATCAATCTGCCGGCCGCGCAGCGCGTGCGCCTGCATATCAGCGCCAAGCTGATAGAAGTCAGCCTGCGCGTGATCACGGTTCATGCCCGGGAGGCGGCGCAATGAGTCCCTTCAGAAACCTGCCCGTCTCGCGCAAGCTGGTCATGGTCATCATGTACGTGACCCTGACCATGCTGCTACTGGCGGGCATTACCATTATTCTGTATGACATCTACCGGGCGAAAGAAAACCTGGGGCGCGAAATAACCACCCAGGCGCGGCTGATCGGCAACCGCAGCAGCGCGGCCCTGATTTTCGACGACAAGGCGCTGGCCAGGGAGAACCTCTGGGCCCTCCAGGAGTCCCCCAACGTGGTGATGGCGTGCATCTATGACAGGCAGGGGGGGCTGTTCGCCGCGTATCAGGCAACCGGCAGGCCACGGGAGGAACGCTGTCCGGCCGCCCCTGAGAGGCTTGCCAGGTCGCGCCTGTTCGAGAGCGAATACCTTCATGTGACCGAGCCCATCGAGCTGGGCAGGGAACTCGCGGGATATATCTATATACGCTCCGGGCTGCAGCAGATCAATCAGCGGGTCTACAGCCTGATCTACGCCACCCTGGGTTTCATGCTGGTGGGCGCCCTGATCGCCTATTGGATGTCGCGTGCCATGCAGCGCCTGATCTCCGTTCCCCTCATCAAGCTGGCCAGTATCGCCACTACCGTCGAGAAGCGCGGCGATTATTCCCTGCGCGTGCCTGACTTCGGCAACGACGAGATCGGCCGCCTCAGCCGCGCCTTGAACGCCATGCTGGAGACCATCGAGAAACAGAATCGCGAGTTGCTGGAAGCCCGCGACAATCTGGAGGCGATGGTGGCCGAGCGTACCCGCGAGCTGGAAGCAACCAACAAGGAGCTGACGGCCTTCAGTTACTCGGTGTCCCATGACCTGCGCGCACCGCTGCGCGCCATAGACGGTTTCAGTCACGCGCTGATGGAGGATTATTCAGAAGTTCTGGATGAAACCGGCAAGGACTATCTGAGGCGGGTGCGGGCCGCCAGCCACCGCATGTCGGACCTGATCGACGGATTGCTGGTATTGTCACGCATCAGCCGTGACGAAATGGTGATCGGGAAGGTCGACCTGTCCTCGCTGGCGCGCAACGCCATCAATCAATTGAAGGCGGGCGATCCCGGACGCAAGGTGGAAGTGGTCATTGCAGACGGACTGACATGCACGGGCGACCACAACCTTCTCATGACCCTGCTCGACAACCTGCTGGGAAATGCCTGGAAATATACCTCAGGGAAACCCTTGGCGCACATCGAGTTCGGCGCCACTGAAATGGAAGGCGAGAAAGTATATTATGTGCGGGACAACGGCGCGGGTTTCAATATGAAATACGCGGTAAATCTGTTCGGCCCTTTCCAGAGGCTCCACAAGGCGGAAGAATTTCCCGGCACGGGGATCGGCCTGGCGACGGTGCAGCGCATCGTTCACCGCCATGGTGGCCGGGTATGGGCCGAGGCCGCGCCGGACAAGGGCGCCACCTTCTATTTTACACTCGGCCCATGCAGTGAGTGAAAGATGAACAATACGACATCGACTCCGGATGAGTCCTGCCGGTGGCTGAATGCCCTGCCGGACGAGGCCCGCGTGAGCGATCCAGGCTGGCGCCTCATCGGGCGTCATGCCCGGATCATGGATGCACCCGCGGGAACGGAGCTTTTCCGGGCCGGGGATCCCTGCAGCCATTTTGTCATCGTCCTGTCCGGATGCGTGCGCGTCCAGTATCTGGACCACAATGGCAATGAAATCGTCCTGTATCGGGTGCGTGAAGGGGAAACCTGCATTCTCACCACCTCCTGCCTGCTGGGACAGGCCCGCTATCCCGCCCAGGGCGTTGCCGAGGAGACATTGCAGGCCGCGCTGGTGCCCATGCCCGTTTTTCAGGAGGCGCTGGCCCATGAGCCGGTGCGCGCCTATGTGTTCAACACGCTTGGCAGGCGCCTGGTCGATCTCATGCTGCTTATCGAAGAAGTGGCCTTCCGCCGCATGGACGGCCGCCTGGCCCAGTACCTGCTCAAGCAAGGCGAGGTAGTGCGCGCCACACACCAGGAAATCGCCGTGGAACTGGGGTCGGCCCGCGAGGTCGTCAGCCGCCTGCTCAAGGATTTCGAGCGCAAGGGCTGGATCGCCATGCAACGGCGCCGTATCGAGATTCTCGAGCGCCGGGCATTGGAGGAGCTTGGGTGTGACTAAGTCACAGAACCGGGCCGCGCGTCCGCTCTAGTGTATGAGTCGACAGAACAACTCACAACACTGGAGGTTTACCATGCAAGCCAATGTAGGATCCATAGACAGAGCCCTGAGAATCGCCGTGGGCCTGGCGCTCATCGCCATTGTATTCGTCGGCCCGCAGACTCCCTGGGGCTGGATCGGGGTTATCCCCCTGGTGACGGCCCTCATCGGCTGGTGCCCCTTGTACCGCATTCTGGGCATCAGTTCCAACAAGGCTCATAGCTGATCACAGGGCGGCGCAGCCGCCCCACGCCATTTCCCCGGCATGAAACACTCATGCCGGGCATTCACTTGTATCCACCACCTCAGAGCATGTATCTTAGGGCTGTATAGGCTAATTCAGCCAATCGCAGATGCCGGCTGGGGTGGGCGCGGCATGACCCGCCACCGTATCGAATTGTTGTTCCCGCGTGTGAATCTGAAAGTACGCAATGAAAATACCTGAGATACTGGTTATCGAGGTCGACCGCGCTCCCGGCAGTCTAGCCCGGGTCCTGCAGGTGGTGGGGGAGGCCGGCCTGTCCGTGGAATCCCTGGAATCCATACACCGCACCCAGGACAAAACGACCTGGGAGCTGACACTGGAAATGGACGAGGACATGGACCAGTCCCTGTTCGAGCGCATCAATGCCCTGCCGGTGGCCAATCTCGTCGGTATCTCGGACCGCGTCTTCAACCGCCATGTGGGCGGCAAGATCAAGACTGTTTCCAAGGTTGCCCTGAATACCCCGCAGATCCTGCGTGACATGTACACGCCGGGCGTGGCCAGGGTTTGTCTCGCCATCCGGGATAATCCCGAACTGGTGCGGGAATACACCAGCATCGGGGAAACCGTGGCCATCGTCACCAACGGCACGGCGGTGCTGGGGCTGGGCGACACGGGCCCCCAGGCCGCGCTGCCGGTCATGGAAGGCAAGGCCGCGCTGTTTCACACCCTGGTGGGCATTTCCGGCGTGCCTGTCCTCATCGACAGCAAGGATCCGGCCACGGTGGTCGAGACCGTGGCTCATATTGCCCCGTCCTTCGGGGCCATTCAACTGGAGGATATTGCCGCCCCGGCCTGCTTCGAGATCGAGGATGCCCTGGTCGGACGTCTGGATATTCCGGTGATTCACGACGATCAGCATGGAACGGCCGTGGTGGTGCTGACGGCGCTCATGAATGCCACCCGCATCGCGGGCATGGATCTCGGCGCCAGCACGGTCGGGCAGGTCGGCCTGGGCGCGGCGGGCATCGGCATTTCGCGCCTGTTGCTCAAGTATGGGGTGAAGCGCCTGCTGGGGAGCGATCTCAAGGAAGAGGAACTGGCGCGGCTGGAGGCCATGGGTGGGGAGCGCGGCACGCTGCCGGAACTCATGGAAAACTGCGACATCGTCATAGGGACAACCGGCGTCAAGGGCCTCATCGCGCCGGAGATGGTGAGGAAGGGGCAGTTGATCCTCTCCCTTACCAATCCCGACCCGGAAATCGAACCGGAAGTGGCCCTGAAGGCCGGCGCGGTGTTTGCGGCGGATGGCAAGAGCATCAACAACGTCTCCGCATTTCCGGGCCTGCTGCGCGGCGCCCTGGACGCCGGAGCCCGGCGCTTCAGCGACGCCATGCTGTTCGCCGCATCTCATTGCCTTGCCGAACACACCCCGGAAGGCCAACTGGTGCCGGATCCCCTCGATAAATCCATACACAAGGCCGTGTCCCAGGCCGTGTCCCAGGCCGCGCAAGAGGCGCCATGATCGAACTCTATACCGCCAGCACGCCCAACGGCTACAAGATTTCCATCATGCTGGAGGAACTGGGCGAGGCCTACAAGGTGCGCCCCATGGATCTCGCGCGCAAGGAGCAGCGCGAGGACTGGTATCTGCGCCTCAATCCCAACGGGCGTATTCCCACCATTGTCGATCATGACAATGACGGGTTCGTGGTCTTCGAATCGGGCGCCATACTCATGTACCTGGCGGAGAAACGCGGCAGGCTGTTGCCGGTGGAGCAGTGTGCCCGTTCCCAGGTCATTCAATGGCTCATGTTCCAGATGGGCAATATCGGACCCATGCTCGGGCAGGCCAGTGTTTTCTACCGTTATGCGCCGGAGAAAATACCCTATGCCATCCAGCGCTATCAGCGCGAGTCCCGCCGCCTCATGGAAGTGCTCGACGAACGCCTGCGAGGGCGGAAGTTCATTGCCGGCGAGTATTCCATCGCCGATATTGCCTGCTTTCCCTGGGTGAGCGGCTGCCATTGGGGAGGAATCGACATCTCGGATCTGGAGAATGTCCAGCGCTGGCTGAGAATCCTGGAGGCAAGGCCGGCCGTGCAACGGGGACTCGCCGTGCCCGAGGCCATCGACCGCGGCAGCCGGGAAGGCGCCAGCAAGGTGGCTGAAATAGGGAAATCCATCATATGAAGAGCGTGGGCGAATCATGACACGCAAGCGCATCTCTCTGGTGCTGGGCAGCGGTGGCGCCCGCGGCCTGGCCCACATAGGCATCATAGAGTGCCTCACCCAGAACGGCTATGAAATCCGCTCCATCGCCGGCTCATCCATGGGCGCCCTGATCGGCGGCATCTACGCCATGGGCAAGCTGGATGTCTACACCCGCTGGGTCACGGCGCTGGAGAAGCTGGATGTCATACGCCTGCTGGATTTTTCCTTCGGAAGCAATGGCCTCTTCAAGGGGCAGCGCATTATCGACGAATTGAGAACCCTGATCGGCGACGGCAATATCGAGGACCTGCCCATCAAGTTCACCGCCGTGGCCACCGATCTTGACGAGGAGAAGGAAGTCCTGTTCACCAGCGGGCCGCTTTTCGAGGCGGTTCGCGCCTCCATTTCCATCCCCAGCATCGTGGCGCCGTACAACTACCGGGGCAGGCAACTCATCGATGGAGGCGTGGTCAATCCGCTGCCCATCGCCCCGACACTGGGTGACGATACGGATCTGACCGTGGCCGTCAATCTGGGAGGAAAACCGCAGAAGAAGATCGAGATCAAGACGCGCGAGGGGGTGGACAGGAGCCGCAAGGCGGATCACCTGCGCATCATACAGTTCATTGACGATCTGCTGCGGCAGAAAACGGCGTCACGCAGCGAGGACGAGCTGGGGATGTTTGATATCATCGTGAAATCCATGACCATCATGGAAAATACCCTGGCACAGATTCAGCTTGCCACTTATCCGCCCGATATTGTGATAGAGATTCCCCGCAATGTCTGCAACTTTTATGAATTCTACCGCGCCCGTGAAATGATCGAGATTGGTTACCAGAAAACCGAAGAAACGCTCAGGGAGGCCCGGTGACGCATCCTGCATCCCATGATACTCCCCGAATGACATACACGGCCGCGGTTGAAGACCTGGAGAACGGCGCAGTCCGGCGCTATGTCCTGCTGCGCGGAGGCCGCCCTCTTGCCCGCGGGGATGTGCTGGCCCTGTGGCGTGGGGATGCCGGTTTTGTTTCTTATTTCACGGGACTGCTGGCGCAGGCGCCGTTCGAGGCCTATTTCTGGGAGACACCGCCACTCACATGTGGCGCACTGGCCAGGCCTTTCGAGTTCGTCGTGGTGGACAGCCCCGAACTGGCGCGGGTTGCAGAGGATCCCCATGCCTTCTCGAAATATTTTTCCGGGAGCGGCGTAGAAGAGATCGCCGCTTTCACCAATCTAGGCGGCGATGCCCGCCTGATTGCCCCCCTTCCCGGCGCGCGGGGTGAGGGCTATCCCCATCTCGCCGCTTTCTCGCGCAAGGCGCCCCCGGACACGCAACGGGCCTTGTGGCAACGCACCGCCGACGAAGCCGGAGCGCGTCTTGGTGAGCAGCCGTTATGGATCAGTACCTCTGGCCTGGGTGTCTATTGGCTGCATGTGCGCCTGGACTCGCGTCCCAAGTATTACACGTGGAAACCCTATGCCTTGACCGGTTCATCTTCATAAGCAGGGAATTCTGCTCAACATGCTCGAATATATCCAGTCCCACGAAACGGCCATGTTATGGCTGGCTGTCGGTTCCGTCGCCTCCTTTCTGGGCACCTTGATATTGGTGCCCTTGCTTGTCGTGCGCATCCCCGAGGACTATTTTTCCCATGCCAGGCGGCGTCATCCTCCGTGGGCGAACCGCCATCCCGTGATTCGCGGCATTCTGCTGGTGCTGAAGAACTTGCTGGGCATCATTTTCGTCCTCGCGGGCATTCTCATGCTGGTTCTGCCGGGACAGGGGCTGCTGACCATTCTTATCGGTATTATATTGCTCGATTTTCCCGGAAAATTCAGGCTTGAGCGCTGGCTTATTTCCCATCAGCCCATACTCAAGTCCATCAACTGGCTGCGCGTGCGCGCCAAGCGCAGGCCACTGATCGTGGATCATTGAGGCGCCATCCGCCCGGGTTTCTTGCCGATTCCCTCGTATCTTGAACCTTGTGCCTTCCACGCTCCCTCTACTCAATTTTTTCCAATGATTGGGGAAATATTGCTGGCATTCGGCTCCGCCATGGGGTACGATGGCTGGCGTTGCAGATTTTTGTATCGTAGTGGTTCCGGTAGTTCCTCGCAGTGCAGTATCAAGCGTCATCTCTTCCGTAATTTCTCAACAGTAACCTGCACACATTACATTTCACCAACTCACGAGGTAACCAGAATGGCTACAGGTACAGTAAAGTGGTTTAACGACAGCAAGGGTTTTGGTTTCATCGCACCTTCCGATGGCA
>Ga0256830_1002140_pt1 | contig 13277 bp, 11 predicted proteins | sample 128326metaG_FD_190537 | JGI IMG/M metagenome (GOLD analysis project Ga0256830, IMG submission 190537) | Hydrothermal vent microbial communities from Lau Basin, Pacific Ocean - 128-326 | ecosystem: Environmental > Aquatic > Marine > Hydrothermal vents | place: Pacific Ocean: Lau Basin | collected...
GGTCGGCATCTGACCTGCTCCAGCGTCTCCGGCCGCGCCACCAGTTCCCCGATATCGAAACGCGCCACCAGCCCCTCGCCCTCGAACCGCTGCATGACATGCCGGTAGCGTGCGTTCGGCCCGGCGTGGGCAGGACGCAGTGAATACACGGGCTTCATCGCGCTGATCGCTTCCGTCAGCATGGTCATGCTGTCCTCGGTGACCAGCACGCGGTCGGCGGCGGCCAGGAAGTCCATGACGCGGTCGGCGGGGTCCCGGCCATACCAGGCCGCTGCGGCGAGGCAGGACTCCGGGACGGCATCACGCAGCAGGCGTTCAGCCGCACGTCCCGTACGCGGCGAGGTGCTGAGCAGCCAGCGGATGCCGTACCGGTCCGCCGTCTGCACGAGCAGGCGGCCCAGTGCAATCCAGTCAGCGTCCGTGTAGCGATAGCCGGCCCCGTCGCCGCCGATCAGCAGGGCCCAGCACGGATGAGCGCTGTCGCAACCGGGCACCGTGCGCCCCGCCAGCGCGTCGGCATCGACCGGACTGGGCGGCACGGTCAGCACGATATTGTTGTCGGCACCGGCTATCGGCTCAAGGGTCAGCACGGCGCCAAACAGGTCGGGCCGCAGGCCGCGCAGCGAACCGGCGAACACATTGGGCACGCCGAAGTGCCGCGCCAGCCAGACGTTGGCAAAGGACGTGCGTCCGCCCGCCGACACGATCAGTCGGGGCGGCTGCGCGGGCAGCGTCGCCCGGTAAAAGACGTTCAGCATCGCCAGCGGCGGCGAGGCGCCGCGGTGGTTGAACCAGGCGCGCAGCAGCACCCTGAAGAGCCCCACGCGCAGCTTCAGATCGATCCATTCCGTCTGCACCGGCCGCAGCCGGGACAGCGCCCTCACGATACCGCGCGACTGCTTGTAGTGACCGGGCCGGCCGTCGGACAACAGCCAGACGCGCAGCGGTGTGTCAGCCATTCAGCACCCGCCGGTAGACAGCTTCCGTGTTCGACACCATGGCATCCAGCGTAAAGGCCGTCGCCGCGCGTTTCCACACGGGCGCCATGTCGTCCAGCAGGCGTTCCCTGTCGGACAACGCCGCCTGGATTGCAGCCGACAAGGCCCGCTCGTCAGCCACGGGCACCAGCCATCGGGGCGGCAGCAGGTCGGCGGCACCCGCGACCCTCGCCGCCACCACCGGCCTGTTCAGATGCAGGGCTTCCAGCAGCACGTAGGGCAGCCCCTCGTGCCTCGACGGCATTACCACCAGGTCGGCCGCCGTCATCAGGGCCGGCACGTCGTCGCGATGACCGAGCAGGTGGATACGCCGTGCAAGCCCGGCTTGCGCGATGCGCCCGGCCAGTGCGTCGTGCAGCGGGCCTTCACCGGCGATCAGCAGCGTCGCGTCGATGCCGCGCCACGCGTCCACCAGCAGGTCGAACCCCTTGGCTTCCACCAGCCGGCCGACCGCCAGCACCAGCGGTCTGCCGTCGGTGGAAAATCGATTGCGCAGCGTCTCGACGACCGACGCCTCCACCGATGCAGGCGCATCCACACCGTTGTGCACCACGTCCACCTTCAGCCCCTGCAACGACCGAGCCACGCTGCCGCTGACCGCGATGACGCGCTCGAAACGCCGCAACATGCGCTGCCGGCGCTTGATGTTGTGCACCGTCGCCACGCCCGGGCACGCCAGCCAGGGCTTCACTGCAGCCACCATGGCCGCGGCCTTGCTGGCCTGGGCGTGCACGATGTCGGGCCGTACGCGGCGGATGGCGCGGGCGAGATCGAACAGCGCGCGGGGATTGCGGCGGCTGCGCGCCAGGTCCAGCGGCACGAAATCGACCGATGGCGGCAGGTCGTCCGCATAGCGCGCATGGGCAATGGCCGTCACGCGGTGGCCGCGCTCGGCGAGGCCGCCGCACAGGTCGGCGAAATGCCGCTCCAGGCCGCCGCTCTCGGCGCCGGCCAGCACCTGGCAGAGCTTCAGCGCAGCCAACCGCGCCTCCCCGCGCGCATGCGCATCCGGAACGCCAGCATGTTGTCGCGGCCGCTGACCTTGATGCGCCTGAGCTGCAAGGGGTCACAGCGGCGCGGATCGTCGATGCCTTCCGTGGTGGTCACTGCACTGCTGTAGCCGGCATCGGCCACCAGCCGGACCTGCTCGGCCCTGTACAGGCCGAACGGGTAGGCGAAGCTCTTCACCGGCACGCCGAAGCGCTCCTCCAGCAACTGTTTCGAGCCGCTGAGTTCCCGCGTTGCCGCGGCTTCATCGAGCGTCAGCATGTTGGGGTGCGTGAGGCCGTGCGAACCCAGCTCGATGCGGCCCGAGGCCAGCAGTTCGCGTAGCTGCGCGTCCGACAGCTTGGCTTCGCGCATCAGCTCGCCCTCGTCGTGGTGCGCCTTGCGCGCCACCGACCAGTCGCGGTCGAAGCGGTCCACCACCAGGTACAGGGTGGCGCGGCAGTCGTAGCGCTCCAGCAGCGGCAGCGCCGCGGTGAGATTGTCGGCATAGCCGTCATCGAAGGTGATGGCGAAGGATTTTTCCGGCAGCGCCCCGCCCTGTTCGAACAGTTCGCTGACCGTGAAACCGGTCCAGCCCTCATCACGCAGCCAACGCAGCTGGCGCTCGAACATCGCCGGCGCCACGCGCAGGCCGTTGAAGCGCGCCCCCGGCTTCGGCTCGCTGATCATGTGGTACATGAGCAGGCGCGGAAACCGGTAATCCACGGCCGGCCGCCACCAGGCGTAGCGCCAGGAAAACCAGGCAGCCCCGGCAAGCGGCAGGCCGAGCAGCCAGGCGCTCATCGGCCGGCCGCCAGTTCCCCGTACAGGGCGAGGGTCCGGTCGATCATGTCCTGCACGCTGGGGAAACGCGGCGGCGACAGGTCCGGCGGCGACTCCAGCACGCGCCGTACGCGCGCTTCCAGGGCGTCCGGGTCGCCGACCGGCACCCGCCCCTGCGGAAAGGCGGCTGCCAGGGTATCGCCCACGCCGCCGTGATCGTAGCCGACCACCGGCACACCCAGGCTCAGCGCCTCGCGCGCCGCGCGGCCGAACGACTCGGGGCGCGAGGACAGCGACAGCACGACGTTGGATACCGCCATGATGTCGCGCAGGTCCATGCGGTGGCCAGTGAAGGTGATGTGGCCGCTCAGCCCGTGGCGGCGGATGAGCCCGCGCAACTCGTCGGCGTAGCCGGCCCGTTTCGGGTCCTCGCCGCCCACGATCAGGCCGTACACGGGGGTGCCGGTCTCGATGAGCCGCCGCATCAGTTCGATGAAGTCGCGGTGACCCTTGAGGCGCGTGATGCGCCCCGGCAGGGTCAGCACCTGGCGCTCCAGCAGGAAGGGGAAGTCCCGGTACCAGCGCTGCAGCCAGGCATCGCCGGGCTTGTAGCCGAACGGGTAGACCTTGCTGTCGATGCCGCGCTCGATGATGCGCAGCCGCGAGGCGGGGAAATTGCGGTAGTTGTCCGTGACGTAGCGGGCGGCAGCGTCGGACACCGCGATGACGCGCTCGCCGCGGGTCATGATGCGGCTGTAGCGGTTGACTGAATACAGGCCGTGCACGCTGGTGACGAAGTGCGGCCGCCGGTCCCCGGGCATGCCGCGCCAGGCACGGTACGCGACCCAGGCCGGCATGCGCGAACGCGCATGCAGGATATCGACCCGCTGTTCACGCAGGAAGGCGCGCAGGGCGCGCGCCTTCAGCAATGTGAACGGTGATTTCCTGTCGATGCGCCAGCTGAAATGCTCGCTGCCCTGGCCGGTCAGGCGCGACACCAGCCGCCCGCCCGCCGACATCACCAGCGAACGGTGGCCGGCCGCCACCAGGCCGGCGGCCAGTTCCAGCGTGCCTTTCTCGACGCCGCCGCCTTCCAGCGCCGGCAGCATCTGCAGCACGGTCAGGCGTTCAGCCACTGCTGTTCTATCCAGGCAGCGCAGCGCGCCGCTTCGTCGAAGGGCCGGTTGCTCTCCGGGGCCAGCATAAGGGTGCCGGGTGCCGCAATGCGGCCGGCGGCCACCAGCGCGTCGACACCACGCGCCACGCGCCCGCTGCGCAGGCGCGGCACGGCCAGTACGCCCACCCGCGCGCCGGAGGTCAGCGCCTCGTACAGCATGGACACGCTGTCCTCGCTCACCCACACCTCGCCGGCAACGGCCAGCTGCGCGGGCAGCCAGTCCGGGTCGTCGCCCGCTGCCACCACCTCGACGCGGCTGTCGCGCAGCAGGCTGCCGAAACCGGCCGGCGTGCGCGGCGACAGCGCCAGCGTCCAGCGTTGACAGGGCCGCGCCGCGAACAGGCGTGACAGCTGCTGCACCATGGCCCGCGAGTCCCAGCCGTGGTGACGCGAGGGGCCGCCAAGCAGCACCAGCCCCCGCGCGGGGTCGTGTGCACCGCCCGGCCTGACGCGGTTCAGCACGCCCTCGGTCACCAGGATATTGTCGGCCGCCTCAGGCTCGTCGTGCGCCGGCACCAGGCACAGGTCGAACCAGCGCACCGGCAGGGAGGGTTTCATCAACAGCACGGTACGGCCGCCGAAAGCGCGGCGGGCGGCCAGCAGCGGCAGGTGGGTGCCGTGGCCGGCGCCCACCAGCAGGGTCGGCGCCGGCAGGCGACGGCCCTGCGGAAAGCGCCGCAGCAGCCAGTTGCGGATGTTGCCCCGGCACTGTCCGGCATCGATGTTGAATACGCTGACATCCGCGCGTTCCCCCAGCGCCCTTGCCAGACCCAGGCTCTGGTTGTCGTGGCCCGGCCGGCCGTCGGTGAAACGCCACAGGATGACAGGGGGTGGCATGCCCGGGACGGGATCAGTCCTTGAGAACGTATTCGGCGCCGCAATAGGGGCACCTGGCCTTGCCGCTGTCCTCGATCGGCAGGTACACGCGCGGGTGCGAGTTCCACAGGCTCATGCCGTCCAGCGGGCAGTGCAGCGGCAGGTCCGCGCGCGTGACCTCGTAGCGGTTCTCGGCGTTGGCCTGGATCAGCCTGCCGGTGCCGGCCTCGGCGGCGGTGTTGGGGTTGGTCATGGATTTATTTTCCTCCAGCGCGGGGGTGGGGCTATTAACCACGAAGGCGCACGAAGGCGCACGAAGAAAAAACCTGGTTTACCCTGGTGGGGTTCGCCTTGCTCACCCCACCCTACCACTGCCGTAGCCCTGCGCAGGGTGGCGGTGAGCGAAGCGAACCCCACAAACGATCTTTCCTTTGTGCGCCTTCGTGCGCCTTCGTGGTCAGAATTCGTGGTCAGAAACATACCCATCCCTCGATCGACCCCCGATTCACTCCACCAGCGTCAGCCAGTCAGGGTGGTCTTCGCGGCGCCCGTAGACCTGGTCGAAGTACAGCGACTGCAGGCGCTCGGTGACGGGACCGCGGCTGCCGCTGCCGATGGTGCGGTCGTCCACTTCGCGGATCGGCGTCACCTCGGCGGCGGTGCCGGTGAAGAAGGCCTCGTCGGCGACATAGACCTCGTCGCGGGTGATGCGCTTCTCGCGCACCGTCAGGCCCTCTTCCCGCGCCAGGGTCATGATGGTGTCACGGGTGATGCCTTCCAGCGCCGAGGTCAGGTCCGGTGTGTACAACACGCCATCGCGGACGATGAAGATATTCTCGCCGCTGCCCTCCGCCACGTAGCCCTCGACGTCCAGCAGCATGGCCTCGTCGTAGCCGCAGCTCATGGCCTCGGACAGCGCCAGCATGGAGTTCATGTAGTTTCCGTTGGCCTTGGCCTTGCACATGGTGATGTTGACGTGGTGGCGCGTGAACGAGGAGGTACGGATGCGGATGCCCTGCTCCAGCGCCTCCTTGCCCAGGTAGGCACCCCACTCCCAGGCCGCCACGATACAGTGTACCTTCAGGTTGTCGGCGCGCAGCCCCATGCCCTCGGCGCCGTAGAAACACATGGGACGGATGTAGGCCGACTGCAGGTTGTTCTCGCGCACCACCAGGCGCTGCGCCTCGTTGAGCCTGTCCTTGTCCCAGGGCATGGGCATGCGCAGGATGTGGGCAGACCGGAACAGGCGGTCGGTATGTTCCCGCAGGCGGAAGATGGCCGTGCCCTGCTCGGCGTCGTAGGCTCGCACGCCCTCGAACACGCCCATGCCGTAATGCAGGGTGTGGGTCAGTACATGGGTGGTCGCCTCGCGCCAGGGACGCAGCTCCCCGTCCATCCAGATGACGCCGTCACGATCGGCCATCGACATCGTTGTTCTCCTCAGCCTTTCCGCTTAATGAGTTCCCGAGTTACCCGACGGGTTCATGGGGGGATTCGGTTCATTCTTCCATCATATTCTGCCACAACTCCGCCACTGCCCTGCGGTGCCCGGACAGCGCATCGCCGTCGTCCAGCAGCGGGGATTCGCCGCTCAGCGCCAGGCGGTGGGACAGGGTCCGGTAGGCGCGGTAGGCCTCGGCCAGACGCGCGGCATCACCCTGTCGCAGCAGGCCGGCCTGCGCGAGTGCTTCGAGCAGCCCCGCGGTGTCGGTGCAGCGCACCAGTTCCGGGTGGTCGTGCGACCATCGAAGAACTTGATATTGAACCATAAACTCGATGTCGACGATACCTCCCCGGTCGTGCTTGAGATGGAAGCGGCCGCTACGGGCGGAACCCAGTTCCCGGCGCATACGCTCGCGCATCTCGCGCACCTCGGCACACAGCCGCCGCGGATCGCGCGGACGCTGCAGGATTTGCGCGCGGATATGCTGAAAGCGCCGACGCACCTCGGCATTCCCCGTCACCACCCGGGCGCGCACCAGCGCCTGGTGCTCCCAGGTCCAGGCCTCGCGGCGCTGGTAGTCGGCGAACGCCTCCAGGCTGCTGACCAGGGGGCCGGAATTGCCGGACGGCCGCAGGCGCGCGTCGACCTCGTACAGCACACCGGCCGGTGTCAGGGTGTCCAGCATGTGGATGATGCGCTGCCCCAGGCGGGCGAAAAACACCTGGTTGTCCACGCGGCGGCGGCCGCTGGTGTGCTGGTCGCGGCCGGCGCTGTCATGCAGGAACACCAGGTCCAGGTCGGAGCCGTAGCCCAGTTCGCGGCCGCCCAGCTTGCCGTAGCCGACGATGGCGAAGCGCACCGGCCGGCGCCGGCCGCGCACCGTGCAGGTCGGTTTGCCGTGGCGGCTGGTCATGTCCGCCCAGGCGAAGGCCAGCACGCGCTCCAGCACGGTTTCAGCGATGGCGGTCAGGCGACGGCTGACCTCGTCCACCGGCAGGGCGCCGGCAATGTCGGCGGCCGCCACGCGCAGGGTCATGGCATGACGGAAATGGCGCAGCCGGTCCATCTGCTGCTCCAGGTCGCCGGCGGCGACATCCTGCAGCTGGCGGTCGAGTTCAGCCGCCAGCTCTTGCGGCGCCGGCGGCGCATACAGGCTGCGCGGATCGAGCAGCTGATCGAGCAGCATCGGGTGGCGTGCCAGCTGCCCGGCGATCCAGGCGCTGGCGCTGCACAACCGCGCCAGCTGCGACAAGGCCATGGGGTTTTCCAGCAGCAGAGACAGGTAGGTGGTGCGGCCGGCAATGTGCTCCAGGATCCGCACCAGGCGCGCCAGCACCCCGGCACCGTTCGGCTGCCGGGCGGCGGCGGCGATCACCAGCGGCGCCAGGGCGTCGAGGCGGGCGCGACCCTGCTCACCGAGAGCGCGCTGGATGCCGCCCGCGCGCAGCTGTTCGACCCAGCGCAGCGCCTCACCGGCGTCGTCGTAACCCGCACTGCGCAGCACGGACAGTGCTTCGTCGCCCTCCAGCGAGCCCTCCCACAGGCGCTGCAGCGGCGTCCCGGCCGTCTCAGGTGCGGCCTGTGGGGCCGCGAACACGCGCTCGAAGTGCGACTGCACACGCCGGCGGTGACGTTCCAGTGCCCGGTGAAAGGACGACCAGCCGGCATAACCCATGGCCGTGGCCAACCGCGTGCGGTCGGGCTCGTCGGCCGGCAGGCGGTGCACCTGCTGGTCGCGCAGGGCCTGCAGGCGGTTCTCGACACGGCGCAGGAAAACATAGGCCTCGCTCAACTCGTCGACGACGTAATCCGGCAACAGCTCCAGCTCACCCAGCGTATCCAGCACCCGCAGCAGGCCGCGCTCGCGCAGGCGCGGCTCGCGGCCGCCGCGCACCAGCTGGAAGGCCTGGACGATGAACTCGATCTCGCGGATGCCGCCGGGGCCGAGCTTGAGATTGTCCCGGTGGCCCTTGCGCTCGACCTGATGCTGGATCTGGCGCTTGAGGTCGCGCAGCGCCTCGAAGGCGCCGTAGTCCAGGTAGCGCCGGTAGACGAAGGGCCTCAGCAGTTCGATCAGCGCCTCGCCGGCGCCGGGATCGCCGGCAACGGGCCGCGCTTTCACCATGGCGTAGCGCTCCCATTCACGCCCCTGGGTCTGGTAGTACTCTTCCAGCGCCGAGAAGCTGCAGACCAGCGCGCCGCTTTCGCCGTATGGCCGCAGGCGCATGTCGACGCGGAACACGAAGCCGTCGTCGTCGGCCTCGCTGATGGCCTGGATCAGGCGTTGGCCCAGGCGGGTGAAGTAGTCCTCGGGGTCGGGCGCGCCGCGGCGCGCCGGGCGGGCGTCCGGATAGGCGAAAATCAGGTCGATGTCGGAGGAGAAATTCAGTTCCCGGGCGCCCAGCTTGCCCATCGCCAGCACCAGCAGGCCGGCCGGCCGGCCTTTCCTGATGACGGGCGCCGGCAGTTCGGCCGCCTGCCAGGCGGACAGCCGTTCCAGCGCGCCGGCCACGCAGCCCTCCGCCAGCACCGACAGGTCGCCCAGCGTCTCGCCGAGCGGCGCCCAGCCGGCCAGGTCGCGCCAGGCGATGCGCAGCATCTCGCGCTGGCGCAGACGCCTCAGGCGCCGCCGCAGGTCCGCCTCGTCCCTTGCACCCTCCACCCGGTCCCGGACGGCGGCCAGAAACAGGTCCGGCCGGTAGTCCGCCAGCAGGTCGCCGCTTTCCAGCAGCCCCTCCACCAGCGCCGGCCGGCGCCTGCACAGGCCGGCGGCGAACTCGCTGCAGGCGAACAAACGGCACAGGCTGCGCCGCAGCTCCTGCGAGTCCGGCACCCGGCAGCCGGCCCGCCCGGCCGCCTCGCGGTAGGCTTCGAACGCTGTACGCGCCGGTTCCTGCAACGGTTCCGGCAACGCCGTCCAAGGTTCGGGCGTCACCGGGACCAACCCCGATCGAAGCATACGTGCATGAAGCGGCTTGGTTTTTCCGGGTTTCGGCGCATGGATACAGAGTACCGCGAAAAGGGCGGCCCTGCAGCCGTGGGCGGGGTTATAATGGGGAATAATTCCAACGGCCAGGCGTCATTAATTTACCGTCTATGAACATATTGACCAGTCTCTGCAAAACCCGGCAACTGAAACGTACGCTGGTGGAACACCGCGATGCGCTGTACCGGATCGCCTATTCCTGGTGCCACAACCCGGCGCTGGCCGATGACCTGGTGCAGGAAACCATGGCCAAGGCGCTGAAGAACAGCAGCCAGCTGCGCGATCAGAAGACGATCAAATCCTGGCTGTACCGCATCCTTACCAACTGCTGGCACGACCACTTCCGGCGCAACCGTGAAACGGTCGACGTCGACGACATCGTGCTGGTCGACAGCGACACGCCGGAGATCCACCACGACCGCCAGCAGATCGTGCGCCAGGTACGCACGGCCATCGCCTGCCTGCCCATGGGACAACGCCAGGTGGTAACCCTCGTGGACCTGGAAGGCTGCTCCTATATCGAGGTTGCACAGATACTGGACATACCCATCGGGACTGTCATGAGCCGCCTGTCCCGGGCCCGAGGCGCGCTAAAGGAAAAACTGCTGGCAGCCGACCCGACAGCAGACGACAGGGTACGTCGATTGAGGACAGTGAAATGAGCAGCAATCGGATTTCAGAAGAACGCCTGCACGCCTTCGTGGATGACCAGCTTGCCGAGCGCGAGCGCGACGAGGTATTCATGGCGCTCAAGCAGGACGAGGCGCTGAGTCGCCGGGCCTGCGAGCTGCGCCAGCTGAGCGAACTGGTCCGGCACGCCTACGAGAACCCGCCCCGCGCGGGCGAGAACCCCGATCACGCGCGTCACGGCAGCCCCTTGCGACGTGCCGTGGCGGCCGGCCTGCTGCTGGTGGCCGGCGGCAGCCTGGGCTGGGTGGTCCATACACCGGAGCCCACGCAGGACAACACGCTGCACGCCATGTACTGGGACGAGGACCGTGCCTTCCAGAACACGGATCTCAGCAGGGTCACCGCCCAGCAGGGCACCAAGAAGATCATCGTGCACCTGAACACCTCGAGCCCGGAGAAATTTGAAAAGGCGCTGGGAACAGCGGAGAAACTGCTGCGCACCTACGCCGACAGCGACCAGGGCGCCGAGATCGAGGTGGTGGCCAACGCCAGCGCCATCAAGATGCTGCGCGCCGGCTATTCACCCTATGCGCAGCGGGTGCGCGAACTCCAGCAGCGCTATATCAACCTGACCTTCCTGGCCTGCAAGGACGCCATCGACCATATCCGCGAGCTGGAAGGACCTGACAGCGAGGTACGGCTGCTGCCGGATGTCGACGTGACGCCGTCGGCGCTGGAACACATCCTGGAACGCCTCAGCGAGGGGTGGGTGTATATCAACGTGTAGGGTGGGGTGAGTGAAGCGAACCCCACCGTTCAACGATTGTAGTTTAAGGCATGGCCGCCGAACGGTTACGGTGGGGTTCGCTGTGCTCACCCCACCCTACGGTTGTCGTATCTTACGTCCGTGAATAAAAAACCCCCGCCTCTGACGAGACGGGGGTTTTTGTTTGCTGTCAGGCAGCCTGACTTACATCATGCCGCCCATGTCGGGCATGCCGCCGCCGGCCGGGGCGGCTGATTCCTCTTTCGGAATCTCGGCCACCATGGCTTCGGTGGTGATGATGAGACCGGCCACGGACGCGGCGTTCTGCAGCGCGCTGCGGGTCACCTTGGTCGGGTCCAGGATACCCATCTTCAGCATGTCGCCGTATTCGCCGGTGGCTGCGTTGTAGCCGAAATCGGCCTTGCCTTCCATGACCTTGTTGAGGATCACAGACGGCTCGTCGCCGGCGTTGGCGCAGATCTGGCGCAGCGGCTCTTCCATGGCGCGGCGGGCGATGCTGATGCCCATGTTCTGGTCATCGTTGTCACCCGTCAGGTCCTCGATGGTCGCGCGGGCGCGCAGCAGGGCCACGCCGCCGCCGGGCACCACGCCTTCCTCGACCGCCGCACGGGTGGCGTGCAGGGCGTCCTCGACGCGCGCCTTCTTCTCCTTCATCTCGACCTCGGTGGCGGCACCGACCTTGATGACGGCCACGCCGCCGGCCAGCTTGGCGACGCGCTCCTGCAGCTTCTCCTTGTCGTAGTCGGAGGTCGCTTCCTCGATCTGGGCGCGGATCTGGTTGACGCGCGCCTCGATCTCCTTGCTGTCGCCGGCGCCGTCGATGATGGTGGTGTTCTCCTTGGAGATCAGGATGCGCTTGGCGCTGCCCAGATCGTCCAGGGTGGCCTTCTCCAGCGACAGGCCGACTTCCTCGGAGATCACCTGGCCGCCGGTCAGGATGGCGATATCCTGCAGCATGGCCTTGCGGCGGTCACCGAAGCCCGGCGCCTTGACGGCGCACACCTTGACGATGCCGCGGATGCTGTTGACCACCAGGGTGGCCAGCGCTTCGCCCTCGACGTCCTCGGCGATGATCAGCAGCGGCTTGCCGGCCTTGGCCACGCCTTCGAGCACCGGCAGCAGGTCGCGGATGTTGGAGATCTTCTTGTCGTGCAGCAGCACGTAGGGATCTTCCAGTTCGGCCTGCATGTTCTGCTGGTTGGTGACGAAGTAAGGCGACAGGTAGCCGCGGTCGAACTGCATGCCTTCCACGACGTCCAGTTCGTTCTCCAGCGAGGAACCTTCCTCGACGGTGATGACGCCTTCCTTGCCGACCTTCTCCATGGCCTCGGCGATGATGTTGCCGATGGCCTCGTCGGAGTTGGCGGAGATGGTGCCGACCTGGGCGATGGCCTTGGTGTCGGAACAGGGCTTGGACAGCTTCTTGAGTTCCTCGACGGCAGCGCTCACGGCCTTGTCGATGCCGCGCTTGAGATCCATCGGGTTCATGCCGGCGGCGACCGACTTCATGCCCTCGCGGACAATGGCCTGCGCCAGTACGGTGGCGGTGGTGGTGCCGTCACCGGCGACATCGGAAGTCTGGGAAGCGACTTCCTTGACCATCTGCGCGCCCATGTTCTCGAACTTGTTGTCCAGTTCGATTTCCTTGGCCACGGACACGCCGTCCTTGGTCACGGTAGGCGCGCCGAAGGCCTTGTCCAGCACCACGTTGCGGCCCTTGGGGCCCAGGGTGACCTTGACGGCGTCGGCCAGAATGTTGACCCCGGCCACCATGCGGTGGCGGGCTTCATCGCTGAACTTGACTTCTTTTGCAGTCATTTCACGTTTCCTCTAACTCGTTGAATTCGTTGCTTGGCCCGGTGATCAGGACTCGATGACCGCCATGATGTCTTCTTCGCGCATCACCAGCAGGTCTTCACCGTCCACCTTGACTTCGGTACCGGAGTATTTGCCGAACAGCACCTTGTCGCCGACCTTGACGTCCAGCGGCAGCACTTCACCGCTGTCGGTGCGCTTGCCGTTGCCCGCTGCGATCACTTCACCGCGAATCGGCTTCTCGGCGGCCGTGTCCGGAATGACGATACCTCCGGGGGAGGTGCGCTCTTCTTCCATGCGCTTGATGATCACGCGATCATGTAAGGGACGAAGGTTCATCTCTGATTTCTCCTTTAGCTGCAAAGCCTTGGTAACCGCGAGCGCGTTATTAGCACTCGCCCTCAGTGAGTGCTAATAATAGTCACGAAATTGCCGGAGTCAAGACGAAAAACCGCTCAACCGTCTTCGCGGCGGTATTCGCCCTCGATGGTGTAGGGACCTTGCCCGGCCCCAGGGCCGGGCCCCATGCCGGAATTCCTTATGAACCAAAGCACCAGCGCACGCCTGAGGGGCGGCATCAGGCACGCGAAGCCGATGGCGTCGGTAACGAAGCCGGGGGTGAGCAGCAGCGCGCCGGCGATCAGCAGCACCACGCCCTCCAGCATCTCCACGGCCGGCAGGCGCCCGCGGTTCAGGTTCTCCTGCACCCGCTGCCAGGTCGTCCAGCCCTGGTGACGCAGGAGCAGCACGCCCAATACCGCCGTGAACACCACCAGGAACACCGTCGGCAGGGCGCCGATCAGGCTGCCGACCTTGATCAGGAAGTAGATCTCCACCAGCGGCACCAGCAAAAA
>Ga0256830_1002141_pt1 | contig 13271 bp, 15 predicted proteins | sample 128326metaG_FD_190537 | JGI IMG/M metagenome (GOLD analysis project Ga0256830, IMG submission 190537) | Hydrothermal vent microbial communities from Lau Basin, Pacific Ocean - 128-326 | ecosystem: Environmental > Aquatic > Marine > Hydrothermal vents | place: Pacific Ocean: Lau Basin | collected...
GCGTCGGGTCTATCACAGATGTACACGCAATGCCAACACAAGTCTGTGCTAATGTGGTGTGCGATATGAAACTAGAAAATGTTATCGATTTGGTGGCGGGCGACTATCATGTTGTGGCCTTAAAGAGTAACGGAACCATTTGGTCATGGGGAAGAAATACCTATGGTCAATTGGGCGATGGAACACTCATTAATCGTTCAATTCCGGCGCCTGTCTGTGTCGATGCAGAGTGTAACTCCAGTCTTGTCGATATAGATGCCCTAGCAGCAGGTGAGCACCATGTCATAGCGCTCAATAAGGATGGCCGTTTATTAGCTTGGGGGTTTAACTTGGAAGGTCAGCTGGGCGATGGCACAACCACCCATCGTTCAACTCCTGTTCAGGTATGCGCAGAGGGAGGGGGTCTCCCATGTACACTTTTCATGAATAATATAAATTTCATCGCTGCTGGTATTTATCATTCTCTTGCGTTAAATGTTGATAGTGATGTACAGACTTGGGGTTGGAATGAGGCGGGTCAATTGGGTGATGGCACGCTGGTAAGTCGTGCGACTCCAACACAAGTGTGTGCTGATATTTCGTGTCTATCGCTCAATAATATAACAGCTCTTGCTGCGGGCTTTGTCCATAGTGTTGCACTTCATAGTGACGGTACTGTTTGGACTTGGGGCGGAGGTATTGATGGTCAATTGGGGAATGGGATGACAGATGATATCTCTATTCCGGCTCAGGTTTGTACTGACGTCATATGCAGCGTCTTGTTGTCGAATATAACACAGGTCGCAGCTGGTTTTTCGCATACCCTTGGGCTGGATGTTGAGGGGTCTGTGTGGTCGTGGGGTTGGAATGATCAGGGTCAACTGGGTAACGGCACTACCGATAATAGTGCTATTGCAATTCCGGTTTGTGCTTCTTCTAATTGCAGTTCTTATTTAGCAGGCATTAAAGCTATTGCCGGTGGATTTGATCACACCGTTGGGCTTAAGAAAGATGGCACGGTATGGACATGGGGGGATAATAATGGGGGTGAATTAGGAAATGCTATAATATCACCGCAGACTACCCCCTTAATGGTTCCGGTTTTTTAATTTGGTTGTTATGATTAATCACATCAATCCGCATATACATCTGTTTCTGGATCCCATCCTGCTTTTCTGGCTTTCTCTAGCGCTTCCTTTTGAATTCGGTCAAAGCGCTCCCTAATCTCAGGGGGTAGATTGCTCACTAAAAATCCGTACTTTTCCCATTCCACATTAGTCTTTTCCCACAGGCCTTGAATTCCTGCGGCAAGCCAGCCTTCGCAGGTTTCGGTTTCGGGGATGATTTCAAAAACCCAGGCATCACGAATAACTTTACCGGAATCGGTCATCCCCATGTATTTATCATTATTGATACCCACGTATTTCTTAGTATTTATGTTCTTGTGCATGGTTTAACTCCAATTCCGGATTGATGAATCTAAGGCAGGTGCGGATTCTAGGACAGGCTTTTAGGAGCCTATCCTAGAACAGACTGACCTACTGCGGCCAAAATGATTTGCCCTCGCTACGATCGCTATTCTCGGATAAGCTCCTAGACTCATCAGTTAAGTGTAAAAAAGACAGGTAAGATATTGATGTGCATAACGAACCAAAAGCTTGTATGGTCATCTTATGGGTGATGAAAAAACTTTTAGATTTTCGAAGTGCATCAAGTGCTTGCATGGGCTTCTGTGATTCAACTGATTAATCCGGGATTATAAACGATGGTGTGCTTTGAAGCTACCGACAATGAATCCTGCGCGCTTAGCGATGAATGCAGGTGCTGGCATCGCTACTTATGCATAAGACAAACCTCGCTACGATTTTTATTCTCGGACAAGCTCCTAGATGATTATCAGTTGTGAAATGCTGTAGTCATTCAGATGAGGGTCTGCGGTCGACATTTGCTTAACCTGCACAACACGAAAGTTGGCTGACATCTTTGTGAAAAGTTTGTGCTACCAGCTTCAATCCTTCCACCATGGTGAGATAGGGGAAGAGCTGTTCGGCAAGATCGCTGACCGTCATTTGGTTGCGGATGGCTAGTACCGCGCTCTGAATAATTTCTCCCCCTTCTGTTGCCAGCACCTGGCAACCCAGCAGGCGACCACTCTCTTTTTCTGCCACCAGTTTGATCAAGCCTCGGGTGTCGAAGTTGGCGATGGCGCGCGGTACGTTTTCTAAATCTAATGTTCGCGATTCGGTTGCAAGGCCTTGCTGTTGGGCGGCTGTTTCGCTCAGCCCAACGGTGGCGACTTGCGGGGTGGTGAACACTACGGCGGGCATCACAGAAAGATCAAGCGCGACATCTTCGCCTGTCATGTTTCTCGCTGCGCGGGTACCGGCTGCCGCAGCGACATAGACAAATTGAGGCTGGTTTGTGCAATCCCCAACAGCATAGATATTTTCTACATTAGTGCGCATATGATCGTCGATAACGATGCCCCCACGCCGGTTGGTTGCGATGCCGATGTTATCCAACGCTAGCGCGGCAGTATTGGCTTGGCGACCGGTGGCGACGAGTAGTTGCTCGCCGCTGATATCACCGTGTTGGGTTTTCACCCTGAATTGGCCATCGTTATAACTGACCGATTCGGGCGTGGTGTGATTCAATATGCGGATGCCTTCGTCCTCAAAAATTGTTTTTAGCGCTGTTCCAATTTCTGCATCTTCTTTGGAGAGCAATGTGCTACGAGCCAGCACGGTCACGTCACTGCCCAAATGGCGAAAGGCCTGGGCCAGCTCCAGGGCGATGACCGAACCACCAAGAACGATCAAATGTTGTGGAATGGTTTCGGCAATCAGTGCTTCCGTCGATGTCCAAAAAGGCGTTTCTTGTAATCCTGAAATGTCGGGGATGGCTGCTTTGGCACCGGTGGCGATCAGCACCCGGTCGGTCTTGATGGTCGTTTCAGTGCCATCTGTTTTGGTCACAATCAAGGTATCGCTGTTGTCGAAGCGAGCTATGCCGCGCAGCAGATTTATATTGGGATTGCTCTCAAGAATGCTTTCGTATTTGGCGTGGCGTAGTTTATCCACCCAGCTTTGTTGCTGTGCGATCATGGCGCGACGGTCTATTTGCGGTTTGTTCAGTGGTAGGCCTGCGACGCTATGATGGCCTTGTAGGTAGGCAATATGCGCACCACGAATCAGAATCTTCGATGGTACACAGCCGATATTGACGCAGGTGCCGCCAATCACCTCGCCGCCTTCGATCATCGTGACCCGTGCAGCGTTTTCTGCGGCTTTAATGGCAGCGGCAAAAGCCCCTGATCCGGTGCCGATAATGGCGATGTGGAGTGTAGTCATCTGTGGTGTGCCTCCTAAAGATGTGACGGGTAGCCCGCATTAGTCGTCGCCTTGATGAGGCTTGCCACACTGGTTTTGCTCGGATCGAATGTTACCTTAGCCCAGCCTTCACCGCGCCCTTCGTACTTGGCACTGACTTGCTTAACACCATCAATTTTTTTCAGCGCCATTTTAACGGTAAGTGGGCACGCGGAGCAGGTCATTTTCTCCACTTGCAAAGTGACGGTTTGTTGGATGTTTTGTGCTTGGGCCGGGTTCGCTAAAGCGAGGCCAAACATAAAAAAAACGACAACAAAAGATAAAATCAGTTTATGAAACATTAAGTGACTCCTTACTTATTCAAGAAACAGAGAGATATACCAAGGGAAGGCGACCATTGCGATGACTACGGCAGTGACCAACCAAAAAATGATGCGTTGCTTGCGCAGGTTAGCGGGTTGCGCGCAAGGTTTGTCAACGGCGCAGTTTTGCGGTGTGAGATAAAGTTTGCGAAAGGCCAAGCCCAGAAACAGCAGGGTGATACCAATAAAGATTGGCCGGTACGGCTCCATTGCGCTGAGATTACCGATCCAACTGCCGCTGATGCCCAGCATTAATAAAACCAATGGTCCTACACAACAAGCCGAAGCGGTGATGGCGGCGATCACACCGGCAAGCAAAGTACCTTTGGATAACGTATTTTCGCTGGATTGCTCAGGGTTTGGCATGTACAGTTCCTTATGCTATGGATAATTCTAAAAGAGTTTACATGCCGTACTCTAGTACAGAGTCAAGAGTCAAGAGTCAAGAGTCAAGAGACTTCTTACTTTGAGTTCTCTTTCAATTAACGCTTGCAAATGCAAATGATTCTCATTAAGATTAATAAAGGTTTGACGAAGCAAGCCAAACGCTATTCAGCGTCATAGAAAAGTGAGCTTCCCCCGAAATAGTTGACTCTAGGTTAAGGTACAATAGAGACCTGGAGGAACAAAATGAAACGAAGAACCTATAGCCTTGAATTTAAGAGGGAAACAGTAAAATACATCCTCTCGTACTCAATTTTGCGTGCTTTGGGTAACCACTGCCATCTCTAGCGAGTTTTGTTATTTTTTCCCTTTCGTATTCTGAAATAACCCCTTTTGTTGCTTTTCCGTCAACATATTCAGGTAGTCATTAACGAGAAGCGTGGGCGGTATCGGGTTGCACCTGAATTTTCAACCCAAGACCATGCATAAGCTTAACGAAGCTGGAAAGTTTTGGATTACCGCTGCTGGATAGCATTTTATACATACTCTCACGACTGAGCGAGGCTCGTTCCGCTAGACCGGAAATACCATCTTCTTGCGCTTCCGCAATATTGCGTAGCGCCATCAACACAACGGCAGGGTCATCACCTTCCAGTGCTTCGTTTAGATATTCACTGGCAACATCCAGGTCTTTCAGCATTTCTGTATGTGTTTGTCGTACGTTACGGGTCGCCATTAATTTCACCTCACTTCTCACTTTTGTGCTCTGACCAATACTTCAAAGCACGTTTGATATCTTTCTTTTGAGTGGATTTATCACCACCACACAGCAGAAGATAAATATTCACACCATCTTTTGCATAGTAGACGCGATAACCTGGGCCATAGTGAATACGCAACTCACTCACGCCTTCAGCAACGGGCTTGGAACAACCGCCTACAACCAATATCCTTCCATCCGATAATCGGGTAGCGGTATGTGCAAATCTTGCTGTCGTTAGATTGGCACCGGAACTATCCCTGCTAAGCGCATCATCACTGAAGACATCTGCAGAAATTAATGTGGCAAACGGTGCCGCTATTCCACCGTAACCGCCAATAATTAACACTTGATTGTTACTCAATCTGGTAGCGGTGTGTCGATAGCGAGCAACTGGGTTACCTGCGCCATCATCCATCAAAGACCCAGGCGACCAGGTGTTTGCACTTACATTATAAATCTGGGTACTAGTCCAATAAGTTGAGCCAGCAAAAGAGACTGGGTCATCCGAAGCGCCTCCGGTAACCAATACATTTCCGTTGTTTAGTAGCGTTGCTGTCATGCCAAAGCTATTCGATTTACCACTGCTGTTGCTTAACATATCAAGCTTTTGAGTGAAGGAGCCTGCTGACGGATCATATAATTCCACATCTTTAGCCCCAAGGCTAAAAGAGCTTACACCGCCAATGTAAAGCACACTGCCATCATTTAGCAAAACCGCTCGTCCGCCTCCATTATCTTGATTTAAATCACCTGTCCTGCTGAAACGGGACAGGGTAGTGAAAGACCATGAAGTAGCTTCCAGAGCGTTCCCAGCCAAATCGGTAATTTCATTGCTGAGTGTTGCAGTGTAGCGGGTTGCTTCATCCAATAAGACAGTCGGCGTAAATGTAGCCTCCAGCGTAGATTCATCGTAGCTCACATTTCCGTTGACAGAGCTGCTGCTTTCCTTGAGTGCAAAACGGTTATTGTTGATCGTAGCGGGATCTATTTTTTCGCTGAAAGTGACTGTAATCGTTGTATTCGTTGCCACATCCTCGGCAAAAGCATCTGGGCTACGGCTGGCTACGGTTGGTGCTATGTTGTCTAATATTTCTATCAGGCCAGAAGCGGTATTATTGGATTCATCCGCTTCAGTAACAGAATTTTCGTCATCAGCAATTATTCCGATATACCAAGTTCCGGCTGTCAGAATTTCGGGAATTTTGATGTTTGCAGCTGATCCTGAAATAGTTATAGATTCGCCCGCTTGCAAGGTCATAGAAGTGTCACCAAATCCAAAGTTTTCGGCGAGGCTTAACCAATAAGTATCACTTGTTGTTATTTCACTGTCTGTTGAAAAATACAGGCTTGTGCGGAAATTAGATGCTGTTGCATCCCCATTATTTTTAACATTCATGGGTAAGGAAACTACATCTCCCACGCTCCTGGGTGAAGGAACTTCGATTGTCGCTATCAAATCAGGTACATCATTAGTATGCAGACAACCGGTGATGAAGAACACCATCAATAAAAGATAAGGGGTCGTATTAACATGTTTTAAAGTAATCAATAGTTTCTCTGCCCTCATTTTAGAGTACCAACGGCGTTCGCAGTAGGTCAGTCTGTTCTCAGGTAGCCTCCTAGTTAGAGATATAGTCAAGGACGTTTATTAGCAATTTTCTCACCGTTTTCTATAGGTATTACCCTCTGTCAGCGGCTCCCGCTTCGGACAGCCTCCTAGCCTTTCCAAATAGTGCTCGAACGAAATATACAATCCTCTGATATAAAATAAAAAAACATTCAATCCTGGATCGAAGAAAGTTATAATTACCACCGTCACAAGCCCGGTTTCCCGCGAAACGAGCGTTTCACCATAGGGCACGCGCTGGTTTGAAAGTCTTCAATGCTGTGTTGTATCTTGAGAAATGAATTTACCGAAACACTATCTTATTACCCCTGTGCCTGAAAACGATACCGCGTTTTTGTGTAAACTGGAAATCAGCTTGAACGCGGGAATCAGGCTAATGCAGTTGCGAGCAAAAAATCTAGATCCGAGTGCTTACATTCAATTGGCAAAAAAAGTGATAGCGCTTGCGAGAGAGTACCACTGTAAGATTTTATTAAATGCTGATCCGGGACTCGCACAAGAGTTAGGTGCTGACGGAGTACATCTGGATAGTCAACGTTTACAGGAATGTGACTCAAGACCCTTGCCGGAATCATTTATGGTCGCGGCGTCTGGCCATTCACTCAGCGAGTTATTGCAGGCGCAGAGTATTGGAGCTAGTTTTGCACTTTTGTCGCCCGTGAAATATACCACTAGTCATCCAGATACGAAGCCTTTAGGCTGGGAGAAGTTCGCAGAAATGGTAACGCAGGTAGAGATTCCAGTGTATGCCTTAGGAGGTGTTAGTGCTGCAGATGAATCGGATGCACTCAACGCAGGTGCGCAAGGTTTAGCAGGGATTAGGGGATATTGGAATCTTGATCAGATTTAGGCCGTGTCGTCAATTTTGTGAGTGAATTATTTTTTGGTAATGTGATAAATTCGCCCGCTTTGATAGGCTGCGACGTAAAGCTCTCCTGCTTCATCTTCACCAAACGTGCTGATCAACAAGCCGTCGTCGGCAAAATAATCGATAATGAGTCTCAGCATTGGTCGCGATTCAAATAATGTTTTGTGCGTGGTGATTTTTCCTTGATGATAGCGGATGCCCCAAATGGCTTGATTGACAAAATCACCGTATAAGTATGTTCCGCAGAGTGCAGGAAATTGACTGCCTCGATATACATAACCGCCGGTGATTGCGCGGCCTATATCGTGGCCGTAACTATAAATGGGAAGACTTAAGCCCTTCGTATTACATTTTTCAGCAACACCCGGTGTACAGATTGAGCCCTCCATTATACGCCATCCGTAGTTCTTCCCTTTTTCGATGATATTGATTTCTTCAACATCATCTTGACCCACATCGGCCGCGTATAATTGCCCGGTTGCGCGATCAAAAGAAAACCTCCAGGGGTTGCGTAGCCCATAAGCCCATATTTCGGGTCTCGCCTTTTTATTATTTACGAAGGGATTGTCGGCGGGGATTGTATAAGGGAGTTTATTACTCGGAGTATCTACGTCAATACGCAATATCGAGCCAAGAAGGGTTGACAGGTCTTGTCCATTATTATGTGGGTCGTTGGCTGAACCGCCGTCACCCATGCCAATATAAAGATAGCCGTCAGGCCCAAAGGCGAGATGTCCACCGTTGTGATTTCCCCAAGGTTGCTTAATTTCGAACAGGCTTATTTCATTGGCCGTATTGACGATGCCGTGCTTATCAATGCGATACTCTGCGATTACCGTGGTAAGTCCATTCCGGTCGGCGGTATAGTTGAGAAAAAATCGTCCGTTTTGCTTATAGCGTGGATGAAAAGCAAGGCCGAGTAATCCTTTTTCTCCTCTGCTTTTAACCTTGTGACGAATATCAAGAAAAGCTTGAGTTTGCAATTGCTGGTTGTCAATGACACGTATCACGCCTTGTTGTTCAACCACAAACACGCGTGAACTTCCGTCTTTTGCATGGGTAATCGCGACTGGGCTATTGATGTCATCAGCAATCATCACGAGCTGGATATCTGGAATCGTTTTATAGGTATTATTTTTGTTACAATTGGATGCGGCAGCATTCAATGGAATAAGTAGTGGAATGAAGAGGGGACTACGAAAGAGTAAGCTTGCGAAGAATTTTATCATTTTGAGTGAGGACTCCCTCCTAATATCCAAAAAGCCATTGGCTAGATTAATCTTTATTGAAATTTCTCGCGTCCATCATTTTTCTAACCAGGGAATCAATATCTTCATCACTGGGTTGGTTAGGTTTTAACGCTGAAGTAATACGCATCGTTTGCGCTAATTGCTGTACAAAATGATAACAATGCTTGCACATCAATAGATGAAACTTAAGCTGCATTCGTTGTGCGAATGACATGTTTTTATCAATATAATCACTTGCGCGTTCACTGATTTCTTTACAATTTAGCATAACTACGTATTCTCGTGTTTTTCAATAGCTTGCCACAGTTTAGTTCTGGCTCTGTGCAGTAGTACTCTGCTATTAGACTCGTTAATGTGCAAAATCTTACATATTTCATTCATCTCCAAACCTTCCATATCGCGCATGGTCAGGATAGTTTGCTGAATTTGAGATAAGCGACCAATGGCAGTCCAAAGTTTATGTTTAAGTTGGTCTGATGCGAGTATTGCTTCAGGAGAAGCCGAAGTCCATCGCGCGGGTGGGGGAGACCAGTTGCCATTTTTATCAAAGCGCCCATGGTTGAATAAGCTGATTTCCATATCTTCAGCACTGCCATAACTCGTTGAACGCGATTCTTTACGCAGTCGGCTTTTGGCACTATTGCCTACGATTCGCAGTAGCCATGTTTTTAGGCTAGAACGCTTTTCAAATTTTGGTAAGGCGCGAACAACGGATATCCATGACTCCTGAACAACTTCATCGGCTAATGCTTCTCCAATAATGGCTTTGGCAACTTGTAACATGATCGGTTGGAAAGTTTTAACTGCGTATCTGTAGGCACTTTCATCACCCGACAGTAGTTTTTCGATTAATACATCTTCTTTTTGAAAATACATGGATTGTTCCTAGTTGAACCCTACTATGTAACAAATTAAGTCTATTGGTGTCCATGTTCGGAATAATATTTTCTAACTTTGTGTGTTTTGTATACAGATAAAGAGTAGTGAAATTTCGACTATTTTGCATGTGCGCTGGAATATATCTGCTGAAGTTTGCCTTCCGTTCATGCCAAAATGTAGACTGGTCGCTTTATACGATGCGTTATTAAAGGATCATGTTAAGCCTGATTTGGATTATAATTAGTCATTAAATAAATATTAAGAATTAGAAAGAGGAATATATGCACGCCACCTTATCCTTGTTGGAGAATACTGATTTTCCGAGACTTGAGCGTTCTAAGCTCGAAATATTACAAGTGAATTTAGGTTATCGCTGTAATCAGCAATGTCTGCATTGCCATGTTAATGCAGGACCTAAACGAAAAGAAAATATGGAAAAAGAGACGGTTGATCAAATTGTTCAACTCATGCAAAAACAACAGGTAAGTGTTCTAGACTTAACCGGCGGGGCACCTGAAATGAACCCTCATTTTAAGGGCCTTGTTGAGCAAGCGAGGTCTTTAGGGGTGCATGTGATAGATCGATGCAATCTCACGATTTTGAGTGAGCCAGGTTTCGAAGATATCGCTGATTTTCTCGCCGAGTATCGAGTGGAAGTGGTCGCATCTTTACCCTGTTATACGCAAGATAATGTAGACCAACAAAGGGGAAAAGGTGTTTTTGAGCAAAGTATTCAGGGTTTGAAAAAATTGAATGCTTTGGGTTATGGCCAGCAACAATCAGGTTTGTCACTAAACCTGGTTTATAATCCTTTAGGTGCTTTTTTACCGCCCGCACAAGATGCTTTAGAAAAGAATTATAAATATCACTTGGTTAGCGAGTTTGGTATTGTCTTTAATCAGCTTCTTACAATTACCAATATGCCCATAAAACGTTTTGGTAGTACGTTGATATCAAAGGGCGAGTTTGCTACGTATATGCAATTGCTGCGTAATTCATTTGCCGAATCAAATTTGGCCTCGGTCATGTGTAAAAACCTATTAAGTGTTGATTGGCAAGGTTTTGTCTACGATTGCGATTTTAATCAGCAATTAGGTTTACCGGCTAAACTAGGACACAAACCACGAACGCATATTTCAGATTTGATGAACGCTAAGCTTGATGGAGAAGAAATTGTTATTGCGGATCATTGTTACGGTTGTACCGCTGGTCAAGGCAGTAGTTGTGGCGGTGCCTTGAGTTAGGGGAGGCTATAACCTTATCGGGCAATGATTTTATGATAGAACTTCCATTCTGAGTTTATATGAAAATAAGCATCATCATTCCAACATTGAATGAAGCCGAGGCGATAATAGCCAGTTTGCAGGGTTTGCAATATCTTCGACATTTAGGCCATGAAGTTATTGTGGCCGACGGTGGTAGTTTGGATTCAACCTTATCGTTGGCGATGCCTTACATTGATGCCAAAGTTTTGAGTGATAAAGGCAGAGCAAAACAGTTGAATGCGGGTACGCGAATCGCCAATGGCGATGTATTACTCTTTTTGCATGCGGATACACTTTTACCGGAAAATATTGAAAGCATATTGTTGGAAGCATTATCCTTGGGGTTTTCTTGGGGGCGGTTCGATGTGCGCTTATCCGGTCAACAGTTTATGTTCAGAATCATTGAAAAGATGATAAACATCCGATCTAGAGTGTCCGGGATTGCAACGGGTGATCAAGCGATATTTATACGCAAGGATGTTTTTGCAGAGGAAGGAGGGTTTCCAGAAATCGCTTTGATGGAAGATATTGCGATGAGTAAACGCTTGAAAAAGCGAAGTAGGCCTTTTTGTTCTAGGGTAAGAGTGATCACTTCAAGTCGGCGCTGGGAAGACCAGGGTATTTGGAAAACAATCTTTTTAATGTGGTGCTTACGTCTTGCGTACTTATGCGGTGTTAAGTCAGATCGACTAGCACAATTGTATAGAAGCTGATGTGTCAGCTGTTCCCGTTAAGCAATGGGGCACTGTTTTTCCGTTCCATGGGCCATCCCTGGCCCGTCCTGCGTCCATCCCTGGCGCTAGTCACTGCAAAACAGTGCCTTATTCCTTCGTAAATCTAGTTAGCGGGAGGTGCTGCTGATGTGTTTAGATTTTTCTGAATATACAAATAATGAACTCATGGTTTTTGCCAAGGCACCTGTTGCGGGTAGCGCAAAAACGCGTTTAATACCTGCCCTAGGTTCTGAAGGTGCCGCTAAACTCCATGCGGAATTAGTGCAACGAACCCTTAAATATTCACTCGATACCGAATGGACAACGACGTTGTGGTGTAGCCCGCTGAGTGATACTCCTTTTTTTCAATGTCTGGCAAAAAAATATAATGTGTTACTAGACCAACAAAGTGGAGAAGACCTGGGAGACCGGATGTTTAATGCATTTCAATCCACATTCAAGCATAAAAAACATGTCGTCATTATAGGCACGGATTGTCCTGTGCTGGATAAGGACCTTATCCGGAAGGTATTTGTGGCATTAACCGCAAGCTATGATGCGGTCATTGTTCCGGCGGAAGACGGAGGATATGTGTTATTGGGGTTAACCTGGGTGGATTTCTCACTTTTTAGTGATATAAGCTGGGGCACCACTACGGTGTATGAACAAACGCTGACTTGTCTGCAAGCGCTAAATTTCAATTGTTTGGTATTGCCTGCGCTTTGGGATATTGATCGGCCTGAAGATTTAAAGCGTTACCAAAAACTGCAAGCGGATTCTTAATGGTTACCCTTAGGCCTCAGCAATTTGCCCCCCTGTTGTTGGCCCGCTAGTGTATGCACTTCCTTTAGGGCCATAAGTCTCTAATTTCAATGATTGTCCACGCAACATTGAGAGTACTTGTCCAGTGACTTGTTGCCGCAGTGTGATGGTAGCACCGTTAATTAAGTTTAATTGTTGGCATTCTTTTGCATGCTGTCTAAGTTCCTTCCACTGGGTAAGCAAGCCATGTTCTCCTTGAGGATCCGCATTTTTGAGCGTGGTTTCAATACCTTTAAGGGTCAATGTTGTATTAACTAATTGCAGAGTTTGCAACCAAGACTGATTAAGTTTTTCGAGATGTTCAACATGTAACTTTTTTTCGTGTACGGTTGCTGCAAGTTTGTCAGTATCTCGAGCGCTTAATAGATCGTGCTCAATAGTTAAAAGCTCATTTATACGGATGGCTGACGCGACTTGCTCATCGAGAAGTTTTTTTGCCGTTTTAATAAAGGGCGCTTCCATATAATATACCTCCAAAAGGATTTGCCTGGGTTTGCGCTATCCCAGTCTTTGCTCAATCAATCCCTCTATTTCAATCATTTTTTGTGCCACTTTCTCAGGATTAGCTTGAAAACCTCCCATATTAAGCTGATTACGGACTGACTCAACGCGCTTGCTATCGATAATGGGTTGAGAACTGAGACTTAGCTCAAGGTTTCGAAGTTGTGCCGCTGTTCCGGTTAAACTCAACTTGTCAGGCGTTGCTACCATCCCTGAGGCTTGATTAGGTTGTTGCTGATCCTTGGTTTCTTGAGAGCGTAAATCTTCTGCTACGAGGTTATGATTAGCTACATCCATACCGGTGATTGATAGTGCCATTTAGAATGCTCCTTATTAAAGTATATAAAATCCCGCAAGCGGTATCGGCATGCTCGTTAAACTTCTTTAGTTGCAATCAATGTATTAATAAACCGCTTAAAAGTGTAGGCAGATTTTTGCTGCATGACAACGTTTTTCCATGACCCTAGGACAGCCTTCTGGAGCCTGTCCGAGAATCCACAGTTGAACTCACATTTGGACTTCAACCTTC
>Ga0256830_1002142_pt1 | contig 13271 bp, 12 predicted proteins | sample 128326metaG_FD_190537 | JGI IMG/M metagenome (GOLD analysis project Ga0256830, IMG submission 190537) | Hydrothermal vent microbial communities from Lau Basin, Pacific Ocean - 128-326 | ecosystem: Environmental > Aquatic > Marine > Hydrothermal vents | place: Pacific Ocean: Lau Basin | collected...
CGTGCATGATGTCGCCCGAGATGGCCTACGCCGACGACACCGGCGCGCAGCGAAGAAGCGTTCATTCACACCTCCCCTTTACGGATTCTGCGCTAGGCGCAGGGGCGCGACGCCGCGCGTCGATGTGCGCACGAAGTCGGCGAGTTCAGAAACCTCGGTAATATGTCCCCACCGTTCATCGATCTCGACGAGAGCATCTTCCCGCTTTCTGTCCGACCGGAAAAGAAGCCGGCAAGCGTGGTCGAGCGCCTTGATCGTATCCGTCGAAACCCCTGAACGTCGTAGCCCCACACGATTCGGGCCGAAACAGGTGGCGCGGTTTCCCACGGTGAGGCAATAAGGCAGCGCATCGCGGGTGACGACCGAATAGCCGCCGACAAAGGCATGCCGGCCGATGCGGCAGAACTGATGTACACCGGAGTAGGCACCGATGGTGGCATGACTATCGACCTCGACATGGCCGGCTAGCGTTCCGGCGTTGGCGAATAGAACATGATCGCCGAGCCGACAGTCGTGTGCGATATGCGAAAGAACCATGAGATAGCAATCGTCTCCGATCACCGTTTCGCCGAGTCCGCCGACCGTCCCGCAATGGACCTGGCATCCCTCGCGAAAGACGTTGCGATCGCCGATGACGACGCGCGTATTCTCACCGGCGAACTTCAGATCCTGGGGAGGAAAGCCGATCGTCGTGTAGGGGTAGATGACATTCTCGCGACCGATGGTCGTATCGCCGTCGATGACGACATGCGGCCCGATCCGTGTTCCCTCGCCGATACGAACCTTCGGGCCGATCACGGCGAAGGGCGCAACGGTCACGTCGTCGCCCAAGCACGCGTCGGCATGCACCCGAGCCGCGGAATCGATTCCCTCAGTCCATTCGAGCACGAGCCATTCCTTTCGGCCGAAGAGCCGGCCGGGTCGCGACCCGAGAACCGAAACCGTCACGGCACGAGCGAAGCCATCCCTCTTCTCGATGGAAAGATCCCCGCATGCGGTCCGTACGAGCCGACACGCCCGGCGAGTCGAAGTCTTCGGCTAGACGGCTAGGTTCGGGTATGGGAACGAGAACTTTCATCAGCGATCCGGCTAGCGGTCGATCATCGCACACAGCAGTGTGGCCTCGGCGGCAAGTTCTCCGTCGACTCTAGCGACACCGCGCACCTTGGCCGCCCGCGGCCTAAGACGCTGCACATCCACGTCGATCGTCAGCACGTCACCCGGCGTCACGGGCCGTCGAAAGCGACATTCGTCGATTCCGGTGAAGTAGACCAGCTTCTTGTCGCGATCGTCCACCTCGAGCAGGATCAAGACCGCGGCAGCCTGCGCCATCGACTCGATGATCAGCACACCCGGCATCACCGGGGCTCCCGGAAAATGCCCCTGAAAAAACGGTTCGTTGAACGTGACGTTTTTTATCGCTTGGACCCGTTTCCGCCTTTCGATCTCGACGATCCGATCGACCAGCAAGAACGGATACCGATGGGGAATCAGTTCCAAGATCCGCCCGATATCTATGGTCTCAGTCACGATGGATCCCCTTCTCCTTTGCCATTTCCACCACTCCCGTCGCGCTCTCGTTCGAGCAGGTTGCGCAACCGTACCCAGACTTCCGGAAGACGACTTTCGACAGCGACCAACCGTCGCCAAAGTCCGATCGGCATCGCCGGGGTGCCGGCGACGACTTGCCCGGCATCGACATCTTGCAGCACGGCGGTTTTTGCCGCGACCGCCACGCCATCGCCGATGACGACGTGGTCCGCCACACCCGACTGTCCGCCGATCATCACCCCTCGCCCGACACGGCATGAGCCGGACAGACCGCTCTGACCGGCGACCAAGCTGTCCACGCCTAGCTCCACGTTGTGTCCCACCTGCACGAGATTGTCGAGGCGGGCGCGAGAACCGATGCGCGTCGTGCCGAAGGTCCCCCGATCGATCGTGGTATTGGCTCCGACCTCGCTCCCCTCCTCGAGGCACGCGCTGCCGAGATGCGGTATGCGAACCACCTCGCCCTGATCGTCTCGAGCATGCCCAAAGCCCGGAGCGCCGACGACGGCACCGGCGAAGACCTCGGCATTGCGCTCGATCACACACCCGGCATAGACGACGACCCGCGGATGCAAGACGACTCCGTCGGCCACGTCGACGTCTTCGAGCAGCACGCATCCGGGGCCGATCGACGCCCCCTCACCGATGCGGCAGCGTGCCGAGATCACCGACAAGGCACCGATGCAGGCGCTCTCCGCAACCTCGGCACTCGGGTCGACCACGGCCGTTTCGTGAACACCGCCTACGACCGGAACACGTGGATTCAGACATTCCATGGCTCGCGCCATGGCGGCCTTCGGTGACTTGGCGATCAGCACGCTTCTTCCCTCGAGCGAGGACGAGAGGGCTTCCGAGACGATCAGCGCTCCGGCGCGAGAAGCGAGGGCGGCCTCCACCTCGCCTGCGCGATAGAGCGCGGCGATCTGCTCAGGTGTCGCCTCGTCTAGCGCCGCAACGCCTCGGATCTCGAGCTGCGGATCCCCGTCGAGCACGGCTCCGAGTTCGCGCGACAATTCGCCGAGGCGTAGTGATCGAGATTCCCGAGGGATCACTGAGTGCCCGTGCCGGCCGAAGACTGATCGACCAATGCGATCAATTCGTCTGTGACATCGACCGATGCATCGTGATAGATGACGATCTCTTTCGGAAGAATCATCGTGTAGCCGTTTTCCTTTCCGTAGCGGCGAACGGCGGCGAGCATCGACTGCTGCCACTCGGCTTGTGCGGCCTCGACCTCGAGCGTCAGCTCTTGCGTGACGGTCTTGCGCCGCGCCTCGAGTTCGTTCTCTGCGCGCTGAATTTCAAAGCCGAGGACCTTTCGCTTTTCTTCCGAAAGACTCGCCGCGGTCGCCACGAAGGAATCCTGTTTTTCCTGCAGCGCCTTCGCCATGGCTTCGATCTCGGTTCTGCGGGTGTTCTGCAGCGCGCTCAGACGAGCCTGAATCTTCGCTCCCGCCGCGGTCTCTGCAGATACGCGTTGGGCATCGAAAACACCGATCTTGACCTGCTGAGCTTCGGCGTTTTCGGCTGCGGCAAAGGCTAGAACGGCGACGCACAGCGCCAAGCCGCGGCCGAGGTGAGCGGCATTCCAAGTCCGAGTCTTCCTCATGAGATCTATCATCATCGTCTCCACATCCGGCTTGGCTAGCCGGCATCGTCTCCGGCTTCGAGCATCTTGACCAATTCATCGGTGATGTCGATCGCCCCGGAGTGATATCCGAGCAAATCCACCGGCATGATGATCGCGAAACCATTTTTCTTTCCAAACCTGATGACCGCCGACCGCAAGAGTCGGTCCCATTCCGCTGCGGCCTCTTGCACTTCGAGCCTCAACTCCTGGCTCGCAGATTTTTGTGCGGCCTCGAGTTCGTTCTGCAGCCGCTGAATCTCGAAATTCATCTGCTTTTGCTTGGCCGGGCTCAAACTCGATGCCGTGGACATGAATTCCTGCTGCTTGGCTTGCAGTGTCTGCGCCAAGGCATCGACCGCCTGTCGCTTCTCCTGCTGAAGCGCCGTCAATCGCGCTTCGAGCGCGACTCCCGCCGACGTTCCCGACGACACGCGCTGGCTGTCGAAGACACCGATCTTCGTCACCGCACCGACCGCCGCCGGGGGCTGAGCGACGGCCGCCGCAGCCCAAAACGAAGCCAGGACTCCCATCCATGCGCTGCGAACCCAACGAAGTCGAGGCCGACTAGGGCTAAGCTCTCGCTTAGAGATCATCACAAAACTCCTTGCATCCGGAAAAGGTTCTCCCGACTCGGGATTTCATGGGCGCAGGCCACGTCGAAGCCTCGAAATCCCGTACATTCAGGCACGGGAAGAACGGAAGAAGGGATTCTATCCCGGATCCGCTGCGACGTAAAAACCCCCGCCGCCGGGACCGACAGCCGGGCCCTACCCCAGCCGAAGCCGTCTCCGCTTCGTCCAACCGATACCTGAAGCCGGAGCAGCGCGCTCCGCCAAAGCGGCGCTCAGATAGAAGAGAGGAACTCGCGATGAAGGGCGAGCGCGTGCCGTACAAGAAATATCCGGAGCGAAAAGGCGTGGCGGTCCCGAGGCCGAACGCGTGCGTCCAGGTGCGCTTGGATTCGCTTGCGATCTACCCGTGAGTCCTCAGGAAGTGCTCGGCGTGGATGTGGAGGTCAGCGCGTTCTTGAACTCGAGTTCTCCGTCGTCGCGGAGAAGCACATGAATTTCACCGCTGCCGTCGATCTCACCTTGAATCACCTTCTCTGAGATCACGTCCTCGAAGTGGCGCTGAATCGCCCGGCGAAGCGGACGCGCTCCGAAGGAACGGTCCTCGCAAGTCGACTCGACGAGCCAGCGGTAGACTGCGTCTTCCGGGACGAGTTTGACGTTGCGCTCCTTGAGGGTCTCGTTCATCTGGGAAACCATCAGCTTGGCGATATCGAAGAGTTCATCCTCCGACAACGGATCGAATACGATGATCTCGTCCACCCGGTTGAGGAACTCCGGCGTCAGCGTGCGCCGCACTTTCAGCATCACCGCTTCCCGGCGGTCCTTGATGTCTTGACCGACCGTTCCGTCGGAAAAGCCGAGTTTCGACTTATTGAGCAACTGCTTCGAGCCGATATTCGAGGTCATGATGATGGTGGTGTTTTTGAAATCGACGTAGTCGCCGTAGGAATCGGTGATCTGGCCGTCGTCGAGAACCTGCAGCAAGATGTTGAGAATATCTGGATGCGCTTTCTCGATCTCGTCGAGCAGCAGCACGGAATACGGCTGTCGCTTGACTCGCTCGGTGAGCTGCCCACCTTCTTCGTGGCCGACATAACCGGGAGGCGATCCGATCATCTTGGCGACGGCGTGTTTTTCCATGTACTCGGACATGTCGAAACGCACGATGGCCCGTTCGTTATTGAAGAGGAACTCCGCAAGACTCTTGGCCAACTCGGTCTTCCCCACCCCGGTCGGGCCGAGGAAGATGAAGGAACCGACCGGACGCCGCGGATTCTTGAGCCCCGCTCTCGATCGCCTGATCGCTCGCGACAGAGCCGATATGGCGGCCTCCTGGCCGACCAGCCTCTCGTGGAGGTGTTTCTCCATCTCCAGCAGGCGCGCCATCTCCTCTTCCTCGACGCGGGAGATGGGGATGCCGGTCCACTTCGAGATCACCTCTTCGACGTCGGCACGATCGACGTCGATGATGGTCTCCGCTTCGCGCTCCGCCTCACGACGCAGAGATTCAGCACGTTCGCGCAAGGTGACTTCCTTGTCGTGCCAGGTCACGGCCTCGTCGAAATCTTTTCGTGAAAGCGCCGTCTTCATGCCCTCGACCGCTTTTTGCACTTCTTTTTCCACATCACGAAGTGCGCGATAGGAGGTGCGCTTTCTTAGCTTGACCCAGGCTCCGGCTTCGTCGATGACGTCGATCGCCTTGTCCGGCAAGAAGCGATCGGTGATGTAGCGATTCGATTGGTAGACCGCAGCCTGTATGGATTCGGAGGAATAGCGAACCCCGTGGAAGCGCTCGTAGCGTTCTTTGACACCGGAAAGCACCTCGATGGTCTCTTCTTCGCTCGGCGGGGAAATCTTGATCGGCTGAAAACGGCGCACGAGAGCCCGGTCGCGCTCGATATGCTTGTGATAGTCGCGCGGCGTCGTCGCACCGATGCACTGCACCTCGCCGCGCGAGAGCGCGGGCTTGAGAATATTGGCGGCATCAAGCGAGCCCTCCGCCGAGCCGGCACCGATCAGCGAGTGGATTTCATCAATGAAGAGAATCACATCCTTGGCGCTGACCAATTCCTGGATGATTCCTTTCAGACGCTCTTCGAACTGCCCGCGATATTTCGTTCCCGCAACGACGAGCGAAAGATCGAGCGCGAGAATACGCTTTCCAGTCAAGGACGGGGGCACCTCGGCATCCATGATGCGGGCGGCGAGCCCTTCGACGATCGCCGTCTTCCCGACCCCCGGTTCGCCGAGCAGCACCGGATTGTTCTTTCGGCGACGCGACAGGACCTGGATCACGCGCTCGAGTTCGACTCCGCGACCGATCAGCGGATCGAAACCACCCTCGGAGGCGATCCGCGTCATATCGCGGCTGAATTCGTCGAGGAAAGGGGTTTCTTTCTTCTTCTGCCCCTCGCCTTTGCCGTCTCCTATGGCTCGCCGCTTGGCGAGATTGCGAATGTCTTCACGCACCGTATAGAGGCGCATGCCGCGTTCCGCCAAGACCCGCCCGGCCGGCGCATCATCGACGCGAATCAGCCCCAAGAGCAGGTGCTCGACGTCGACGGTCGGCGACATCATCCCCCGCGCTTCTTCCTGAGCGCATTCGAGCACGCGCTTGGCTTCCTCGCTGAAGGGGATGTCCACTCCGCGTCCGGCACCGCGATTGCTGCTGTTCTGCCGGCTTTCCATTTCCGTGCGCAGCAGATCGACGGAAATGTTGCTGCGATGGAAAAGCTCGCGAACGAGCGGATCGTCCTCTCGGAGCAAGCCGATCAGCATGTGCTCCGTACCGATCACCGGCGCCCCGCGCTGAGTCGCTTCGTAGCGCGCAAGGAACAAAACTCTCTTCGCCTTCTCTGTAAACTGCTCGATCATGTGATTCCCGTTGAGTTATGAGTACTCGTCGTTTGTTGTCGTCTTTCCTGTGGCATCGGTCGAGGCGGCTCGGTTCTCGAGTCGCCCACCCTCGAGGTGCAAAATGCGGTGGCATCTCGCAGCGATGGCGCGACTGTGCGTCGCTACGACGAGCGCGAAGCCGTCGCGCTTTTGCAGATCGATCAACTCGTCGAAGACGCGATCTCCCGTCTGAGGATCGAGATTTCCGGTCGGCTCGTCCGCTAGCAAGAGCGGCGGTCTGCGCACGAGAGCTCGGGCGATCGAAACCCGCTGCTGCTCGCCTCCGGAAAGCTCGTCCGGGTAGTGCTCTGCACGTTCGGACAAGCTCATCCGGCGAAGCAGTTCACCTGCTTCGCGAGTCGCTTCACGCCGACTCCAACCGGCGATCAGGCCGGCGAGCGCCACGTTTTCCACCGCGGTGAACTCAGGAAGTAGTCCATGGAATTGAAAGATGAATCCCACTTCGCGCTGGCGCCACCGCGATCGCTCATCCGGGTCGGCCGGGAGCGCTCGGCCTCGGTGCAAATGTGTCCCACTTTCGGGTCGATCGAGCCCGCCGAGAAGATTGAGCAAGGTGGTCTTGCCCGTCCCCGAGGCGCCCTGAATCGCGACCCGCTCTCCCGCTCTCAAGCGGAAGTCCGTATGAGATAGTACTTTGATCGCGTCTTCTCGGCCACCGATGCGTCTGCGATAGACATGCTCGATTTCCCGCACGTCGACCAGCACCGGGTTTTCCGCCACGTCGATGACGGCAGATTCACTCATGACGTAGCGCCTCGACCGGATCGAGCCGTGCAGCCCGCCAAGCGGGATAGATCGTCGCAGCAAAGGACGTCGCCAGTGCGGCGGTGACGATCGCCGCCAAATCGCTCCACTTCACCTCGAAGGGCAAGTGGCTGAGATAGTAGACATCGGGATCGAGCTTGATCACCTCGGCGCTGTCGAACCATATGCAGATGCCGACCCCTAAGACGGCGCCGACGAAGGTGCCGAGCGTTCCCATCGCCGTGCCCTGCAGGATGAAGATCTTCAGCACACCGCCCGGACGCGCACCGAGCGCTGCGAGCACGCCGATCTCCCGTCGGCGTTGGGCCACCGTGAGCACCAAGGTGCTGACGATCCCCATCGCGGCCACCAAGACGATCAGGCCGATGGCGATGAACATCATCAGCTTCTCGAGCTTGAGGGCCGAGAAGAACGAGCGGTTTTGTTCGACGATGTCCCGGATCGCATAGTCCGGACCCAAAACCGCTTGAAGCGAAGCTTTGACCGATTCCAAGCGGTCGATATCGTCGATGCGAACGGCCAGCCAGTGCACGCTGCCGTCGATGCGATGCAAGGTCTGAGCGACCTCGAGCGCGATGAAGGTCCACGTCGTATCGTACTCGTAAAACCCGGTGTTGAAGATCCCCACGACTTCGAAGGTCTTCTGCAAAGGCGCCGCCCCCCACGGCGTCAAGCGGCCGACGGGAAGCAGCAGGCGCACCATGTCTCCCGGAAGCAAGGCCTGCCGTTTGGCCATCTCATGTCCGATGATGATGCCCGGCCGGCCGCTCGACGTCGGCTGACCCAAAGCGGCAAAGCTGCCCGCTTCCATCTGCGAGGGAAGATCCGTCACCGCACCGGCGCTTTTCGGATCGATGCCGAAGTTTTGCGCCGCATCGACGTGCCCCGACGGACCTCGCAGCAGGCCGAAACCCCAAACCCGGGAGGACACGGCCTCCACGCCGGCAACGCCGATGATGCGCTCGCCAAGCAGCGCGGGATCCTCGATTCTTTCCCCCGCGTAGGCGCGCTGCACGATCATGTGCGCATTGGCACCGAGGATCTTGCCGACGACATCCTGCTGAAAGCCCGTCATCAAAGCCAATACGATGATCAACGACGCCACGCCGAGCACGAAGCTCAGCGCCGAAAGCAGTGCGATCAGGGAAAGCGATCCCTGACGCCGGGCGCGCAAGAAGCGCGTGGCGACGAAACGGGTGTATGCATCTCCCGCCGACCTGCTCATCCCCACTTCCCTTGGGGGAAGATTTCCCGCGTCGGTCGAAAGAAAGCCGGATTATTTGACACGCCGGGCCACCCATTGCCCCTGGGGAAGCCCGCCCTGCACGAGTTCGTATGCCTGCCAGGTTCCGCGAATTCGCTTGCCGTCCGGATCGAAAAGGCCCGTCAACTCAGCATCACGACCGCGCTCTGCATCGATGCGTTGCAAGTTGAGCTTCCCGCTGACGAAGGTTCCCTGCAAGCTTCCCGAGCCGATCGGTCCCAGACGGTACTGCCCCGTCACCAAGGTGCCGCTCTGGTCGAGATAGAATGTCCCGGTGATTCCCGCGGGGAACCAACTGACTTCCCACACTCCCGTCAAGGTTTCCTGCTCGATCGGAAGACGGGCGCGCAGGTCGGCCACGCGCCGGTGGATCGACGTCTGCTCGAGCAGGAGCTGCCGCAGGTCGGCAAGCCTCCGCTCAGTCTCACGCTGCGCCGCCACCCAGCGGGCTGCCAGACGGTCTCTGTCTTCTTCGAGCGACTCGAGACGCTCGACCGTGATCTCATCGGGCCGGACGACTTGGCGGTCGAGTTCGGAGAGCGCGCGCTGATACTCCGCCAGCGCCGCGGAGCGAGCGATGGCTGCCGAGCGATACCCCCGAGCGGAAGCGATGATCATCTCCCGCAGCACCTCCGCCCTGGCCTCGTGGGTCGTCAGCAGCACCGCAGAGCGCTCGCGCTCGAGCGGGTTCTCATCGAGAGGGATTCCCGTCGGATTGAGATCCCCGTCTTCTTGTGCGGACGAGGGAAGCACGCCGACGACGAGCGCAGCCATCACGATCCCGGCCAACAGGCGATGTCTTTTCATGAGCAACGAGTTCATCAAAGTCTCCGATGAGGAGAAGATGCGGGGCATCGTAATGTCACCTTCAGCGATGCGGCAAGTTCTCGGTCGGTTCCGCGAAGAACGTCGGCGCGCTCGATGGAGCCTCTCGAGGAAGTGAAAGTCGATGATTTCACCTTAGGGTTTCCTCTCGATCCAACGGGCTACGGGAGTCTGGGCGCCGCGCACGCGATCGCCGACCTCGACGAGCGCCTCGGCTCCCGGCGGAAGGTGCAGATCCGTACGCGAGCCGAAACGAATCAGGCCGAATCGTTCACCACGCGGCACGATTTCGCCCGGTTTGACTCGACAAACGATGCGCCGAGCGATCAAGCCGGCGATTTGCACGATCTTCACGCGCCCGCGGGCCGTATCGAGCCATAGTTCGTTGCGTTCGTTCTGCTGCTCGACCTCGTCCTTGAACGCAGCAAGATACCGGCCGGGACGGTAGCGCACGCGCTCGACGGTCCCTTCGATCGGCGATCGATTCACATGAACGTCGAAGACACTGAGGAAGATAGCGACATGCAGCCCACCGTCCTCGCTCCTGTCGACCTTGATGACCTTTCCATCCGCCGGTGAAATCAGAAGATCGGGATCGGTGGGCATTTTCCTTTGGGGATCTCGGAAAAAACCGGCGACGAGCAGCGCTAGGAACAAGGAGAAAACGCCCGCCCAGACGAAGCCCATCGCGAACACGACCGCTCCGACGATGAGCACGGCCAGGACGAAGGGCCAGCCTTCCACGGCCAAACCGGCCTTGCGAAAGACCCGGTCCGAGTAACGTCGGTTTTCAGCGCTCAAGCTCGTTCTCTCCACGCGCGAGGGCCAGGCTCATCACCACGGCGTCGGTACCGTCCCTATAGTAGCGCGAGCGCCGCCCCGCGGGAACGAAACCTTCCGATGCGTAGAGCCCGATGGCCGCCCGGTTGTCCGCTCGAACCTCGAGCCACGCTCGCCGTGCTCCCCCGCAGCGCGCGTGCTCGAGCAGGGCTCGTACGAGTCGCCGCGCGTGGCCTCGTCCACGCCGCTCCGGCAAGACCGCGATGCTGAGAATTTCGAATTCGTCGGATACAAGACCGCCCCGACCGACCCCCACCGGACCCGAATCATCGATCGCAAGCAGAACGGGTTGATCCACTGGTTGTTTCAGGGCGTGCTCGATGGCGGTGCGTGACCACGGCGCCGTGAAGCAACGCCGCTCGATTTCGGTGACGGCTTCGACCTGTTCCGGCCCGATCTTTTCGATTCGACCGCGGTTTCCACAAAGCGTGGGCCGGACGGGCAGCACCGCATCGGGGGGAACGACGTACGCCGGACGAGCCTCGCCGAGCTGCTCCCAATCCGAGCCTGCAGCGAGCACGATCGAGGCCATGGCCTCCACCGGCGCCCCTTTGGCCACCCGTAGCTCGCAACCTGCGGGCGGCTTCATCTCCTGCCGTTCTTCGGGAACGACCAACCGCGCGCCCGCAAGTTCCTTGCGAGAGCTGAGTGCTTCGCGCGGCATCAAGCCGTTCGGCTCCGCCACCGGACCAGCCACCGTAGCCTGCGCGAGAAAGAGGCGACGCCGCCCCCAAGGAATCGCCGCCCAGACCGGCAGGCTTTCGCCGGCCATCGCGGCCAAGGTGCGCGGCGAGTCGATCCCAACCAGCCGAACCCCCGGCACCGCGCCGAGCCCGCGCGCCAAACCCAGCGCCACACGCAAGCCTGTGAACGAACCCGGCCCCGTACCCACCACGACACCACGCAAGTCCTCGATGTCGATCCGATGCCGAGCCAGCAGATCCCGGGCGGTGCCGACCAGATCACCCCGCCGCCCGCTTCCCGAAGACGGGGCCGTCGTCGCGGCCGAAAGCACCTTCCCTCCCCGGATCACCGCCGCTCCGGGCGGATCGAGAGCCGCCTCGAGCAAAAGAAGCACGGGTTCCTCGCGGACGCTTGCCGATCGTCCCATCTCCGAATCTCCAGACCCTGAAAAAGCCCTCAAGCGTTGCATGAACCACCTCAAAGCACAAAGTTCCTTTGTGGACTCATGCGGAATTGCCCAACGCATTCCGGAAGGCCCGACCCGCCGGCGACGCCTTCACGGTCCGAAAGGATGGCCATCTCTATGAGCACAACGGACATCGGACGTGACCTTCTCGCAACGATCTGCCAAGCCCAGGACCTCCATCGCTTCCGCGATCAGCACTGGACGGGCTCCTTCGAGGACTACCTCGGCATCGTCGCCGAAAAACCCGAGGTGACCCGCACCGCTTACGAGCGGGTCTACGACATGATTCTGTCCCACGGGACGTCCGAGTACGTCGACAACCGGAAGCACGTGACCCACTTCCATTTCTTCGACGACCCGGTCAACGACGGCCGCGATGCCGTCTACGGCCTGGATATTCCCTTGATGAAACTGGTGAATATCTTCAAGAGCGCAGCGAGGCGCTACGGCACCGAAAAGCGCGTGATCCTCTTGCACGGCCCTGTCGGCTCGGCGAAGAGCACGATCGCTCGACTCCTCAAGCGCGGCTTCGAACGTTACTCCGAGCAACCCGAAGGTGCGCTCTACACCTACGGCTGGGTGATGAACCCGGATGATCCGGAGACCGTCGAGTGGTGTCCGATGAATGCCGATCCGCTGCAGATCGTCCCCGAAGAACTGCGCCCGGCATTGCTCGAAAAGCTCAATTCGCACACCAAGAGCGACGGCTACAAGGTCGACATCCGTGGAACGCTGTCCCCATTCTGCCGGCACATGTTCAACGAATTGATGGTCCGCTACGAAGGAGACGTCACCAAGGTCTTCGACCATGTGCGGATCAAGCGCCTCGTTCTTTCCGAAGAGGACAGAATCGGCATCGGCACCTTCCAACCGAAAGATGAGAAGAACCAGGACTCCACTGAATTGACCGGAGACATCAACTATCGCAAGATCGCCGAGTACGGCTCTGAATCGGATCCTCGCGCTTTCAATTTCGACGGCGAGTTCAACATCGCCAATCGCGGCATCATCGAATTCATCGAAGTGCTCAAGCTCGACGTCGCCTTCCTCTACGATCTACTCTCCGCCTCGCAAGAACACAAGATCAAACCGAAGAAATTCCCGCAGACCGACATCGACGAAGTCATCATCGGCCATACGAACGAACCCGAATACAGAAAGTTGCAAAACAACGAGTACATGGAAGCCCTACGCGATCGCACGGTGAAAGTCGACATCCCCTATATCACCAAGTTCAACGAAGAGATCAAGATCTACCGGAAAGACTACCAGCAGGGACGAATCAAGAAGCATGTCGCACCCCACACGATCGAAATGGCGGCAATGTGGGCCGTGATGACCCGCCTCGAAGAGCCGAAGAAGCACAACCTGACGCTGATGCAGAAGCTCAAGCTCTACAACGGTAAGACCCTTCCCGGATATACGGAAGACAACGTCAAGGAGTTGCGCAAAGAGACGGTCCGCGAGGGCATGGATGGCGTCTCGCCGCGATACATCCAGGACAAGATATCGAATGCCTTGGTCGGAAGCCCTAGCGGCAAGGGAATCAACCCTTTCATGGTTCTCAACGAACTCGAATCCGGGCTCAAGCATCATTCGCTGATCAGCAACGATGAAGACCGTAAGCGCTACCGCGAATTGCTCAGCGATGTCAAGCGCGAGTACGAGGATATCGTCAAGAACGAAGTACAGCGAGCCATTGCCGCCGATTCCGACGCGCTCTCTCGACTGTGCGGAAACTATCTCGACAACGTCAAA
>Ga0256830_1002143_pt1 | contig 13271 bp, 9 predicted proteins | sample 128326metaG_FD_190537 | JGI IMG/M metagenome (GOLD analysis project Ga0256830, IMG submission 190537) | Hydrothermal vent microbial communities from Lau Basin, Pacific Ocean - 128-326 | ecosystem: Environmental > Aquatic > Marine > Hydrothermal vents | place: Pacific Ocean: Lau Basin | collected...
ATTTCTTAACGGAGGATATTATACCACTCCCGCCGCGGGAAAGAAAATTTTGTTAAAATGAAGCTATGGCCAAAGAATTAAAAGAATTAATTGATGAATTTTTGGCTCAAGTTCCTCCGCCGCGTGCTTTAATTCGGGCTAAGGAAGCTGAAATCTTTCAACAATTCCAATTAAAAGAGCCCATTCTTGACCTTGGCTGCGGCGACGGCTCTTTTGCCGCCATAACCTTTGATCAGCCTTTAACCGTAGGGCTTGATCCCCTATTAAATGATCTCCAAGAGGCTAAAAAAAGGGGGATTTATGAACAAACAATTTGCGCTTCAGCCCTGCAAATTCCCTTCCCTGATCAATATTTTCAAACCATTATCAGCAATTGTGTTCTGGAACATATTTTTGAGCTGGAACGGGCTTTGGGAGAAATAAATCGGGTTCTTAAACCCGGCGGGGAAGCCTTTTTTACTGTTATTTCCAATAATTTTAACCAATGGCTTCTCGGTCGCCGTCTCTTCGGGCCTCTTTACACCCGCTTTTTTAATTGGCATTCCCATCACTACCATACTTATGATGCCGAAGAATGGAAGAAGTTTTTTTCCAAGAATAACCTAAAAATTTTAAAAATAATCCCCTATTTAGATCAAACGACAATCCAATTTTTAGATCTTCTCTATTACCTTTCTTTCCCCTGTTTATTAAACAAAACTCTTTTCCGTCGTTGGCTCATCTGCCCTCGACTCAACCGTACCCTTTGGCGCCGACCTTTTTTCTATCTTCTTAACCGGCCGGTTAAGGAAGGGGCCGCCTTATTCTTTCATTGCCAAAAAAAATAATGTCCTACAAATTTTCGCGTCGTTCATTCTTTTTTTTCTTTTTCGCTCTTCTGGCTACCTCAGCTGGTTTTTATTGGCGCTGGCAAGGAGCAAATTGGGATCAAGGAGCTCACCTTCATCCTGACGAACGCTTTATTACCATGGCCGCGGCTTCCTTAAAAATCCCCCCCCCAGGAAAATTATTCTGGAATCCGCAAGAATCAACCCTCTCCCCTTATAACCGGGGTTTCTCCAACTATATCTACGGTGAATTTCCTCTTCTCTTAAATAAATTTTGGTCCTCTTGGCGTCAACAGGACAACTATAAACAGTTAACTCTAAATGGCCGCCATTGGTCGGCTCTTTTTAGCACCGCCACTTTAATCATCTTGGCTCTAATTGCATTCTTTTTTTATTCCCCTCTCACTGCTCTATTTACTCTTTTTTTTGCCGCACATACTGTAATCCTCATCCAGCAGGCTCATTTTTGGACCGCGGAAAGCTTTCTTCTTTTTTTTATTAGCATCATCTTCCTCCTCCTTGGCTTTTTAACCCAACGCAAACTTTCAACAAAAACAAAAATTGTGATCTTTTTCTTACTCGCTCTAAATTGGGGACTTGCACTCGCCTGTAAATTAAGTGCTTTATATCTGGCTCCTTGGATTGCTTTAGCCCTTTTCTTAGAACAAGAAAAATATTTTAATTTCCGCTCCCTAAATATTCGTAAAATAATTGGAGCGTCCACTAATTTTGCTTTCCTGGTTTTGCTAACCTACCTTGTCTTTCGCTTTTTTAACCCGCACATTTTTCAAAACCCCCACTGGTTAGACCTCCGCCTGCGCCCTGATTTTCTTCAAGCCTTAAAAATGCAATATGATGCTCAACAAGGCAAATTCCTCTTTCCTCCGTCTTATCAATGGCTCCTCACCCGTCCTCTTATCTTTCCTTTGAAAAATATTGCTCTTTGGGCCTTGGGCCTGCCTCTCTTTATCCTCAGCCTCAGCGGGTTGATTCTAGAAAGCAAAAACTTGATCAAAGGGAAAAATATTTTTTCTTTACTTCTTATTTCCTGGATTGCCTTTCTTTTCTTTTACCAAGGTTTTTCCTTTGTTAAAGCAATCCGCTACTTTCTCCCAGCCCTCATTTTCCTTCCTCTGTTTGCGGCTATCTCTGCTAACCATCTCTTTAAATTACTTTCCATCTTCTCCCGTCAACAACAAATCTGGGGGCTACTGATACTTTTTCTTTTTAGTGGTGGCATTTTCCTTTATGCACTAGGATTTACCTCCATTTACCGCCGTCCTCACTCCCGCATCCAAGCCAGTCAATGGATTTACCAGCATCTCCCCGCAGAAAGTACTTTGGCGGTTGAACATTGGGATGATCCTTTGCCGGTCTACAGTCCTCAATTACAGGCCCGCGCGCGTTCCTACCGCCTCCTGACCCTGGAAGTATATAACCCCGATAACGAAGAAAAAATTAAGAATTTGCAAGAAATTTTGCAACAAGCTGATTATTTAATTATTTCCAGCAAGCGTGCCTATGCCTCAATTGGCCGTCTTCCACAATATTTCCCAATAATGAGTAAATTCTATCCTCTACTGTTCAGCGGCCAATTAGGTTGGGAAAAAATTGCCGAATTTACTTCCTATCCTCGCTGGGGACTCTGGGAACTTAATGACGACAATGCTGATGAATTTTTTACTGTTTATGATCACCCCAAGGTTATGATTTTTGCCAAAAAAGAAGAGGTTTCACTTCCAGAATTGTTAGAAGATGTCCTTCCTTAGACTTGCCTGGAGCAAGAAAAGCGGATTAATTCTTTTTTTAATACTCTATTTTTTCGCCTTGAGCTGGCGCCTCCTCCCTCTTCTGCAAGAAAGCGGTTGGGAGCATGACAGCGGCTGGATTTTAGGCCTAGCGCGCAATTGGGGCGAAAAGGGAATTTACGCCTCCTTCATTAACACCAATCAAAAACCAGGCTATGGTGCAGGAAAAAGTATTTATCAACGCTGGAGCCTGCAAGATGAAAAAGGTTTTTCTTATTTTCCCGCCGCCATCACTGTTGGCCCCGGTTATTCTTTAGTCGAAGGACTTTTGATTCACTTTTTCGGTTTTTCTTTTTGGGTTTCTCGCTTGGGACCATTATTGAGCTTTGCTCTCCTCCTCTTTCTCGCCTTAATCCTGAGTTTTTTTCTCGCGGGAAAATGGGGTCTGCTTTTCTTCGCTCTTTGGTTCTGGCTTTATCCTTCTTTTTGGGTCAATTTTGTTGCCGATAGTTTTGCCGAAAATTGGGCCACACTCTACCTTTTAAGCGCCCTTTTACTTTATTTTTATGCCCGGGCCAAAAAGATTTACGAGCTTACGATTCTGGCAGGAATATTTAGTGCAGCAGCGATTCTGACAAAAAACATTACCGCCGTTGCTTTTATTTTCTTCTTGCCCGCTGAATTAATCAGCATCCTCAAAAAATCAAAAGAAAAGCTTCCTTTTTCCTTATTATTTTTGACAACTCTAGGGCTGATTTTAAGCTGGTTTCTTTACCGCGAATTAACCCTTTTTACACTTTTTGGCGGCGAAGGACTAAAAGCTGCCGCCCAAGACCAATCTTTATTCTTTTTCCCCGCCAGCGGCCTCGATCGCCTAGCAAGACCAAAGATAATTATTCAACAAATCCCGGCTAAACTGAATTTTTGGCGCGAAATTGGATTCCGCCTTCCTCTTTGGGGCTGGCTCTTTTTTATCTTTCTCCCCCTTATTCGTTCTTCTTTTTCTTCTTGGCAAAAAACAGTTTTTCTTTATCTTTGGGGCATTAGTGCGGCTTTCTTGCTCTGGTATCTTCTTTTTTCCCCCTCGGGACGGGTTCGTCACCTCTGGCCGGCTCTTTTTTTCCTTCTTATTCTTTTCAGTTCCCTGGCCGGCAAGATTATCAACTTCATCCTCTATTTAGGCCCCGCAAAATCTTTACCTTTTCTTCTTTTTTTCACCTTCTTTTGTTGGGCGCTGACGGATCCGTTAAAACTTTATCCGGGAAGATTAAGACTCGCGAAAATTAATCAGTGGTTTCTCCTCCATCCCTATCGTTTTGGGCAAGGCCTTCCTTTTGCTCCAATTATCCCCTTAAGGGCTCAAGAAGAGGCGCAAAAGACAATCGCCACCCTCCCTCCTGATAAACCAATTTTTTATTTGGAACCATTCTTAGTCGCGGAGATGGCGACCTTAAGTAATCGTGTCTTCCTCCCTCTACGCCAAAGTCTTTTTTCCCCTCATTCACGACGGCCATTTTTCTTGATCTTCGGCCCCTATCAAAAAGGATTCTTGCGTCAAACCCGTCCCAATTATTACCAAGAAAAAATTGAGCAATACTGCCAAGGAGGAAAGCCGCTTTGGGCTAATAATTACTATACTCTTTGTCAATTAAAAAGCTGATCATAGCCCTCTAAAGTCTTGCTTAAGGAAAAAATTTGCTCAATTTCAGTGCGAGGACGAAGATATTTTTTGCGCTGCGTCAAAACTTTAATAATTCCTGCGGCTAATGAACGGGAATCTCCAATTTTGACAACCTCACCCATTCCTGTTAGCTGAATCGGCTGGCGCACTCCGGGTAAGTTTGTCGCCACCACCGGAGTACCGCAGAGCATAGCCTCAACTTGAACCAAACCAAAAGATTCAGTTGAATTTATGCTCGCCACAACTAAACAATCTAAAGAATGATAAAAAAAAGGCATCTCTGTTTGCGGCAAAATTCCAAAAAATTTTATATGGTCGCGATAAGCGGTTAATAAAGGCTGCAACCGTTCACGATAACGATTTTCCCCCACAACTTGACGGTATTCTCCGGCAAAAACAATTTTTAAGTCAGGAAATTTTTTAAGCAATAAAGGAATCGCCTTCAATAAATACTCAATTCCTTTATCTTCAGCAAAACGAGCGGCCATGCCAATAACTGTTCCCGCGGGCCAATCAACTTTTTTCTGCCAAGCTTGAAGATCTTTTTTTTGCACCAGCGGCATAATCACCGGAGGAATAATTACTTTGATTTTGGAATAGAAATGAGGCAAGAGTTGTGAATGCTGCGCAAAATCTTCGGTATAGGCAACAATAACATTACTTAAAGCCAAAGTGAAGCAATGGCTCAAGCGGATTACTTGATCCAAAAAACGACTTCCGGGAAAGCGCGGCAATTGCAGATCACAATGATAGGTCGTAATAACTTTCTTCCTCTTCAAACGCGCCAGTAAAGCCAAAATTAAGGCTTCTAAAGAAGGAAGGTGAAGATGGACAAAATCATGCTCCCCTAAAAGTTTTGCCGCTTGCCAAGGATAGGTTAACATTAAAACCCCTTTATTCAAACGCCATTGCACGGGGACTCGAACCACCTTTACTCCGTGGTAGTTTTCTTCCCGCGCTAAATGCGAATTAAAACGCGATGTCAGAAGAGTAACTTTATAACCGCGCTTGACCCAAGCCTCAACTAAGCGTTGAACATAAATTGTCAAACCACTAATATGAGGACGATAGTAGGTTAAGCTGACCAAAATTCGTTTCATTATTTTCTCTCCCCGGCTAAAATTCTCTCATATTCTTGTAAACTCAAGTCTTTAACTTTAGCCCAAATCTGGACTGTCGGGTAATCAAAAACATTAAAGGTCTCTTCCGGCGGCGGGAAAAGAGGCCATTCACGCCAAGTTTCAGTTGGCGTTTGATAAACCCGTACAAAACCCAAGCTCCCCTGAAAAAGCTGACCGTAAAAACGCGCTCCATTGGGGAAGCAATCGGGCAGACGAAGCCGTGTTGACCAAATTCTTTCACTGGGCAAGACAATATAATCTACTTGGGACAAGAGACGACTCAATTTTACTAATTCTAACCCGCGGGGTTGTTTAAATTTTCCGCAATTACCAAAAACACTGCCGTCAAGCTGATAAAAATTAAACAAAGTAATTCGTTGCGCGGGTCCAATCTCATTAAAAGGCATAATTCCTAAATCCCAAACCTCACTTAATACTAGAGCTTGAGGGGAAAGATTCTTCTGGGCCCACGCTGCGGCCCTAAGGCGGGTATCGCTGCGGTAACGGCGGCTTAAAAATAAGCCGCTCAAAATAGTTAAAAATAAAACTATCCCCGCCAGCACTGTCGTTTTCTTCTGAAAACGGGACTGTTTTTCTTCAAAAGAAAAAACAAGGAAAGCCAACAATAAAAGAAGAAAAGGTAACAAGGGGACCTGATAACGAATCCACTTGACCCATAAAAAAGCTTGACTAAGGAAATAAGGCAAAATCCAGCCTCCGAGTAAGAAAATTAAAAATGCGCCTTTACCGCGCCATAAATTCTTTTCTTTTCTTTCCCGCCAAAGGAAGAGCGGGGAAAAAGCAACGGCCAAAATAATCACGAGCCATAATGCGGGGCCTAATAAATAGGGCCAGAGCTGTAAGAGCTGATAAAGAATCGGACGGGTACGGAGGAAAGAAGCAGTATAGAAAACGGGTAAAGTTCCTAAGGCAACCTCGCGTTCATAATTCAAAGAACGCCAAAATTCTTCCCTTATCCCCTGAGTTCCCGCTGTCCAGGGTAAGAGAAAAAAATAAAAAGGAAGGCTCCCGACAATAAAGCCTAAAAAAAAGAACCCTAGACGGAGAAAAAATTGCGGAGACGGCCAAATCAACTTAATTTCACTCCTCTGGCTAAAGGGGGCCGGGTTAAAAAAGGCAACATAAAAGAGTAAAACTAATAAAGGGAAGAAAAAAACTAAACTTGTAATTTTGATCGCCACACTTAATCCCAGTAATAAACCCAAATAGAAAAAATCTTTGATCGGAGAATAACGCTGCAACTTAAGACTGCGTTCAAAAAGAAGGAGATAGAAAAAAGTGAGATAAATTTCAAAAGTCGCAAAATGAGCAAATTGAATTAATCCCGGCAAAAAAAGAGATAAAAGGAGAAAAAAATAGACCCAAAATAAACGGCGTTTCCCAGGAAGGGAAAATAAAGCCCCCTCCCTCGCTACCAGTTCCGCTAAACGATAGCTGATCAGGACCGAAAGAAGGGCGGAAAGAAAACGACCGACCAAAATTGCCTCTTCAAAACGGGCTATATTAAACCAATAACCGTGCTGCAGGCTTTTAATAACCACAATTAGGGAATAAATCAAAGCCAAAGGAAAGCTGCCGTAGGCAAAAAAATGAGGATTCCACTGCCGAGGCCAACGCAGATTACTAATTCCCCCGGCAATATTGCGTTCATCGGGATGGAAAAAAAAGGGACTACCCCAATTAAGACGATAAAAATGCAACCCAATCCCTCCCAGGAGGAGAAGAAGGAAAGTAAAAAGAAGAAAAATTTTTTTAGCCTGCCTCATTGAGCATTAATTGTGCTGCCTCTCTTCCTAATTGCCAAGCATAATTAGTCCCCCGATCCCAAGGATAAATTTGTTCCTGATTCGCTAAATAAAGGCCCTTAAAGGAAGTTGCTAAAGGAGGTATTTTCTGACTATGATTAAGGCCTACTAGCGGCTGCGCCTGGTAACTCTGAAAACGCCAGCGCCAAGCTTTTTTTATTTCTGCGGCTGAAAAAGAGGGATTAATTTGTCGTAAAAAAGGAATAAATTTTTTAATCAAATCTTGCGTACTTAAATGAAAAAATTTATGCTCCGGGACAAGATAATTACCTAAATACAAAACATGTTCTCGACCATAAAACTGTGAATCAATCCAATTGGTCTGTTCCACCGCAACCACAAAGGGCCAATCCGGAACGCTGATATTAAGCCAATAAGTTTGCTCGGGTAAAAAAGGACGCGCAAAAGCAAAAATCAAAACTTGCGCTCCTAAAGAAAAAAGAGGCGAGAATTCGGCTTTAAGAGGAGGAAACAATTTCTGTGCTCCCGCGGAAGGAAGAGTTAATAAAATTTGTTCATAAGTGAATTTGTGTCCTTTATTATTAACTAAGACCCATTTCTCATTCTCCCCTTTCTTCAGCCCTTCAATCTCTTGCTGATAATTAAATTTAACTCCTCTTTGCCGCAATTTTTTTTCAATCAAATGGATTAACTGGGGAAAACCGCCGCGAAAGTAAACCAACTGCGGGGTGCGTTTATAAATTCGGGCCCAAAACCAAGCTAAATTGACCTGAGAAAAATAAGGTCCAAATTTAGCTTTTAATAATGGTAACCAAAGTTTAGTAAATCCTTCCTTCCCTAAGCTTTGCTCCAGCCATGCCGCTGCGGCAATTTTTTCTAGCTTTTTAAAATGCCTTGGGGGAAGAAAATACTTTAAATAGGCTAAAACAGCAGCCAGCCGCAGTCTTGACAATAAGGAAAGGGGGCGAAATTGCAAAACCGCGCGCGGAGAATCAAGCGCCCAAATCTGATTCTCGAGCCAAACCGCAGTCTTGGGTCGACCTTTTAATAAAAAATCCCCCCAGCCCTGCTCGCGGATAAAATTTAGAATAATTTCATCATTGGTAAACCAGTGATGATAGTATTGCTCCAAATCCCAAGTCCAAGCAGCAGGAAATGAAAAACCTTGACTTCTAATTCCTCCGGCTAAACCGCCGGCCGCGGCATTCTTCTCCCAAATTTCAACCTCGCCCCCCCCTTCACTGAGAATCCAGGCGGCTGCTAAACCGGTGAAACCAGCCCCGATGATGGCAACTTTCATGCCGCCATTCTAACATAAGTGATAGAATGGGAATGAAATGATAAGAAAAGGTTTTTTGCTCCGCCAGGGGCTAATTTTCTCTTTTTTAATTTTAATCATCTTTAATCTTTACCTACCTTTTCATTATCTCCCCTGGCGTAAATCCGCCGGCATCCCCTGGGCCGCTTTAATCCGCTTGGAAAAAGGACAAGTTCCCTATCGTGATTTTTTCACTTTTTGGACCCCGGCTAACTTCTATCTCCTTTTCATTTTAACGCGAGGGACAGATCTCTTTTTTATTCTCCCTTTACTTAATCTTCTTATTTTAATCATTCTTACTGCCCTAAGTTTTTTTATCAGCCGAATAATAAAAAAAGATTTACTCTTAAATTTAAGTGCCAGCCTTGTTTTTTTAATCACCCAAGGCTTGGTTTATTATAATCATAACTACCTCGGGCTAATTTTTGCCGGCGCTAATATTCTACTCCTGTTAAAAAAACGCCGCCGAAGCAATTTTTTCTTGGGAATAGCAGCGGGTATTTTAACTGGCCTGAGCCTTAATTTTAGTCTCTGGATAGGGGGACTAAGTTTAATTGGTAACTTACTTTGGGGACGCAAGAAAAATTTTGCTTTTCTCCGTTTTTATTTCCCACTCCTTTTCCTGCCCCTTCTTTTTTCCCTGCCCTGGTTTGTTTGGCTTTTGCGCCAACAAGCCCTTATTCCCGCATTACAACAGCTTTTCCTTTACCCTCTTCAGGGATACCACGACGGAAAAATAAATGCTGATTTGAGCCAATTAGCCATCTTTACCCTTGCTTTTTATTTTCTCCTCCTGCGACAATTGCCTTCCGCTTCTTCCCCTTTGCGCGAATTATTTTTCTGGGGCACTCTTTACCTTAGTGCTAGTTTTATTGTCGGCCCCAATAGTGGACGGATTGCCGGCGGTTACTTTTTAACCGCACCTCTTCTAACTTTTTACCTTCAACAAAAATGGATCCCAGAGTTAAAGATAAAACTAAAAGAGCTCGCTCAAGCCCGCGGCCGAAAAATCTTTCTCCGCGCGGGACAAATCTGGTTAACAATTATGATTATCCTCGCTCTCTCCTTCAAAATTACTTTCAACTATATTGCGCGCCTCGATTACTACCAGCAAAAAACAATCCCGGTAAAAATAAGGCCCAACTTTACCCTCTGGATGACCCCGGCAATGGCCAAGCTCTATCATACCTTCCGCCTTTCTAATCTTTCTTCCCCCTCGGGCCCGGTGCTTATTCTCCCTTGGCTCCCTGCTTTTTACTATTTTTTTGCTTGGACCAACCCTACCCCCTTTGATTGGCTTGAACCACATCTTTATCGCCCTCCTTATTTAACCCGCCTAATTGAAAGCCTCAATCAAAAGCCTCAATCAATAATCATCTATTTGCCCGAGGAGGGCGAATATTATCAAAGTACAGAAATTTTAAGTACAAAATGGCGTTCTTATCTTGAACAAAACTACTGGCGCCGGAAAAAAATAAAACTTTTACCTTCTTCTTGGGAAGCAGCTGAAAAATGGAGCGGAATCTGGCAACGACAATAAAATGAGGTTGAAAAAAATTTTTTTCTCTTTTCTTTCTTTATTTTTGCTTGCAATTAATAGTTTAATTTTTTATTTTAGCTGGCGTTATTATTATTGGCTCGGTGACGGAAGTATTGCTGCTGAAATTAGCCGCCGTCTTTATCAAGGGGAAAAACTATACCAGGATCTTTTTACTTTTTGGATGCCCGGACCTTTTTACCTTTTACAAACGGCCTATCAACTCTTGGGCTTCCACCCCCAAACAATTATTATTGTAACCGTAATTCTTTGGCTGGGAATAACTGTTAGTGTTTTTCTTCTTAGTTTTAAGTTGCTAAAAAATTTCCTCCTCGCCCAATTAAGCCTCCTCTTTTTTCTCGCTCCATTTATGGTCCTTTTTTACAGCCATAACCTTACGGCCCTCTTTTTTAACCTCCTTTGGATAACCGCAGCTTGCTTTTGGCCTTCGTTAATAAAAAATAAAACAATTTTTCTTCTCGGACTTGGAAGCGGAATAACTTTATTTTTCAACCAATGGCAGGGGATGTTGATTATTCTTGCCTTCCTCTTATTATTGTTGAAAGAGAATAATGTCGCGCGTCAAACAATACTTTTAATCTTGGGAACAGGCAGTAGTTTAACCTTTTTCCTAATTATTACCCTAGCCCGCCCTCCTTTCCTAGCAACTCTAAAAAATTTCTTTTATGCTGTTTTTATTTTTCCCTTGCGCTATTATCATCAAGGAAACATGGAAACCAGGCCCTATCAACTCTGGTGGGTTAGTCTTGCTTTTTACCTTATTTACTTCCTCCAACAAAGAAGGCAAGAATCTTTCCCCGCCCGCCTCCTTAGCCGGACCGGATTTGTTTACCTTCTGGGAAGCCTGATTTCTCCGGGAGCGGGCCATGTCAGTTTAGGTTTGGCTTGGAGCAGCCCCTTATTTTTTTATTTTCTCCAACAAAATCTAGCTAAATTTAATCCCCAAGAGGCGGTTAAAGAAAAAGTTAACTGGTTTTATCTCGGGCGACAGGGATTGCTAATTTTCATTAGCTTAGCCTTTATCCTAAAATTAATTTTCAACAGCACGGCTAAATTTATTTTCTTGGCCCAAGAAAAACAACTACGAATGAACTGGGAAAATTATTCTTTTTTTCTTCCCCCTTCTCAGGCGCAAATTTTTAGTTTTTTACAGGATTACTGGCAAAAAGAAAAACCGCAACAAGTTTTTGTCGGACCTTCAATGCCTTTTTATTATTTAGCCTTCCAACTGAAAAATCCTACCCGCTACAGCCATCTCGACCCCGGACTGCATCAAAACTTTGTCTTACAAGAAATAGTTGCTTCTCTGGAAAGAAAGAATGTACAGACTATTCTCTTTTTCCCCCAAGAAACGGCTTTTGACACCTATCGTCCTTTTACTTACCGCCCCCAGCCTTTAACTCGTTATTTAACAACAAATTTTCAACCCTTATTCTTTAACCCCCCCCGCCTTCAACCGCGAGAACTAAATGATGCGCTATGGTTAAAGAAAAAATAAAATTATTCGGCAAAAAAATCTTTTTTTTAACCTGCTTCGGGGGAACCATTTTCTATATTCTCTACGGGACCCAACATCTAATTTGGTATCAAGATGGTGGAATTCCTTTACATTTTGTTCAACGCCTGCTCGGAGGGGAAAAATTATACCGCCATCTTTTTACAATTTGGATGCCGGGCAGTTTTTATCTTCTCCAGACTTGGTTTCACCTCACCAGCGCCAATCTAAATAGTCTAAAAATTATTATCAGTTTACTCTTTTTTCTGCTTACAGCTAATATTTTCCTTTTAACTTACCAATTATCGCGCTCACTAACTCTAGCGGCCCTAGCTCCCCTTCTCTTTCTTTTCCCCACCGTCGCTCCAATTTACAACCATAATTGGTGGGGAATACTTTTTCTCCTTTTCGCTCTTAATTACAACCTCAAAAAACCTCTTTTCTCCCCGAGAAAATATTTCATCAATGGGCTTTTGACTGCTCTCTGTTTTTTCTTTCTTCTTGCTAGCGGCATCATCAGTGGCTTAGCTTTTTTCCTTTTTTTGCTCGTCAGTCCCCTCAAAAAAAGGGAAAAACTAGTTTGTTTTTTTTCTTTGGCCGCCGGGATAACCATTCCCATTTTATTCCTCCTTATTTTCTTCGCCCGTGAAGGAATTCTTTATTTCTGGTTTAAGGAAACACTTTTATTCCCCTTACAAAACTATCACCACGGCAACATGGAACAATTTCCGAGTCAAATCTGGTGGACCACCTCCCTCTTTTATCTTCTTTTTTGGTTCAGCCGCTGGAAAAGAAAATTTCTCTCTTTCTCTCTTCATTCAAGAATATTTTTAACTGCTTTAATGGGTAGCTTGACTCATCTTTGGAGTCTCACTTCCCCCACCAGCGGACATGCTGCACTCAGCTATGCTTTTACCGCCCCCTTGGCCCTCCTTTATTCGCGTCAAACTTGGTCCTTTTTATTCGCCCCCCCCTCTTTTTCTGCTCCCTCTTGGCGGTCTTTACTGCAAGGACAATTTATTCGCCTCAGTTTGCAAAGAAGTCTTATTTTTCTTCTTCTCACAACTTTTTATTTCAAAATTGGCTACAATTTTATCGCCAAAGTGGCCTATTGGGAAAAAGAAAATTATCTTTTAACTACCCCCCAAGGTAAAATTTGGGCCACAGCGCAGCAAAAAGCAATTCTGGAATTTCTTAAAGATGAAAAAAATAATCTGCAATCAAAGGCGATCTTTATTTTCCCCTGGAGCCCCGAACTTTATTACCTTTTTCAACTAAAAAATCCTACCCCGTACAGCCATTTGGGGCCCGAATTTTACTTTCACCCTCCAACAATCCAAAGAATTATCAAAAATCTTGAGGCCCAAAAAGTTTGTTTTGTCCTTGCTCTGCCTCAGCAAAGTCCAATTCTTTATCAAGAAAAAAACGCACTCTTCAATTATTTAGAAAAAAACTATCACCCCCGACATATCTTTTCTCCAGCAGAAAAATCAAGGCCCTTAAATGAACAAAATATTCTTTGGCAGCGACAAGATTGTGAAAATTAAGGAACTAATTCCAATAAAAACTCAGCGCTTTCTAAAAATTCTTTTTCCTCCTTTTTGCGTTTCTTGCCAGCGCTTAAATTACTATCTTTGTCCCTCTTGTTACCAAAAAATTGAATTCTTAAAACAGCAATACTGCGCTTATTGCGGCCAACCGAGCCTTGAAGGCCTAACTCATTATCACTGCCGCCG